>Ga0209780_1005327_pt1 | contig 10137 bp, 8 predicted proteins | sample WorMetexBAHAMAS2_FD_187384 | JGI IMG/M metagenome (GOLD analysis project Ga0209780, IMG submission 187384) | Marine gutless worms symbiont microbial communities from Max Planck institute for Marine Microbiology, Germany - Inanidrilus exumae... | ecosystem: Host-associated > Annelida > Digestive... | reverse complement strand
GTCACTAAACGATCGTTGTTTTGTACTTTGAACATTTATGTTGAGAATAAAAAATAGAAAGAAAAACTTTGCAGTCACAAATACTGTCATACATGCAATGCAGCCGGTGCACTACTTTTCGGCCTGACAATAAGGAGAACCAACTGGCCTGGACTGAAGCAGTTGGTGAGGCTGCATCTCCTAAAAGCAAACCTTTGGCCTTTGTGAAACAAGTTATTTGCAGGCCAAATATCCATCCTGTCAGCCAGCTGACAGTGTCAAGGCACTGATTGGAATTCAAAGCATTGACCTCAGCCAGTAAAAATTAGCCACGTACCGGACTGACCTACCTACTGTCCACCTCTTCACAACTGACGTTTATGCCAAGTTCAAAGTCACGTGGGCCAACTATCAAAAAATCCGGCCGGCCCTAGTTTAAAAATTTGTGGTCAGTTGCCAACTCTCACTGTAAATGGCGGAGGATATAGGTTTTGAAAATGGCCGGATTTTCAACTTTAAAGTGTTCCTAGCCTTGACGCATCGACCTCTACCTGCATGCCAAATTTCACTGAAATTGAAGAAACATTTTGTGGACAGACGTAGGTAAGTACTTACGCACGTACGTACGTACGCACGGACAGACGGACATTTGAAACCGGCTTTATCATGTCAACTCTGTTGAAGAGTCGACCTAAATATCATCTACTGGTGCCACCCGTTCTTCAGTCCCACCACCAGGCTCCTGAAGACAGGGCGTTGCTTGTTGCATAAACGTTTCAAGAGTAAATGCCAATTAATAAACGTATAAGATTCTACAAGTCAAACCTGGCTGCAGTGTTTTCTGGCTGTGAACTGATAGAGATGTAGATGATGCAGCTGCAGAGTCAGATGACTTGCCAGCCTCCGCTGACGTCACTGGTTCATCTTGCTCACGCTCCAACCCGCCGATCTCTACAACAGTCAAATGCCATCAAACTTACAACGGGTTCATTCTGCACTCACGTTGTACGTTGCTTACATCGTCACGTCACGGCAACTAATCATAAAAAGCCGCTACCATTGGCTGGTCATACAAACGGCTGTAGGTCTGGTTAATTGATGAGAAGTGGAGCTATAATGAATAATAAATTAGCCCCGTACAGGACTGGACGGTCGACTACTACTTACTGCCAACTTCAAAGTCACGTAACACAAAAACTGGCACAAAAATCCGGCCCCGACAAGCTTTAGGTATTGTGGCCTGGTCATTTGCCAGCCCCCATTATAAATGGGGAAGAAAATAGCCTTTGAAAATTGGCGAATTTCCGGGCTCGTGACCTTGACCTTGACCTTGGATTGGGTCATACTGACTCATGTAAATTTCCGTGGGACTCAAAGCCACGTCACGAGTGCCGTTTTCATTAACCACCGTGCCACAGCCACGGACATAAGACAATAATATATTAATTACCAGACAGCAGTGTAGTCAGAACTTGAATGTCAGTGTCGGGCAGTGATGTAAACAGGTCTTGAGTGATGACGCGGTGAAACACTTCTGAGAGCCAGGCACGTGATGCGTACAAGAGCAGACCAGTGTTGAGGACGTCATCAATAAACTGCTGCTGTAACTCACACACACATACATACACTCTCATCAGTGATGGGCAAACGTTAACTGAAATGTTGCTAACGATTAGTTAGATTTTTTTCATTAAAGAGCTGTACTCTGTTGACTTTCAAACCTCTCTTTACGATACTATACTAGCTGACAAAATGGCCAGCTTATTCCATCGCACGGCACAGAAACAAAAAATTATGGAAAAACTAAAAACAAAAACCGATTAGCTCAGAAGAAACGATGCCGGCAAGATTCCGTGAAGGCAGTTGAGGTCTTTACCTTCTTTTCTACCACTTATTTATTAGTGACCCTCTGATTTTATGTTTACTAAACGTTTTATGGCAGTGAACAGCCTACGAAATGCTGTGCCATTAAGTCACTCACTCCCAACACTAGTCACGTTCCGTCAGCAGCAGGTCGGTGAGTGAGATTACAGCTAATAAAGTGAGAGGTGACAAATACCTCAGACAACGGCAGACTTTTCTCGGCGTCAGTGAAGTAAGCAGAACGATGAAGCATCATTGTCAAATGTAGCACTGAATACGTCGTCACATAGACTGCATCGGCGTTAAGCACCACCGCCTCCGGACCACTTGATAACAGCTCTAGTAACATCATCATCAATCTTGACTGGTAGTTAACAAACACATCAAACACCACCGCTCTTCAACTTGGTACTGAAAGAAAATTACATTAGTAGAATATACTTCAAGTCTAGCCTCAAGATGTGGCCTTTTGAGTGTGTGTACTGGCAACAAAACCTGAGAACTTTGCTGTTAAAAGACACTTTATACAGTGACATTTTGATTGAATGCTTGTTCTCAAATAATATCCCTTCTCCTCCATATTAACCCTTTTGCTACGCCGGGATCACTACTGAACAGTTTAATGACCGTTCTCCACATTAACATGGGTGAGCCCGTACCATCTTTGTTTTCTTGCTTCATATGTTCCACAACAAAACCTTTGCGGATACTGTAAAAACCTTTATTTCGCAAATTTCGCAAGCTTAACAAAACACGCGAAATTAAACAGAGTAAATATTGATACTGTACCAACTCTCACGTGTTGGAACTGTGCGGCTTGAATAAGCCGAAATAAATGGCAACAAAATAATTTTGCATGCAAAATCGCCAACTTTTAGAGCAGCCAAATTAAAGGGCTTTACAGGAAATGACACTAAAACAAACTCAGGAAGCACTAATTACATCACTCTCAAATATCACTCGATACATAATCACCTGTACAGAAGCTGGATGCAAACTGCTGCAGCGACCTGTCCACATCCAGAGACGACGGCATGCTGTCGACAAGTGTCGCTATCAACTGTGACAGTCGACTCACGTACAGTGTCACCGAGTGTCGCTCTGCCACATCAGACTTATGTCGACTGTCACTGGGCTCAACCTCCACTACTTTCAGTTTCACTTCTGACTCAGCCGTATCCCCTCCACCATCATAACCATCACCACCATCATCATCATCATCATCATCATCATCATCTGCAGCAGCAGCAGCATCTGTGTCTTCAATCAGTCGCGCTGCTGAACTCTCCGTTTCACTGCCACAGCCGTTCTCACCTACACACAATTTACAATAAGTAAGTAAATACAAGCGTATACAATGCAATTACGTGGAACATCTGTGATGCACTATTAAACAACGTGTCGCCCTAACGGGATGCAACACGACTGGCCCGCCGCGTACTGCCCCCTGGTGAGTTACGTTGTTACAGACGACACCGACAGACGACAGATGCCGACAGACGCCTGTGACTGTTACTTGAGTCTGTGTAGGCGGGCCAGTTAGAAACGCCAAAGAAACCCATCAGATGTTTTTTCAGATGCTGCTGAAACTGGTTTAGCTCATTAGCTGATCTGCACAGAATGTCAGACAATGAGTTGGAAAAAATATCAGGAAACTGCAGGGAAAAATTATTCCAGAAACTTCAATCCAGCAAATGTCCATTTCAGGAAAACAGATGCAACAGTCGCACTGTTTAACTCTGTATAAACGTTTAACACGCAGCAGAAATGCACTTTTAACTGCAGCATATTTGAACACATCAACAATTACTCGTAGTTTTCTCAGGAAGTGACAATGAAACTGTTCATACCGACGTCTGCCTCCGAAGCAGCTGTGTGACTTGGTGATGGGTTGACACTCAGTACCGACACATCACTAGTAATTAGCTGCTCCAGAGAGGTCAAAAGGTCGTTGACAAGGTCAACGCTTGTGATGACAACCGACATTTCGTTACAGTGACAACATTCCTGTAGTGAGTCCATGATTCTACACAGATATCAGATAACACGGTCGACGTTAGCAGGCCAACAGAAAACGTTTGTGGAATTTGTCCGTGGAAAAGACTCAACACATTCCAAATCACTTCCATCATAGACTCAAAACGTTTACGCTCTAGCCAATAAATGTTTAATGGTTTCCATCACAGTATTTATGTGGACAACACTCATTCCCTCAGGGGTGTGGTGATGAATAAAAAAAATGGCAAGTGGGTTATTTAGTTAGTTAGTTGGAGTTTATGCGTCCCTTTCAGCAAAAATATGGCTATATCAGAGACAAAAGGTCAGGGATGGAGAGCTATCCCTACCCAGCGATATATTAACCTCAACCCTGGCCACTTTTTTTGTTCAGCAGCCACCTAAAAAGGGAAAGGGATCGAGAGGCTCATTTAAGTTATTATGCCAGCAGCTACAACAGGGGGAGACAACTATCACACCGCAAGACTAAACTAAATCAAATATGACACGAAAGAGCATGCATCTTTAACTTAAAAAGTACATACGGAGCAAGTGGGTGATTCAGCACTTTGAATTTCCCTCAGTGCTAGTTGGGTGATGGCTGTAAAACATCTGTACCACTTATGTGTACACTTGCTTCCAACTTACAAACAGGAAAATTTAAGTAAACAACAGAAAATAATATAACACAAAATGGCCGACTAATAGCCCAATAGTTACGGTGCTGACAGCACACTGGCTTGTAAACAAGTAAGTAAAGTAATTACAATTTCAGAAGTGCGAGGTCGGCGTCGCGTTTCTGTTTCGGTCCACCAGGGGCCGCTGCAGCCTTTGATGAGTCGTCGTTGATCAACGGACCAGCAAGCATTAGCAGACCTTGAGGTGAACTCACCAGCTATCAGTAACACCGAGAAAGACCTCAGACACTGAGGCGAAATGATGCGGACAAATTACTAAATAATGTTCAGATATGACTGCCAAAAGGCAAATACGTCCGTCTTCAGGGACGGCCGTATATCCACACATGCCGAGGGCAAGTATTGCCGATAGATGCCAGTCCCCTCCACTGACGGCGAGCCCACCGTCAGTGGAGGGGACTGGCGTCTATCGGCAGTAGTTGCCGCCGCACGCCGATTCGCCCGATTTTGGGCTTCTGGAGGAGCAAAGTTCCCCAAAATGGGAGGTTCCCTGCCCTGGATGCCGATAAACCACCGAGCAAAATTTGACGCCGCTAGCTTTATCCTCGCCGGAGAAATCCGTAACCGTACAAACACACAAATAACAAACAAAAAACAGTAAACAATGTATCCACACCTTGCCTCTTGTGTGTGCGGATAATAAACGAATAAATCACGCTAAAACAGGCTGGTTAAACAGACACAAATATGAGTAACATTTGCCATTATCTGTATGAATATATCACACAACACTGGCTTGTAATGACTCTTGCTACTTGTCTGACTAGTTTGCATTAATAATTTTAGTGGCATTAATTTTTCAAAATCGCGATTAATTCCTTAACACGTTAACGTGTAGGTTAACGCGCTAATTCCACAGCCCCAGTTTTAAGTGTTGCTCTCAACTGTCAAAATTGTTCTACAATTAAAACTTAATCAAGCAACGAACTGTAATACTACAAAAAGCAGCATAGAATGTTGACACAGAAAGATTAGCAGTACGATGGAATTACCGGCTGAACTGATTTAATGGCTTCAAGGCGATGCATCGGTGCATGGTAAAGAAATATTCTATGGAACAAAGATTCAATGACCGGACACAGAGCTGTATATCTTCCGACCGAGCGAACCAATTCAACTGCAATTCTGCACAATTGCACATCGACCATGACTTCACAAACGCCAGCCTCAATTCATCATTTAAATGATAATTCTCACCGTGAAGACATGTTGTTACAGGCTCCTTCAGCAGCCCATGTCTCAGCACTGGTAATAATACCAAATTCAGCAAAGTGACCTTGACCTTTGACCCAGTAAAACCAACTCGACCGCAGCATTTCACAATTTCAACAGTAGTTAATTAGCTAAATACAACACGTTATGAGATCACGTTATGAGTATCAACAAAAAGTCAGTATCTGAGCCTCACCATTCTCATTATGCCAGTCTCCCATGATCACACGTACCATCTTCATTGGGTAGAATGCAAAGGGCCAAGAGCAGGAATAGAGTTTTTCTCAAGCGGCAGCAAGTCCCCTCTCCACCAGCTTGAAGTTTGGGGCATCCCAGCACTGCATACGGGCCACCCAAGGAGTATTCCATATTTCTGATACTCACAATGTCCTCTGCTTTGACTTTTATACTGTCCGTTTTTCTGTGGAGATGTCACAAAATCCGCAAATGACTGAAAATTTCCCGTTGAGAATTCTTACACATCACCCACATGATCTTGACTTTTGACCCAGAAAATCATCAGATGGCCAGTTAAACAGTAACTTTTACCAGGAAACATTTGGCCACGATGGGCAGACACGTTATGCGTAAACGACTGACCCGTAGATAGCTTTAGCCGAGCATCCGGGGACACTGGGCGGAGCTGTGCTGCATCCGGACCCGCGTCCGACATCATCACTTACAGTACATCGAGCCGACAATGTCTTGTCAACGACCGGATCAGCCACGATATGAATCAGACTTGGACACAGCTGCTGCCTGACAGTGATAGTAATAATAATAATAATAATAATAATAATAATAATAATAATAATAATAACACACTTGCATCCCGTAGTGAAGTCATAGCATCAGACGTGGTACTTGTATTACTAGAAGGCACTCACTTAGTTCATACCCTACTAGGCAATGTATGAAACAATTCCATGGCCAAGCCAGGCAATTGTAGACATCAGACTTCGCCTGTGGTGTGCAATCCACAAAACCGGAAGTACATAACGTATCGCAACGACGCCGGAGGAGGAGGACTGAGCCACGGCCATAGGCAACATGCACGAAAATTTGGTAATGATCACAGGTATGGTTCTGAAGATATCCTCCTGGACAGACAGACAGACAGATAGACAAACAAACATGCTCATCACAATAATAATAATAATAATATACACATTTGTATAGCGCCATATGGTCGTAACTTCAGAGGCGCTAATAAGGCGAGGCACAATACTTTGCCATTGCTCCAGTGGGCAAAATAATAACATTTTGTGCACTACAGCATAAGTATCTTCATCGATAGCACCATTACAACAACCATTAAAGAATATTGGTTTTAGATACACTGCATGACTTCATCTTTCACACTAACTTCAGTTTTAAACTTAGTTTTAAACCTAAACCGGATTTAAAATCTAACTGCTATGCAAAAGCAAAGTGGCACTGAAGAGTTTGAAACCAAAGTTAAGGCCAAACTTGCATTGGAAATAGAACTCAGTCTGAACAACCTCATTTTGAACTGAACTTATGTACATGGCGCATTTAGGCAGGCAGCTCTGCTAACATTGCTCATCTTTAACTTTGATTCTAAACCGAATTCTTTTTATCTTTCAAGTGAAGTCTGGTCTCAAACTTATTTTAATACTGGGTTTTAAACCCGTTTTAAACCAACGTGAAACTCAGCATTTGTTTAGAGGCAGATTTCCAAGACTGGTTTAACCCTCAGTTTTAAACTTTAGTTAATAAGTGAAGTTTAAACAAAAGCTAAAGTAACGAGATGGTTGCTTATCATCAGAAAAACATAAAGGTTCTCTTATAGAACTTCAAGTGTCCTAACTTAGGCAAACCAGATATAAATAGCTGTCAACGTGGCGGTGTTGTCTAACCATATATAAATGGTGTTGTTGTCACATAATTTTAACGTGGGCAACACGTGAGAAGTTCTAATATTCCGTTTGGCAATGTTTACAACAACGACATCTGACCCTAACAGTTCTCATCCAGAACTAGTGGAGGAACTGGCTGACCAACGTCATCTGGAAATGGTCATCAAAACAGTGGACTGACCAGACGATGTTATGGAACTCGGAGGACTTGGTAACACTGGGCGGAGCTCCGTGCAGCAGGATGAGGATGCCTTCGAGGACGAGTGGTTCGGCCTGCTCAGCTGACCTGCTAGTCGCCAGCACTTCACAGAGGTACCTCAAGATGATGATGAAGTCGACACTCAGAGCCTCCAGCTCCACTTCGCTGTCTACAGAGAAACAGTCACTTATGTCAACCTTCTTACTTACTTACTTGCATACGTTGGTGTCTATGGTGAGGGTCAGTGGCATCACGAACAAGAAATACGTTCTGTGGAACATGGTATCTGCCCTGTTACACTGTTTATAACACTACAATTCCAGAAAGATACTGACATTTTGTCACACTAACAGACGTAGTGCATAATCAAATTGTTTCTACTGTTATTTTGATCATCGCTGATCAGCGTTGATCAACTTATTGCACCAGTTCTGTCGCTGTACATCACATACTTTTCCATAGGCCTACAGGTTGTGGACTTTTGGCATCAAATTTTCACTTAACTGTTGAAACAACAGTTTTCAACAGTCAACAACTGTTTCCGTCGTGTTAACTGATATACATTACATATCCTTTGCCAGTGACGCTTATAACATTTGCCGTGACTGTTTTCAGTGTTTTTTTGACTCTTTCAGTCGCATGCAGCCGTTGTGAAGCGTTATAACGCATTTTGTCTAAAACTTACTGCAAACACTGACACCGAACAAAATAACAGCGACAAATCAACATTTCCTGTATGTGATAGTGAACATTTTTACATTTAATGTATTGTGGAACGTAACTTTTTGTCACAAAACAAGGCGTGTTTGTAATGTATGGCAACAAAACTCGTACGATAAGTATTACAAGGTAGTGTAGACACATTAGTTAGGTGAGGTAGACAACTAAGCTGTCATGCGATGTCAAATTATGTGAGGAATTTTGGTGCCAAAAATTATTAAAATCAGACAACTATTCCTCAACTTATAGCCAATAATATGAGTGGATGTTTTTTTTTCTGAAACACGGTGTACAGCACAAAATGTAAACTATGTGATACATTAAATGCTACAACATTCTTACATAATTCATTAGTAACTGGTGATGAAAAATACTAACTGTGAGTTGAAAATTCAGCGACAACGACTTCTGCATCACGTTGTTGCAGCTGACAATGAACAAAATCAGCAACCAATGAGATTACAACAGGCTGACTACAGTGCATTGTCAACAAGGTGTCGCCCTAACGGGACGTAACACTACTGGCCCGTCGCATGATAACTTACACTGCATAGTGCATATGCGAGTGTTACAGACGACGAAAGACGACGACAGACGCCAGCGACCGTTACTAGTCTGGCCCCCCAACACTATGTGTAGGCGGGCCAGTAACAACTGTCTAGGGCTCTGTGGCCTGCAAACCACATCATTGGAACATCTGATGGCTGAACGATCTCTCTGACGCCTAGAGTAACTTGATGACAGTCAAACCTGGGTCATTTGCTGGGATGAGTAACCAAGGCTGACTCAACAGTGAGGAAATAATTCAGATCAGTTTAAAATCTACACGCTTACATATTTACACTGTCCATGTGAGCAGTAGCAAATGAATATAAGCCAGATACAATTGACAATATGCTACAAATTCAGTGAAATGTCAAATAGTTTTTGGTCTTATGGTCCTTACACACTGCCGACAGCTCCACTTTACCAGCTGTTCCTCAGAGGTAAACATGGGTTAGCAGATTTCTTCTGCCATTGCTTACAGAACAGCACCTCTGGGGAGTTAACGGGCACAGGCTTTTTGCCGTTTCATTCAATTTACAGCTTCAACGCAGTGATGGAACAAAATGTGATGACATCAACGAGGCAAAATCACCCATTGGCTTCCTTTCTTTCACCCTAAACCTACCCCAACCCTAATCCCAATTCTAACCATAACCATATCCAGTGCCCCTTTGGGCCAATGAAAAGTTCCCACAGATACTAAACAGACGTGACCTATGGGCTGCAAACGTAATCAATTTGGCACACGAAAAGTTAGTTGAGAGCTGAGCTGTTACGTAATGTAATAATAATCAAAAAACGTGTAAACATAAATGCAGTTTGAACGAAACCGACCAACATTTAAGAGTAGAAATAATTACAACGAACGTCAACATTTAAAACAGGAACAGAAGAACCAACACCAACAACACTACCACACAGATCAGCTCGTATGCTCTACTCACAGAAGCTTGAAAACACATTCAAAATTAACAGCAGCATTTCACTTCACTGAAACCTCACGACTCACACTGCAATATTAATATTAATTAGTTACATTATGTGC
>Ga0209780_1005326_pt1 | contig 10137 bp, 8 predicted proteins | sample WorMetexBAHAMAS2_FD_187384 | JGI IMG/M metagenome (GOLD analysis project Ga0209780, IMG submission 187384) | Marine gutless worms symbiont microbial communities from Max Planck institute for Marine Microbiology, Germany - Inanidrilus exumae... | ecosystem: Host-associated > Annelida > Digestive... | reverse complement strand
ATATAAAAACTATGACTAAAATGAAATGGCCGACTAAAAAAACACTGCTCGCAGTTTGTCCACGCTCAAGATCAAGAGTGCTGCGAAACATCGGAAAAAACTGGTAATCCTTGATGTAGGTTTGCGCTTTTTAGTGCTTTCTTGTTTATATTTCTGGAAGCTCCATAAACCCAGAAATGCGTATTATCTAAAGGTCTATCTCGAGAGCACAAGTTGTTCTTGCCGAGACGATGAAGTTCTTTTTCGATGTCTCCGTGTTCGCCGAGCGTGGACAGAGTTAGCCACGAGTCAGCGATGAAGTGATAGCAGTCGTTGGTCTGCAGATCCCTGACGGAGATCCTTGACAGGTACCAGCCGGGCGTCGTGCCGGCGTTGTCGTGCCAGACCGTCAGCCGACTGAGACGGCCCAGCGCGCGATCATTGGCCACGACGAACACGTCACGTGACCCGCGCTGGAACGACCCAGGACGATGAAGGTGACGCACTCCGCCAGACGTACCGTTCTCGCCGAACAACTTGACGCTCACGTTCGCCGTCGTTCCTAAAATGTTTAAACCCAGTTCACACTAGAAAAACTGTCCTCGATCGAGGATCGAGGTCAGACCGCCTACGTTGCGTTACCACGTCCACACACACAGGACATTGACCATTGACCTTGACTTATGATTTTGGCCAGCCTTCTCGGTTTTCTTCCTTAACTTCTTCCAGAAAAGAAATAATAACTACGATATAATGGGACATCTGGCACAGATTTTGTGGTTCTGATGACCTTTACGTCAGCCAAACCAACAGTGACAAATCACTGGTCCCAACCATGGAAAATTACCTTACCAGTGCTTTCAGTTACACATTTGGTATCATCGTGTTAATATGTAAAAAGTCGACGGCAATATACGTATGTAATCAAACATCAGATGCAAATCGACCGCTTGTAATAATGCGCATCTTCAATTGAGTATTTTTTTGACCAGATTGCCACTGTGAATTCAACTGTATGTCCATGTGACTTCACAATGTTGTTCAAGCTATCACAAAATTGCATTTCGACAGTTCTATGTATTAGATTAGACAACTAAGCTAGTATAACAAGGTGTCGCCCTAACGGGACGAAACCGTACTGGCCCGCCGTGCAGTGTCGGCCGCCCGACCGCCCACGCGTTCAGCCCGGCGGCGGCCGACCGGCCACGCTCCGGGCGGCCGGCCCGCCCACCCGCCGGCAGCGTTGGCAGACGACGACGACAGACGCCCGCAAGCAAAACAATCAGAAGCAGCGTACGTACACCCTGACGTCCGCCGCCACAGCAATGCCGTCGGCACTCAGCGTTGACGCGTTTATTACTGGCCCATTAAACGCGACGGTCCTCGACCAGGCGACAATGATGATGATGATGATTAGGCGGGCCAGTAATAAGAGTAAACTGAAAGAATGAACGAACGAACAGTAGCTCGTGAAAAGCACAACGCAGCTGGCTATCAAAGACGCGGAAGCTCTGACCGGCTCCAGGCAGTTTTCCGGTGACGACGAGCAGCTGATAGCGAAACGGCCCATCGAGGCCACACAGCGGCACGCTGCTATGACGTCGACGCTGAACGACGTCCCAGTAACGTGACAGCGTCAGACCGACGACGAAGAACAGCGACAGCAGAACTACACTCGATATGACGACCGCGTTGCCCGAATAACGACTTGTACTAGACGTTACATCACCGCAAACACACCGCATCGTGCGCTGTGAGAAAATACTTATTACTCACGCCTACGGTAGTGCAGGGGGTGGGGAGTGGGTTTTTTTACCGCCGTTTGTCTGTCTGTTTTCCGCACAATCTCAAAGTACGATGCAGCCGTTATCACCCAAACTTAACACATAAATGTTCCACGATGAGTCCTGGAAATTCATTTATTTTAGGGTCAAAAGGTCAAAGGTCAAGGTCACGAGTCGCAAAAATAGTGCCGGCGTGGGTCTTTGCACTCTTGTGAGTGCTGGCTTCTTCTTGTTGTGAATCTACGTTGTATTAATTTTACCTCTGCTGTACGCAAATATATGTTTGCTATTTTTGTTTGTGTATTTCTTACGTGTAACTTTTAATTCAACGATAATTGCGTGCTTCAAAAACGAGTCACTTTATAGCAACAGGTATATGCCGGTCCTCCTTATTGGCGGGCCGAAATGTATGCACTGGCCGCGTCGCATGCTGCTCCCGGTGAGTACGTTGAGTATGCGCCGCGCGCTGTATTAGGGTTAGAAAAAAGAATGGGACAGACAGACAGACAGACATACAGACGGACGGACGCCATACCGTTACATTACGCTTACTGCTAGACGCGGCCAGAATAATAACCCGATATTCGTCGATAAATAACTTTTTGCAGCTATGCAGACGACGACTGATCAGCACGTGTATCACCACGGCTATAGAAGAGCAAGTCAGTACTCGATAAAGTATCGACACACAACATACAGGAACGCGTTGAAAGCTGAGTTCGGTGGAGATTGGCATTTCGGAGACGCCGAACTGCGCCACGCGGTCGCATCGACAGACCGTAGTATCAGTGGTAGAGTTCGCCACAGAACAACCACTCGTTTTCCACACGCCCGAATTCTCCTCGAAGTGCATGCATTGGATGGACTTGAGCGTCATGAAGACGGTCATCGTCACGTCCTGGTTTGCGTTGCTCAGTGTCACAAAGAATGTGTCCCTCTCACTGAGACAAAAACAACAACAAGCCAACTTTTCCTAACATCCTAACGATTCTTCCATAAAGACAGAATTTAACAGACCACAGAAATATATAAAGGTGTGAGTAGGCCTATATAACTATTTTATTAGCATTTAAGAAAGCAGCATCTCGTCAGCTTTTGAGCGCACGTTAATCTACCGTATCGTATCGTATCGTATTTATTTGACAAATCTTCGTATAACTCAGCGACGTTATATTGTACTATGATCTTTTATAAGGACACATGTAAGTGCATATTTTGCCTTGGTGCTCCTGCTAGTTTGAATGTGCTTTTGTTCTTTCAAGCAAATAAATGATTCTCTATTGTTATAAGCACCTGAAGGCCAGGCGCTGTCGTAAAGGTACAGCGACGAAACTGTGTACTTTTCTTGCGATGCACCGTTTCTTTTTGCCTGCACCATTTCTTCTGAGCTAATCGGTTTTTGTTTTTAATTTTTCCTTATTTTTTCTGTCTGTGCCGTGCGCTAGACTAAGCTGGCCATTTTGTCGGCTTTTAAACGCACGTAAATGTATCGTATCGTATCGTAAACAGTCAAAATATTATATAGCTAAAGAACTACGAAGAATTTCTTAGAGGGTTATAGTAATAACGAAAACAAAACTTACAATGCCGTTTTGTACAGAAACATGGTGAATACTGTTAAGACAATGATAACCAAGTGAAATATTTAGCTAGAATCCAGAACGCACTGAAATGGTAGGAAGAGGTAGCGAAGTAGTTCGAATCTTCGTGAGGTTGCGTTCCACGCCAGGGGAAGCGTTTTGAACACGTTGTACTGGTAGCGATGAGCGACTTGTGTATAGCCGATGAAGACGTCCAGTGAAACGGTGGAAGAATTTGCCACTCTGTTGCTTTCAGAAGCACCGTACGCCCTAACTTCCGCCGCCACAGCAACGCCGTCAGCACTCAGCGTTGACGCGTTTATTAGCGTGAACTTTGACTCGGTTGGCCGCAGTTCGACGGGGTAGCCGAGCTGGACGGCCGAGATGTTGTCGAAGGCGGCGGAAGGTGACGGCCTCTTGCCGTCAGTCCAGACGGATGTGCCGTGCGACAGCTCGACCTCGATGTTCTCGGCGGCGAGCAGGCCGCTCAGCGACAAGTACGTGCCGTTGACGAAGGCGAACGCCACGCGGACCAGCTCCGACGTGACGTGCTGTCCGTCGATGAAGCCCCACGTATACGGGTTGACGGCGAGCGTCGACACAAACTGGAACACCTCCGTGTCGCCGTACTCGTCGGCGGCCAGCAGCGCTCGAGGGAAGTGCACTCGAGTACCGAGACTGCTCGTGTAGTTAGTACGGATGTTGAGACTCGTAACGCGGCTGCCCCAGCTGTGAAGGTAGCCCGTATCAAACACCACCGGCTCCTCGTCCGACACCTTCGTCTTCACAAACATCATCACAGCAGCCTGTTGTTAAGCACGTCAACGGTAGTCGCGGGGTGTGTCTGTCTGTTTGTCTGTTTGTCTGCACAATATCTCAAAAACCGATGCAGCTAGGATCAGCAACCTTGACACAGAAATGTTCCACGATGAGTCCTGGAAACTCATTTGCTTTGGGATCAAAAGGTCAAAGGTCAAGGTCACGAGTCACAAAAATATTGCCGGCGTGGGTCCTTGCAATCTTGTGAGTGCTGGCGTTTTATAGTGTCTAGCATTCGGTTGGCTGTATGTTGGTGTGTCTGTTTGTCAGCGGACGATAACTTTCAAACGAAATGACCTTTAAATTAAATATTAGGCAAGTTGACTCAGTTTGAGACTACTTAGGTCAAGTTGGGTCGTGAAGGTCAGAGGTCAGAGTTCAAGGTTACATAGGGAAATTCATAACAGGAAAACATTTCCGGCAACGTATGCGCGTTATGAAGCAAGACAGGCCCGGTCGGCTGAAAAGCAGATCTAACCTGGAAACGGTAAATAAGTAACAAAGTGGTTGTAATGAAAAATGAGGTAAACAAAGAGCAGAGACAAAGCTTAAAGGCCGCTGTTTTCATTGCATAGAACCTATTCGACGTATCAAGAGTGTAACGATGCAGTAACCCGAAAGATGACGATCATAATTCGGTCGATCATCCGAACGGCTCTTTCGATCGTCGCTCGGCGCTCGATGACGTCCGCCGCTGACACATTGTCGCTGTCGCTGCTGATGATGTCGACCAGGTTTCCGGCAGCGTCGAGGAAGTACTCGGGCACAAACTCTCTGCTTTCAAGACCCTGCGTGATGTACGGCTGAAGCAGTTGAAGCATCTCGTCCAGCAGATCCAGCACGACTTGGTAGAATGACTGCTCTCGAGGAAATTCGTCATCGTGATCCTTTACGAATACAAAACGGGCGCAAATTATAATTATAACTGACTGGTGTAAGCCATTTGGGTATGTGATGATCGGACATTTGAGCTGTGTACACAAGACTTTGCTAATTTGTATATATTCATCTTTATTCACCATACAGATATGGAAACAATACAAAAAATAAACGAACAAACACACTGAATAATGATATGACAGTAACCTTGACTAAGCGTCACACCAGTCATATGTTAGTACAAAAACGCAAAAAAGGATTGACTGCATACATATAACGTGCGACAAACTTGTCTTGCCTTTCTGTGCTTCATACAAGTATAAATATTTATTTGAAAATGCTATTTTTATCTTTAAAAATGAAAAAGAATAAAAGAAAAATAAGTTGTCGGTGTATATATGTACAGGACGATCCAAAAGTGACTGCTTTTAGGAGCCGAAACTTTCTTTATTGTTATATGCGAACTTATGAATTGTTATATTGTCACTTGTGTACTGAACTTATGGCAAATAAATTTAATTTGATTTGGTATTAAAAACAATAAAAACATCATAATAAAACGTTAATGTCTGCCTAATGTTGGTGTCACTAACCCAGCTGTCCGTGCATCATACAGGAATCCTGGATCTGCTCAGATTTCAGCCTTAAGTTGCAGTAAAATTTCGTACGTTGTGTGTGCATTTTGTTACCGTATATCTATACAGTAGTTTCGTAGTACCAAATTGCGAACCACCTTCGCTGGGTCAGCGAATTCTGTGGTAAGTGGAAAAATAATGGCATAATCAACTTGACATGAAGATGAAATACACTTGTCGGTTACTGACCGACAAGTAACAAAACGTTAAGATAAAATATAGTCAGCCCTCTAATAGTATAGCTAATATATTTGCGTCTATACTCGTTTACTCTTACTCGTTTATTTGTTACTTCTGTAACTTCCTTCTTCACAAAATTGCACTGAAAATAGCTGATCGCTGGTTTTAGTTATGTAAAAAACGGCCATTGCTAGAAGTAGTTTTAAAGCTGTGGTCATGTAATAGACCCGGTAAGACCGAGGTTTCGAAGTAGAACGTACTAACGGTAAGAAGATGCAGTGCAAATGCCATCTGTTGGACCGACGGTAGACTGTTGAGGTGGACGGAACTGTTGAGTACACGCAGCAGGTTTTCACGGAGCAGTGTCCGATTGAATTGATGCTCAATGCTGTTGATGCTGTCATCGAGCTGGGCGGCAGAAGACTCAATGTTCAGCTGCTGCAGCACGCTGATGACATACTGCAATACGGAGCGCGGGTTTGACGTCAGAAGTACTTCCGGTAGACGGTCGTAGACGATGCTCATTAGGAACAGTAGTCGAGGAGCGGGCGGCGGCGAGATGCTAATTTCACTAAAATATACATTTGGCCAGCTCTGCCACAATACCTTTCTCGTTGCTTTATGCAGTTCTTATGCAGTTTTATAACAAACGTACAAAGTAATTTGGCAAGAGGCCGCATCGCAGTCTTGTCACCCCTCGCGGCGGCGTATGTGCTGGGCAGGCTTATTCTCCTGAGATAGGTATGTTATAATAGGCCGGCACATAATTATTCAAAAGTGCCCCCTTCCGTAGGGGTGTGGCGGAACGATCCTCGTCTAATACATGGTTCATTGGACCTAAATGAGTCGGCTCCTCCCGAACGGCATCTCGATCGGTTCAGCCGTTTTTGCCCATTTTGTCTCTCTCTTTGTGTGTCTTTGTGTCTGTCTGTCTATCTGTTGGGCACAAAAGTGAGCCCGCAAAAACGGATGAACCGATCTAAATGCCGTTTGACGGCTGAGACACGTGGGTCCAAGGAACTACTTTAGATGGGAGTCAAGGTCAGACGAATCCATTCGCCGCCATTGAAAGGCAAAAAGACGGTGATGCGGCTTTTCGTCTTTGTTATGTTTTTATTATTGATTTTTTATCTATCACAAAATTGTAGATCATTTCACGTTAACAGCGTTGAGTAGTAAATTACACTCAACTCTTTCTTCACGTTATAAATGAAGTAAAGCTATTCATTATGTCCCTCAATTGTTCTAAATCAGTTTGTATGGTTTTCCATCCTCGTGACTGACCGATGCTCTTTTCCACAATTCTGTGTTGGCCATGCGAAGTTGCAGTATGTGCCTTGTACGTACGTACCTGTGTATAACTTCGCATAGACATAACAGATCTACATTGCAGTCGTTGGTTATGTTGCGTGTGGTTCAAAGGAGATAAGCCAGTGAGAGCAAGAGAACTGACGCGTGTAAGGCGCGCCTCGCAGAGCCCAGCGAGTCGACGACGTCGACGTAGACGCTGACGACGTCCGAATCTCCACGCAGCGGCGACAGATAGAACGTGACGTCGTTACGCGAACCGCGATACAACGGGTACCATTCGAAGAGACGCCCGTCGACGGCCGCGCTGCCGTTGACGAAGACGTGATACTCGAGCGGCGACGCGGTGTCGCTGTGGTCGATCCACCGGGAGCAGGAGACCACGACACGATCGACGAGCGCCACTGCCGGCGAGATGTCACCCTCGACGACTGCACTGCAGCTGCCGTTGCTCGGTTGTGGAGGCGCCGGTTCCAGCTCGAGCGTGGCGAACCCACTCGCCTGACGCGACGACGACGTAACGTTCAGCGTAAATCTGATCGCACGCGGCAAGCACCGACTCATAGCCACAATCTACGTCTTCGGTAAGTTTGAAGCTAACAGTTAAAGCAAAACGTAAACCAGAATAAACGGCGAAATCTGAAAGTGAATTTGTAAATCGTAACGTTACTTTGACATTTGCAACAAGACGCTCAGCCACCGCAGAGGGGCCGCGCGACGGGCTATGTTAGTGAACTCGCGCTATGTTTCACGAGGTATGGGAGTCTGAAAGGTTTCAAAAACATAAACGTGACCTTCAATGTCATTCAATGGCACTGGAAGTGGTGCCATTCCATAGGTCACGTGATCCTGAACACATCCTTGCTACGATCAACCTACCTACCAAATTTGAACTCTCTAGGCCCCTATCTCCATTCTCTACCCACTGCGAAGATATGAAAAGCGATTCAAAATATCGAAAATGGGGTGGTTTGGGTGTAGTTAGGGGTCGCTCAAAGTAACTGAAAATAGCGTCATTCGATATAGCGCATACGAGTTCCTATTAGCGTTCCATGGTAACTATGTCCCTATCGTGCACCGTTTTTGAGATATAGCCAGATATTGGTCGAAAATTGCCGATTTGAACCTACCACACCTCTATTTGGCGCCCTAGTTGGGTTGACCCCGTCTGAATTTCGCCGAGATCTTTGGCATCAGACAACTACAGTCCCTGGGCCATCGTACGGCGTCATTTACGTGATCCTGCGTTAAGCTATTCTGGTACAGTGCCGGCTTGTGACGTACAGACACATCACGCTCTACTGCTGGACGTTGTTAGCGTAAAAACTAAAAGAGCGTACTGACTGCAACAACAGCTACCGGCACTACTTCCAGACGTGGTGTGTAGCCGACCTTTAGGAGCTACTCGGAGTTGGACTGGAGTGGAGAGATTCTGAAGAATTAATCAGGTCCAAACGGAGGGTAACTCTTTTGTGGACGATAGCAGCACGTTTTTACGGGCCCGTATTATGCCCTTAATATAGTACAACCGATAGTGTCAAAACTGAATGTAAGTCTAAGCACTAACGCCAAAATATCATGTGGCTAACACTGTCGTTATAAAGTCCTTAAATTTTGTGGACATGGCTACGGGCAGTGCTAAATATGCATGTCATGTAGAAAAGAGTAACAGATGGATGAAGTGTGGGCAACACCAGTAGAATGTAAACAATGCAGTCGTAGACAACAACTTCGTCCCCGGTGCACCCACGTCCGCCACCAATGCACGCAGCCAGCCACGCGTCCGGCATGTCTCGCTAAGCTGTCACATCACACCCTCGTCGCTGAGTAATCCATCTACGTTAGGCTGTTACGTTATCCAACCGCCTCTCACGGACATTATGTGACAACATGACGTCATCCATAAAACCGGAAGTACATAAGGTCATTAAAATAGGACCAAGCTACAGCCAGATTTAAACATGTACAGAAAATGTCGTCAAATTTGGACATGTGGTTTTTGAGGTACGCGAGCGGACAGACAAACAGACAAACATACAGACACGCAGATCGCGATACTTCGCCCACCCCTATCGGCGGCGAAGTAACCAGCGGCCGCGGCGAACCTATAGGCGTATCCGGCTTGGACGACGCTGCTGCGGACGACGAGGTTGCGACGGCTGCCGCCTGTTGTCGTTGTGACGAGGTTGATGGGCAGCGGAACACCGTCGCTCCTCGTAATACTCCACCTGTAGACGGTGTCGAGTGGCGGACAGTCAGCACAGCCGCCGACCAGCTTGATCACCTGCGAACTGCTGACGGCGAACTGATTGGTGTCTCGACAAGATACGCACGTGATGCTTACGACCAGCACGCTCGCCTCCTTCGTGTACACCTGTACAGGTAAAGTCAGGTAAGGTCTGACTAGAGGACTTGTCGATTTTTATCCGCGCAAGGCTGTGCTAGCACTTGCATGCTATGGCTTTGTGTTTATTTGTTCGTCACAAGCCGGTGATCGGTCGTAACGGTTGAACAATCGAGCAGTAGGGGTTCGAGGTACTGCCATCTGCGTGTGTGTAAGTCTGTCCGTCTGTCTGTATGATTGTCTGTCAGCTCGATTACCTTAAAAATGACATATCCAAATTTCACCAAATTACATGTACACGTTACCTGTGGCCATGGCTCGGTCATCCCTTGACGGCGATGCAATAAGTTATGTATTTCCGGTTTTGTGGATGACGTCATTTTTTCACAAATAGAGCGAATGGGCTAGAATTAAAGACGAAACGTATATTTTCTTAGTTCGCCAGGCGGCATCACCACTGAGACGTCAGACAACGTTGTTTGCTCGAGTTCACCAGACGGCACCGGAAGCGAAGTCTGCCTTCTCTGACTGCGTTTTGTTTATTTGGTACAGAGGCCAACTTCGGATTATCCTGCATTGCGTTGGAAGAGAATTCGGGTATCTCCATTTCTCGTTGGCTAAATTTCCCG
>Ga0209780_1005325_pt1 | contig 10137 bp, 5 predicted proteins | sample WorMetexBAHAMAS2_FD_187384 | JGI IMG/M metagenome (GOLD analysis project Ga0209780, IMG submission 187384) | Marine gutless worms symbiont microbial communities from Max Planck institute for Marine Microbiology, Germany - Inanidrilus exumae... | ecosystem: Host-associated > Annelida > Digestive... | reverse complement strand
TGCTGCTGTTTAACCGTGAAGGTCGGCTCATCTCGACTGATTTCAGTTTCTCACTGACACAGTCTTGATTCTAATTCCGGTTCACAGATTGACCTCTAGTCTGTTAAATCTGGAAAACCCGGAGAATTCAGAGAATTAGAGATACGTCTGTTAGAGTCATTGTTTGACGAAACGTCTGGGGAAAGGTCAGCAAAACGTCTGAGTTATGGAAAATTGCGTCTGTTGCACTTCTGTATTTGGACCACACTGATGTCGATGTAGCACTCTGATTGTGTCGATGTAGCACTTTGATAGTCTTAAAGCCTGTAACGTGAATCACTGATGACGTTTACCGACAGCCACGGCCAGTATTAATGAATAGCTTACCTCTGTTGCACCTGCAAATGATTAGAGAAGTCAGGAAATTTGTGCTTCTGGGAAGTGGTCACCGTGGAGTCAGTGTAGTCACTGGATGAGCAACCTGTCAGTCATGCAGTGTTAGACTAGTCTCAATGGAGTTATTTCCCCTTATTCTTAGCATTGCTTAAATAATGCTATTTGGGCAGGGCATGGTAGGCTGGACTGATTCATCCAACTGTTTCTTTTTTAAATTTTTTTGCCACAGACAGACACCAAAGTAAACTTGTGATGAAGTATTAGTTAACATATCCTGTAGTAGTATTGTGACATTACCTTTAGTTTACCGTTAATCACAATACCTGCCTCAGATTGTCGCTAGTTTTCTTATATTAATGTTCTACAGCTTTATGTAGTGACACGTTTGAGGCGTGATCGGATCTTTAGCGACCAGTTTACTACAAACTTACTTGAAAGTCTGTCAGTGAAAGAATTTTAAAAATTAACCAACATTCGGTAAAATTACAGAAGTTGTTGATCAGTTGATGAGAAGATTATTCTTGGCCATTGTTTGATGGTGAGATACAGAATACTGATGTTTAAATCTGACGTGATGTACTGTACTTATGTAGATGATCCAGTCCATATGTTTGAATATCAGACGCAGAGCCCCAACTCAGTCATCAAATTCTTATCAGATCTCTATTCTTGTCAGCGGACAGCAAATCTGTTGTATACTAACGACGCTAAAGTTCTTATTGACATCATCGTCAGACAGCTTAACGACCTCTCACCTGGGGATCAGGTGCTTTGTCAGTTATTGTGTATAATGTGATTTGATATGATACAATATGGAACTGCATAACATGTTAAAAGCTGGTTGATAGCCAGCTTAGTCTGTCACGTGTAGCCATAACAGAAAATTAAGAAAAAAGGAACTAAAATATAAAAACTGATTAACACAGAAGATCTAGTCGGAGTTTTTGTCTGAAGAAGTTCGTGAGGGGAACCAACAGTCTGTGGTAGGAAGGATTTGTAAAGCGGTGAGTTTTTATGCAAGCCAACACCTCGGAAATGTTGCCTTTCGATGCTACAAAATAATTAAGAAAGTATTACTGTTATTATAACTAGAATAATAGACTAAGTAATGTGCACTACCACACCCGCCAAAGTGGCAGAGTTAGTTAGAGTGATTAGAGCATGAATAATATCCTATTTTGTTGTGTGTTGTATTTAGACACGAACCGATTACTTATCACTGGCACAGTTGATATTGGCTAACTCTGATTACGCAGAGCACCGACACCGACAGACTGAACTGCAGGCATGCTTCAGTCGCATAGCTCACGAAGATGGAGAAGGCATCGATATGGACCGGAGAATTGTCGAGCAGATCTGGACTCAGTTTCCACACTTCTTTCACTACACGCTATGATTTGTTTCAGATGGACAGCAGCTGCCTTTTGAGTCAGCTACAGACACATGGCTATTGCTTCTGCTGCTGTTACCACCTACCACTATTGGTGATGGGCAAATCCAAATCACGATTTGGTTTAAATCACAATTTGAAGAACTGCTGCTATTCAGTTTGTGATTTGGTCTGGTTTTCGATACTGTTGGTTAGGCCTCAGGAAGAGCATCCTGTCTGTAAAAGCTGAGTGATGAGGTCATGGCGTGGTTGTTTATTTGATTTGATTTGCACATGGTCCAGCTAATGCCACTTCAACCACGTTGAGGCAAGCCTCATTAAAAATCCAGAATGGTTTACTTTTATGGTGCCAGCTTACACAGATTGTCATGGAAAAGAGGCCGTTAAACAGATGTCGTTTTTCGTTTTCTGAAGTCATAAATTGTGGTGATTTACTGGCTTTATGTGGCGGTAACCGCAGGCCTGGCATACGGCCGGGTGGATTGCTTAAGTCACCGGTGGGCTGACTGCCTGTACACTGGGATCAGCTCCGGGCCCAACACTCGGCAACAAGTATGGGAAGCCTTTATCTTTTGTACTGACTTTATTGCCATAATCGTGGCTAAGCAAGGTTGACTACATGCAAGAATTGTTGAAGCCCTGTTGCTTCAAGTGCAATACAGTGTTCACAATGAATGTGTATGTCACATGATGTTAAGCCATTCTTTGATACTGACAGGGATTAGTCATTGACACTGCTCGATGGTTTTCATGGTCGTGATTGTATGGTTGATGAAACGTTTAAAAGATTTGAGAGTCGGCTTTGAAAGATTTGAAATTTGTAGTTATCAGGGATTTCATTTTAAGATTTGGCTAACCGATTTAAATATATTGACAAAAAGATTTTAAGAGTTGAATGCAAGATATGATATGAGATTGCCAGTCACTGACTGCTGATGTTATTTACAGTATGGAGACGATGTAGATTGAAGAGAACTCTCGTGTCTTCTCCCTAATATGAGTGATTTTCATTTATGGCGCCGTATAACACACGTTGACCTGCATAATGGCTGTGTTGTGCATATTATGTGACTACTACTACATGTATTAATGTTCACAGTTTTTGTCGAGCAAGACAATTTTCAATGGACACCATAGTTTGTAAGCCGAGTCCTGCAAAAGTCTTCCCGTGTAAACCTTAAGGGTTGCTGGATGCAAGACAGACAATCTTTTCTGTTGAATGAGCTCCAGGTGGGGCCAGGATACCCCTCCCTTTCCCCTCCTTTTTCTCCCTTGTCCATTAACTTCCTCATTTTTTGCTCTTTTTTACTTTTTCCCTGTTTCTTTTTCTCACTCTCTTTACCTATTTTCTTCTTTTGTCCATCCCTTCCATTTCTACCGAAATAGTCCCACTCCGATTCCAGGCCGGAGGTCATAGGAGGCGACCGAACCTGGGTTTAGCTTGTTGCGTTCATTTTGTTGTATTGCTTAGTTAAGATTTATTCTGGTGTTCTGTTGTGTTTTGTTTAGTTTACTCTTGTGGTGTGATAGTTGTCAATTTGTCATCCCTGTTGTAGGCGCTAGCATAATAATTTAAGTGAGCCTCTCGATCCTTTTCCCTTTTGGGTGGCTGTGAACAAAAAGGCGGCCATGGTTGAGGTTAATATACTGCTGGCCGTCCTTCACTGGGTAGTGATAGCTCTCCACCCCTGACCTTTCTTCTCTGATAGAGCCATATTGATGCTGAAAGTGACGTTAAACTCCAACTATCTAACTTTTGCTGAGTGACCAACACTGTAACGGCACAAGTTCGCACAACACAGTGTATCTGACGGCAACTCTCTTTATTTTTGAGACTAGCTGCATTGTTATAATCTGGTGCATTGTTTGTATGCAGTATTAACTTTAGACGCCAGTTATTGCTTCGCCTCTGGTAGGCAGGCAAAGTATTGTGATCTGCATGTCTGTTTGTCTCACTGTCCACTCACATGTATCAAAAACCACATGTTCAGCAGTGCAGTACGTTATTACTACCAGTTTTCTGGACGACGTCATGTTTTGTACATAATGGAGCGAATGGGCCAGAATCAAATACGATACATTGACTTAGCCAGGTGGCACTACCGGGGCGAGGTTGGTGTTTATGGCTGCAGGCTTGTTGAAAATATGTTGTAACATATTATCGAGTAACGTTATGATGTTGTTTGTTGTGATTGTTTTTTTCTAAATCTGTGCTTCACTAATTGCATTGATGACTGTACGAGCAATGATGACTGACTGGAGGATAAGACTCAAGATTATCAGAACTGTTCTATGGTATATTGTATACAACAGTTGTGCACAGTGATACCAGCAGTTTTTAGGTCGACTCTTCGACAAAGTCGATCTAATAATGCCGGTCTCAAATGTCTATCCGTGCGTCCGTGCGTACGTACGTACGTCCGTCCGTGCACAAAACGTTTCTTCGATTTCAATAAAATTTGGCATGTAGGTAGAGGTCGATGAGTGATGCACGATGGTAGGCAGTATGACCTATCCAAGGTCAAGGTCACGAGCCCTTTAAAGATGGAAATCCGGCCGTTTTCATAAGCTATCTCCTCCGCCATTTACAATGGGAGCTGGCAACTGACCACGGATACTAGAGCACATTATCTAAATTGATTGGGTCAGATTTTTGATATCCGGCCTAGTTTTTGTGTACGTGACTTTAAAGTTGGCACAAATGTCAGTTGACCGTCAGTCCACGTATGGGACTAATTTTTTAAATTTATAGTTGGCTGTTCATTTAGGTTTACAACTCTTTACACGTTGCTGAAGGCTGTGGATAAATGGCAACAATTTGTTAAACAGTGTAAACATCCTTGAGGGTGAATCCTTGAACCTGGTGTTAACAAACCAACAAATCAACATCTTATTATCTTCAGTGCTGTGACTATGACACTGTTGGTAGTGTGTCAGGAAGAGCATTCGGCCTGTAAGTATTAAGTGATGAGGTGCTGGCGTGGTTATCTCTCTGGAACAAGGTGCAAATGATTTGCTTATGGTCCACCTGATGCATTTGCCACCCCATCATCTCTTGCCTCAGTAAAATCCAGAATGGTTCTGCCCATCTGGTGTCAGCTTACACAGGTTGTCCCGAAAAAGAGGCCATTAAACGGATGTTGCTGTATTGGCTTGTGCCGCTTAGTATAACTGTTACTGGCACATCGTACAGTGACATCTCTTTCATCTGGATTCAGTGGCTGACACTGGGATGCGGTCCAGTCTCCAGTGAATGATTCTGTTGGCTGGCATAAGGAAATGCATCCGGCCACACAGTCACTTCTGACGTGGGCTGTCATCTAACCCAGGTTCACATGGTAATGACTGTTAAACCAATGTATGTATGTGTATGCATGTTTAATGGCAGTGAAACATTGCTTGGACAATTTGCTGATGAGTATTTTGTAAACGGTGGATTAATTTTTTGTTTCCGTTCAGCTGAAAAACTGTTCATTTGGTCAGCACACTCGTATTTACACAGTGTGTGTGTGTGTTTTAGAACCGTCTCCCTTACAATGCTATTCGCTGGTTAACAGTGCCATATCCATCTGCCGAGAACGGCTTGTTATAACTTTAACATGCATGAACCAATTTTGATAATTTTTGGCTGAAATGTTACTGAGAAAGTAAGCAATCAAAAGACAGTGAAACATTAAGAAACAAGAAACATTTTCTTGGCTGTCACCTTACTTGAACGAACATGCGGGATACGCTGTTTACTGAAAAGGTTATAGCTGAGAAATATTTCATTCATCGTTAATGCATAGTTTATGTCTGCATTACATCTGCCGCTGGTCGCTGATGATGTCACTCAAGTTATAACAATAGAACACAAGAATCTTATGATGTGAATTATTTACGGCACGCAGTAATTTTAATGCGCGTCACGCACAGTATGCATAGAGCCATTCTACTTCAGATGAGTGTTGCTAAGTTCGATCTCTTCGAATTCGCTGAGTGGCGGTTTCCGGCCCGTTTCCATGTTCTGAGTATTAAGTGCTGTCGTGAAACTTCGGCCAGGAGTCTGTCTAACATCAGTGCTTTGCGGTGAACCTGGTCGCGTCGGTCGTTTTTGACAGTTTGATGTTTCATCTTTCGCCTTCTTGTACTTGCTGTAATCCCACAGCACTTTGAAACAGTACTTGTACTGCTCCTGTACAGTGCACACAGTTTGTACGAGATACTGCCGACATTTAGCTGAGATTAATAACAGCTTACACCAGAACATCTGCTAAAGTTCTGTTAATGTAGAAATATAACAAGACAGACAGAGAGAGTATAGGTAACTTTTGGTCATTGATCAATGTGCAAAAGTTCATTTTTTCATTGAGGTATGACCCAACTGCAACCATTTCTTTTCCAGTGTCAACGGAGTTTTGCTTTCCTTGGGGTAGAAGTGTATAAAAATGTCATGCTGTCACTGAACACTTTCAAGCAGAAACCAAAAAATCTTTGGGAAACGTCGAATATCGTACGGCGTCACAGTGGCATTACTGTGATTTTTGCGCCGTATATACTGTACCAGAAATCTGTGGTGTTCATAAAGGTTGGTGGTCTGCCCCTTCAAGCACAGTTCTATGCGCTAAAGCAAAACGGTTGAGGCGAATATGATTCGGCTTTATTTACAAGTGTCGCGATGGCTGCGGGCTGTTTGAGTCGGACAGACTTCACAGTGTGGAAGATGCTGACGCGGTTTTCGACGGTCATCTTCTCGCAGACGATGTAGCACACACAGAAGAGACTGGACTGTGACCTGCCGTCAGCACACCGCACAACGACTGGAGCTGCCGGCACTCCGGTGTGCGCCTTCCATCGATACACATACCTGACATATTAACAATGACGTCATCGAGCAGGTGGATTTATCTCTTACACAGCACATCTAAGCAAATTCGCGGAAGCAGTATAGGTTTTAATACTTAATTACACGATGTTCAGTACACTAAAATGCAAACATAGAATCAATATGTGCTACCCACGCCGACGGCAGGATGTAATGTTGTAATGTTACGTAATTTAGACAACTTATATAGCGCTGTAGGCAACACTATCACAAACTGTCCTGTTGCGCCAATGAGATTTTAAATAAATGAGTTTTCAAAAGTTTCTTGAATTGTTCCAATGATGACAGTCGATGCAGTGAGTCAGACAGTCCATTCGTGGATAAACGCGTGGGTGGCAGGTAGGCCTAAAACTGTGAGATCCGTCGTTAACACGTGCCATTCTGAGCGCTTTAGAGGCGAGTTCTCACGAAAAGGCGATATACAAATGTCGTGTCTTCAACTTCTCTGTTTGTCTGTGTATCGTTTAGTTTTTTCGCACAATATCTCAGAAACCAATACAGCTAGGGTCTCCAAACTTGACACAGCAATAATCCACGATGAGTCATGGAAATATATTTATTTTGGAGTCAAAAGGTCAAAGGTCAAGGTTACGAGTCACAAAAAAACATTGCCGGCGTGGCCCCTAGCAAGTCTTTGCACTGTTGTGAGTACATACATACATTCATACATACATATACGTTTATTGTTGTTTGGCAGCCATAAGCTGGATTAAAGTACACATTCATACTACAATCATGCCATGTATATATGACGAAAGTCACTGAAGTCACTGAGTCACTAAGGTCACTAGCAAACATAAGAGTCACCGACAGAACAAAAGTCACTGGAATGTTTTTAGTGCATTTAAAATGAAAGAGTTCTTGAAATGGCTAGTCCTTGCGTAGACTGTGGTTGTGAGTGCTGGCTTCTAGTTATCTTGGATTCATAGTTTCCTTTCTAACCGTTTTCGGTATGTCAAAGTTAGTTGACAATGCATATTCATCCATCCTACTTGTTATAAGTGGATGACAGCAAATAACTTAATAGTAGTTCCAACCGTGGCCAGAGTGCAAATGTCATTAACAAATAATGTAAACAATATGGGACCAAGGACATGGGCACCTCACTAAGTGGGGTGCCCATGTCCTTGGTCCCATATTGTTTACATTATTTGTTAATGACATTTGCAAATAAAAGATACCCTGACATTGTCACTTAACCTAAAAACTATTAAAAACTATATATTCGTCTTCTATAACTGTGTGGACCAAGCAATAACTTCATTATTCAGGCTACTAAACATATTAATGATGAGGATGAATAACAATAATAATAGCAACAAAATTGCCAGTGGCAATGATGCTGTCATCATGGCGAGAGTTCAACTTGTTAATGTGAAGAATACACTCGGCGTCAGATGGCTGCCGACCTTCAGATCAAGTCAACCAACTTGGGCTGTGGGTCGGCGTGTAGGCTGCAACTGTCCATAACTACCATCGCCATTTATTATTATTACTACCTGATGAGTCGAATGAACTCGTCCCGTCGGCAGGCCGGCACCGTGTCGTTTCTCGGCCATCCCGTGAAGACGAAGTGCCGTACGATGAGTGCCGACTGGCAGTAACTATCGGTCAGTTTGAACGTGTTCCAGCGGACTGCTCCTTTGCTGTCGTCTTCACCCAGCGCCTCGAGCTCGTATGAACCGCAACAGCGACACTCGCCCTTCCTGGTCTGGGTCCAGTCAGTGGAGACGTCAAAAGTGACGATGCAGCGGGCCCGGCTGCGGGTCACGACCTCCCAGAGCCGCTGGGAGGTCCATCGAGGTGCTGCCCACTCAGAAGCGAGGTCGTCCAGGACGAAGCAGTCCCGGTAGCGGTACGAGTCGACGGTGACGTGGCGACCAGCCGCGGGGGACGACGTCTGGTCGCCGGCGTGGCGACCCAGGAGGTCGAACTGCTCGGCGAAGTACGACCGACTGTCGACAGTCACCGGCCTCGACAGAAGCCGGTAGGTCGACTTCACATCGGCTCCGAGCCACGCGTAACTGGTGCAGAGAAGCTCGTGGAGACAGTCGTAGACGAAGACGTAGTGCGCGAGGGTCGAGACGGCGAGCGGACACTGCCGCCGGACGTCGGAACACACCCGTTGTACGGACACACAGTTCTCACAACGAGCCTGCTCCAGGAGGATGTCGACCACGACGAAGACTGACCACAGTCCACCATCTAACAGGACCACGTTGAACCCTGGTTAACCCACTTCAGCTCAGTATTCCCAAAATAGCCACACTATAATTCAGGGAATCGACGGCTAACCGACCATTTTTAGTTTTTGGCTTTCGGGTACTGTGGCGCTCAGGGTTGATTGAGCATCAGAGTGCCCGAAAGTCAAAAACTGAAAATTGTCGGTTAGCCAGCCTGGCGTTGAAACACTTTAGTCACTGTTCCCATTTTGGAACTCTGGACAAAAATGGGTTAATGGACACGGAATGGTAGTTTTCCTCACTCAGTGATGAACAGCATTTTACTAACGACTGTGATTAGCTACACTAACTGGCAAAGGACCAGTTTCTAACAGTGAATGTACCAGCTTCGTTGGTTCAGGAAATAACTAGAGCTCCGCTCCAGCCTCAGCTCACGTTCTGCGCTCGCCATGTCTCTGCCCAGCAGATCAGTTAAGGCTTTAAGCACATCGGTGGCGTATTAAGGGTGATGCTATAGTACGCCATGGCATCTCCTTTGAAACTGAAAAAATTAAAATCTTATTATTTCTGACTATATGCATGGAGTCAGCCTCATTTATTATGAAAATCAACAGAAAATGCCGTAAAAGTACTTCATTTTAAAGTCAATAAATAATGAAATTCTGCATATACTTTCGATTTTTTTTATCTCGCTCGCTTCGCTTGCTTGATTAGGGTGTCAATCCATCAGTGATGGTCAAATCTCAAATCAAATCTTATGGTCAAATCTCAAATCTTTCAGTAAATAGATTTAAATCACTTGACCAAATCTCCAATCTCAAATCTCATTTTTTCTCAAATCTCAAATCTCATAGGGTCATATCACAAATGAAATGTCAAATCTTTAATCTTTATTTCAAACTTTTCACAATTTTGTTCGTTGACTTAGCGCAACATCAAAAAACAATGTGACACGTTTACTGTTGGTTAGTTATCACAGTCTGAACAGTACAGTTAGTTATTTTGTCACTCAGAATCCTTTCTGGTATATTCCTCTCCGTTTAATTCTGCATACGACACTGAAGCACATATTGACAAATTCGACAGCATGCAGCTGAGTTTTGGGCTATAGAATTTTACCCGGTAGTACACGTTGCGTGTCTGTGGGTGACGTGGGTGTACTGTGCCTAAACCTAGATAGATAGAATAGATAACGCATCGAGCTGATATTTGGTGAGAGGGTTATCAGTCCCAGCGACCAGCTAGGTTTGTATTGGACATGGGTCCGGATCTGCCGACTGAAAGGAATATCTCTCGGAGGTGGGGTGTTGGATTTAGAAAATTTT
>Ga0209780_1005324_pt1 | contig 10138 bp, 7 predicted proteins | sample WorMetexBAHAMAS2_FD_187384 | JGI IMG/M metagenome (GOLD analysis project Ga0209780, IMG submission 187384) | Marine gutless worms symbiont microbial communities from Max Planck institute for Marine Microbiology, Germany - Inanidrilus exumae... | ecosystem: Host-associated > Annelida > Digestive... | reverse complement strand
GTTTTACTTTCACCCCTGACTCGCCATCTGCAGACGCTGCAGCCGCTACAGATTCAATGACCGTTCGCCCGCCTACGACGCCTGAAGGGTACTTATCACGTGCGTCGTACTGTAATAAATGAATGAATAGAAGTCGACTGGCTTCAGTAGATTCATGTAAGGGCGGAGACGGGGTTTTGAAAAAGGGACGGCGGGTTAGGGGTTCTTGGGCCAAGCCCCAAACATCGTCCAGGGCGAGCCCTCTGGTGTGAGTTAGGGGGATCTGGAGCGATACCCTTAGAAACTTAACAAATTTTCTTATCTGACACTGACAGTCACCGTTTCCTCCATTTTGCACACATTTGCAAATTTCCTCATACAGACTAAACTGGAGGGCAGGGGACCGCATTCCCCGAATTTGCCCCAAGTCAACTTTGCTTGTAATGAGTGCTGGAATGTAATGTAATGGCGCATTGGACCAATTCAAAAGATCTCAGCGCTGGGGTCCAAAGTAGGTTGGACCCCTGCCCCGCAAAGAACGAGGGCTGGATAAACCCAGAAGTTTCCAACCAGTCACTTCTTGCAAATCCAACAGTCCGTCAACCTTCAAAACGAAGGTCTGAGATTTATGGATCGTTTTTATATGCCGATTGCCTTTCCGATAACCAAACCAACACCGTGAAAGTACTGACGGTAGACAGAATAGCAATTAATTTGTATAAATATAAAAACATAATGTAATTAATGCTAATTTTACTAACGACCACTTCAGTCCGCTGTGTTTGCGCCGTCCGTGTGTGCGGACGTTGACTTTGAACTAATCAATCAATCAATCAATCCTGACATAAAAGCTTACAGCCACGCACTAACAATAAATATTCAATCATTAAAATAAAATACAAAAAATTAAAAGTCTACTGTCTGTAAATATTGTAAAATGTAGTACCCCGGTAAATAGAAACGACTTAAGTTTGTTCTTGGAGGTTGCTGTGATGCTGATGGAGTGATTCTCCGTCGGCTGGCTGTTCCACGTTACCGGAACAGCAACATTGAACGCCTGCTCGCCAAACTTTAGTGCGGTCCGTGAGACGAACTCAAATGACCATTCGAGCTTTGACGTAGAAATCGGCGTGGTAATATACGCCAAGGTTCGACGGTCAACATCGTAAGTCAGAGTTCAAAGTCACAAGAGGAAACTTTTTGCTATCGTGGTCGGCGCGACCTCGAGTGAGGGCTTTTACAATGAAACTTGCATAGATCAGTGATTGTGAGGAGATGACTCTGCTGATGTAGAAAGTGCCAGTACTGAGTGACTTCGAGCTGGTGTTAATGATAATCCGACACAGATGTCCGGCGTTCACGTGTCAACATGGAGGCATTGTCAACTCAGCGGACGTTGTCGGACAACGACTTGGTTTGTTGTCACTTTCTTTGTCGTCATCAATCGATCCACTTTGTTCATTTACAAAGCGCAAGTTCACGTAAGAACCAGCGGCGGCTACGTGAACGAGAACGCCAGCGGCGTTTCTAGCACTCAAGAAGTGGGGATGGGTCATTTTTGGGCCAACATAAATGTGGAAGGCAAATATGAATATGAATATGAATATGAATATGAATATGAATATAAAGACACGAGGTCTATGTAAGGAGCAGTATCACTGTAGTTAATTTTCACGACTTGTAGAGCCACTACCCTTGTAGTATACGGCACGTTATAGTCCTAGAGTACGAAAAGTGGGGGCAACTTAATTTGGGCAAGCTCAAATTCTGGGGGCTGTGGTCCCCCCGCTTGAATACTCGTTTGAAGGCCAGTCTGTGCTAAGAGATAAGTTGACAATGACGTAATTTCGACATTCTTATCTATGCTAGCTGTTCCAGCCGCCATGTTGTAGGGCAAGAAAATATATACATTTTACTTATTCAATTTTATTTCTATAATGTGACAATATTTGGTAGGCTGTATTGTTGTTGTTGTTTACAGAGAAACGAGTGGCGCCAATAGAGAAAGTGATACAGTTTATGAAAGATCGCGAGTACAGGACTTCGGATTTTTTTCGAATACTCGATAAAGACGGCAGCAAGAACTTGACGCACGATGAACTGGCCAGCAGAATGCTGGTAGGTCGGCTTCACGTCCTTCTCGCTATTCTGTGAAAGACTGTAATCGTCGACGTTGACTTGTCCCGACTCGCCAGATGTCGCCACTAAATGCTCGTCGAGTATTTTCCTCGGTCGCTGGTTACCGGAAGTATTTTTTCACACCCTCCCGTTTTGCTTGTCAGCAGAATAACTAGGAGATTTTTGTGGCAGGATTTTCATCAGATTTGTTGGGAAAAGGTAGATTATTACTTCGCTCCCGGGAGGGGTGCGAAATATTGCGATCAGTGTGTCTGTATGTCCGTCTTCCGTCTATCTGTATGTCTGTTTGTCTGTCCTCTCGCATGACTCAAAAACCACATATCCAAACTTCATGAAATTTTCTGTATATGTTACCTGTGGCCGTTGACGACAATGTAATGCATTATGTTCTTCCCTGTTCACGGATAGTTAACAACGGTCCGTGGCCACGGGTGTCCAAAATAACACCGTGTCAACGCACCGTAGTGTGTAAAGACCCTTCGTCACGGAAATCAGGCCCGTTGAGAGTCAGTTTGGGGCCCGGGGGAACTACGCTCGCTCACGGAACCCCCTCACAGAAAAAAATTCTGAGGGATCTCGGGGCCCCTCCGACACTGCGGGGCCCGGGCAGCTTACCCCCTTACCCCTCCTCTCAACGGCCCTGACGGAAATTAGTTGACATTTACTTGGACTGTCAGACATGGAAATATTAAAGCCTGCATCCGAGCATCTACTTGGTTTTGCTTTAGTTTATTACGCGTGGAATGGATGTGTTCGCGTGACAGAAACTTGGTGTTCGGCTACAACGCCATGAAGTCGACGAGTTAATGGATTTCATACAAACCATGAGCGACGGCGACTCTTCACACGTCAACTTTCAGTAAGACAAGTCCTTTCTGCAATCTTCGATTAATTTTATCCGTAATCAATCAATCAATCAATCAATCAGTCAATCAATCAGTCAATCGATCAGTCAATCGATCAATTAAATGTAGACATACCGTTAGGAGAAAGTGGGCTATAGTTAAGTGGTAGTCTGGCAGCACAGAGATACAAGTATGTCGGTCTTCCTTATTGTCGGGCCGAAATGTACGCTGGCTGCGTCGCATGCTGCCCCCTGGTGAGTCATGAAAAGTATACCGACGGGAGAGACAGACAAACGGACGCCAGACCGTTACATTACGCTTTCCACTATGGACGCTCTCAGCGTAATAACACAGGGGCAAAGTGGAATAACTAAACAAAAACAGAGCTAGAAAACTTCAGGATGGTGCAAAAATGGGTCGTGAGCTCCTAGCTGTAAGTAAAAAAGGTGCTAATATGCTCCTGCATAACTTTGCGAATTGCTGTACCAACTTTTATTTCAATTCAGACTCGGCAGTAAATTTGTAACGATTTGTGTTTGGTAATAAAACCATCAATAAAGATCTTACGGTACTTTTAACGTGTCGCTACAGTCTGATCTTGTAAAATGGTTGACAGCGTATTGACTAACAGTTGCCAATTTTACGGTTTTTTGCCACCATATAAAACGGATTGAAAACATCATTAAATCTATTTTAAAAGCGACGTTATTATAATCATTAGGTTATTGTTGTTATTGTTGTTGTAAAATGTAAAACCAGTCTAATGTTAATGGCGACAGACCAAAAACCGCAAAAAATCGTAAAACATCATATTATCCATCATCACATCGCGTAGGCCTAAGTGTCAATGTGTTGTTAAGTAATATGACGTTATTTACGGCCAAAGGAAATAGAAAAAATCCCGAACTACAGCACAGTGCCCATACATCGAAATGCAAACAGAGGCGTCGGAAGCAGTTTGAAGTTGAGGAAGCAGAGGAGTTGGAGTGTGGGGGTTGTGCCCCTCCCAAAAAAAATTTGCCCGAATATGGCGTGTTGTGGTGCATTCTAAGTAATAAGAATATTTGTACACGGCGCAAAAAAACAACAGTTACTATGCGCCGCAGCCCTAGACAAACAAAAGTGTCTTCAAAAGTCTCTTAAAGTGTACAAGTGAGATGTCTCTGTCACGTAATGTAACAGGCAGAGAGTTCAAGAGACACGGTCCAGCGACGGAAAAACGTCTGTCTCCGACACGCGTTCGTATTGCATTGTTTCTAGGGCTCCATCCGTAAAGCAGCGAAATTCTCGGAAATCCGCGAGACGGGATATAATCCTAGAAATTTTGTAAAATTTTAATGCGAAATGCTGCATTCTGGTGCAATGCTCCAGAGCCACAAACGTTGGGAAGCAGTCGCTGAGTGAGGGGTGAAACGTTATGGGGAGGCGTCATGTTGCTGTGCGTGCTTTGTGAGGGTGATGTCTCAGAGTGTCAAAGGTCACCAGGTCAACGAGCGGATGAGCAAGATACGCGAACAGAAGCGAGTCGAACAGCTTCGTCGTTATCACAATGATATACTCACTCGACTGCAGGTCCTGAGCATGATGATGATGATGATGATGATGATGATGATGTGACGTCAGACGTAATCACAATGATATTCTCACTACTGCAGACGACAGTGCGATCAGTGACGTCACTTTGCCGCCCATTCACGAACGCGACGCGGTAAAACTTCATTTCTGCTAATCTCTATGATTTCTAATATGTAAGCGTGTGTCTAGAGGTCGGGAACCCGGCTTGGAATTTGACTCACTCCACGTCGGGAAATGAGTCCCGGCTAGCGCCGAGCAGGCTTCAACTTCAAACCTGCTTGTTGCTAGTATTCGAATACATAACGTCGTTGCCAATGTGTTGTGCAATTATTCATCGAAGAGAGATTACATTTTGTCGGTTTGCTGTTACGGTTACGGTTAGCACGGGTAGTAGAGTCAGTAGGGTTAGATTGATTGAGTTGAGGTTTTACGTCCCACCCGACCCAAAATAGGTCATTGCGGAGACGTTGTTCCCAACCAATCTCTTGGCTTAATACTGAAAAACTGAATCACACACAACAAAAGCAAGCATGCATCCGTAAACAATATATACTACAACATACAATTAACACACAAAAACTAAATCCAGTTTTGGTCGCCTCCTACAAACCAAGAATAGTAAATAACAGACGAACAGATTACAAACTGATTTGTCACAACATTGACTAAACACTTCAAACAACTTAATCTGCCGTATTTACAAATTTATCTTATCATGTTTAAAACACTGATTAAGTAATCTACTTTACTTTACTTAACTAACGCTAATAAATTATTACAGAAAATGATCCGAGTCTTGGCTACAAGATGGCGCCCATAGCTACACTGTTTACTTCCGGTTGCATATCCTATGTTATTTAGTATTCTTGCTACAAACCTCCAGTCTGAAAACGGATCTATCCTGGAAGTAGATATCAGCAGGGTTAGACTTTAAGCTTTTGCGACAATGTCACATTAATATTTTGGATATGTGTAGGAAGAACACAAGAAAGAGCTGTTGGCGACACTGAAAGACGGGGTCAAACCTGCCGCTATCGCGCCTGCGCAGTCGACTTCAGGAACTGGAAGTACCGGGAGAACCGGAAATGTAATGTCGATGTCGCTGTCGCTGGGAGGGAAGGCGGTGCCGTTCGGGAAGGCTGATGTAGTGAACAGCAAGAAGACAACGAAGAAGAGAAAGCAACAGCGACAGAAGAACACGCTGAAGAATTATGATGATGAAGGAGTAGGCTTACCTTGACCGAGGTTATCAGGGACATCGCCAGGTGTAAATAAGTGGGATGGACGATGGTTGATTGATTAAGGTTTTACGTCCCACCCGACACAAAACAGGTCATTTCGTAGACGTTCTTCCAGCCAATCTCTTGACTAAGTACTGAAAAAACTAAATCTTATACAAAAGCAAACACGCTTCCTTAACAAAAATTGACAACAAAGCATGACACAACAAAACTAAAGCCAGATTTTGTCGCCTCCTAGGACCTCAAGTCTGGAAACGGAACCGGCCTATTCTGGAAGCAGTAGATAAGTAAGGAAGTAAATAAATAAAGAGGAAAGTAGGTATGGGAGTAATTTTGTGAGCAAACAAACAATTTATATTGCGCCGAAGTAAACGAATGAATCAAAGGCGCGCATTACAGCCCCAGAGCCCATACGGGGCGGGATGGACAATTGGCGGAATCCAATGTTTGGACGAGAATTCTTCCGGACCCACTGGGTGTAGAGTATGGACAGATGGAAATTTGTAGGCAATTCCAGCAGATCAACAGAGGCCACTTTGGAATAAATATATGAAGTAGCAAGCTTCGTGCCCGACTGACCACTTTAGTCCGTAAACTCATTGGATTCACGTACATGCCTTCACGGACTTTTGCCCGCACCGTTTCTTCTGAGCTAATCGGTTTTTGTTTTTAGTTTAAAAAAATTTTTTCTGTGCCATGCGCTAGACTAAGCTGGCCATTTCGTCAGCTTTTGAGCGCACGTAAATATATCGTATCGCAGCGTAAAACAAGTCCGCCCTCTGATAAAACTTGGATGGACATGTTCGCCCTTGTTCAATCCGTGGTGACGTTTCTGCTGGAGGTTATAACCCAGAAATATATAAAGACCGTAGTCTTTTCACACTGATGTAGACACTTGGTTTAAACTACGCAAGAACAGGACTACATAGGTCTGTCCGTAACAAAATTGGGACAGAAATGGCCATCGGCGGGACATACCGTTTCTCCCATCGGGGCGGCATCGCTTGTTTGAATATTCAAATAATACGCATTAATTCTTTCACGTAACTATTACAAATCACATACATTTTACACACAATAAAGCAAAAAGCAAATAAACCGCTCAACTCATCTAAACACTGACATAACAAATAAATCCAAAATTAGAAGTTTTACGACGCCAACACATAGAAATTTAATGACCTCATAATCAGACCATCGTCCTTTTCATAGCTCGAGGATGTAATGATACGAAATTTCATTGAAACACAGACTTACACAAGGCTTACATCTAATCTATAAGCCTATAAAGTCGCATTCTTCGCTCGAATTTTTCAGTTAGAGCTCTGAGAGAAACGAGCTTTATTTAATGACCTACTTTCACAGTCGTATGTCTACCATAGTGTTTGGAGCGGAATAACAGGTCGTATTTCAATGCAGACAACCGTGACCGACAACTGCCACATCTTCCGCCGTCACTCCATAATCCACATGCTCGCTATAGTCCTTGTTGGCGCTGAAATATTGGCACGGACAGATCGAAGTCGTGATATTTGCATGTCTTGTTCGGTTCAGAATCCGTTGTGATGGGCCAAAGTTCGTGTAGGCATTAGATAGTTTTTCAGTAGGATCTTTCTTTCATTCCAGGTCGCCAATTGCCGGTGTTATATATTGTAGTCAAGATTGCTTACATTATCAGGTAGAATTTACTTGTTAATTATTTACTACTAATTAATTACTGTTATTATTTATTTTGCATTTATTATTTCTTGGCTATTATACATCTTAGGCCTATCATTGTTTTTATTTGACATATTATTTAATTTACTTATATTATTTTATTGTATTATTAATTTCAGTTAGATTATTTTGCCTTTTTATTTGTAGGAAACAGAAACAAGCCAGCTGTTTCATATAACTTCGGTTGTCGCATCAAAAAACACAACAGATTACCGTCTTTTTGCTCTGTATACAACAACGATACTAAAAGTTAGAGAAAGGTCGAGTAAAAGTGGATCCGGAATAAATTATTTTTGTTCGTTGATTCAACAACGGTCGATGACTTGTTGTACCATAAGTCCCGAGTTCATATCCCACCAAAGCCAGTTTTTCTAAAACTTTTCTTTCCTCAGATTTACGCTCACTCACGTTTGAGTTGATTATGAACCGAACTGCACCATAACAGTAATGCATATAACGAATAATCATACAGAGGCATGACGCCTTTTCTCTGCGTCAGCTGAGCTCTTGTTTTTGTTTACTGACACTATACGTCCTATTTGCTATAGTTACGTCACTGCTGCAGGCCGCTGTAGCGAGTGCTACTAAAACATGTAAGCCGCCCATAACGCTGTATATTGAAACAAATCTGCAGCCAGATATCGAAACAAACAAATCCTTATGTTGTCTCTAATATCCCTTTGCGTCCTGCTCTGTCTTATCTCTTATTCTCCTCAGTACCGGCCCGCCTGTTCGTCAACATCCCGCCACGCACTGCGACCATTGGCAGTTTTCGTCGCCATCCGATCGGCGTAGTCCGTGTCAACGACGGAGCCTTCCATCAACGACCCATCACTCTGTTGAAACTCCGACTCGCGCAACGGTATCGCACTCGGCTCCAGATAGCTGGATGTATCTTCGATACCGGAGTCGGTTGCCCTGGCAACGGAGGACGGCTTCCTCAGCATCACGTCTTCTTGCTCTTTCACAGCTATACAGTAATTTAATAATAACAATAATTATAATAACAAGTGTCCAAAGTAATCTGGCAAAAGGCCGCATCGCCGACTTATCTCCCCTCGCGGATGAGAATAGATTCGTCCGATCTTGACCTCCATCTAATACATGGTTTCTTGGACGCACAAGAGTCAGCCCTGCAAACGGCATCTCGATCGGTTCAGTCGTTTTTGCAGGGCATATCCACGTGACCAGCACACATACAGACAGACATACCACTCTAAATGTGACATTTGTGCTGAGCATGCGTTGCGGCCTAATAATAATAATAATAATAATAATAATAATAATCTCTTGTAGTTACAAAGGCGCCGATCGCTAAGATATTGTTAGTTATGCTGCGTCAGCTACGACGAGTTGTTGTTGTTGTTGTTGTTGTTGTTGTTAGGGCCTATTATTATTATTATTATTATTAGCCTGAAGTAATTCCAAAAAAGTAGTCGGATTAAAAAGGTCGAAAGTGACAGCTAAGTGTTTATTTTTCACAGCTTTAATACATCAGGTTCAACAGGTGATGTAAATAAACAGTAAGTAACAGACTTACGTCGTCGACCGGCGGACAAGGAATTAGACTTGGACAGAGTTGTGCTGCTCGAACTTTTTCTTCGTCGTCCGCCACTCAATATTTTTGTCAGGTACTACATCACAGCAAAACCATCACCAACCATCATCATCATCATCATCATCATCATCAGGAGCAGTAGTTGAAACATTCAGCAATTGATTTACAAATGCGGCCTGTTCGATACATTTGTGGGGCCATGGGCCGGATGCCATAACCCCTATCTCCTTTCTCTTTCACTTTCCACTGCTTAGCGAGGCCCTTTGTGGGTGTCCTGCAGAATACACGTCCACAAGAACCAACCAGAAAATTGCTTTTCAGAATGTAAAAAAGAAAAGGTAAAGGCTTCCTATACTCGTCGTACCCACCCGAGACATTGTTACTGCTGCTGCAGCCGCCGACGCTGCCTGGCGTGTTGAGCGACGTTCCTACCGTGACCTTTGCAATCAGAAACGTGAAGCGTTCTGGAGAATGAAAGTTGACGCCGAACGCTCCTCGCCTCGTCAACTGTGGCAGTCAATTGATGCACCAATGGGTCGTGGCCTTGTACCTGAATCTGCGGCAATTAATGCGCACGATCTACATCGTTTTTTCGACGACAAGATCGCTGCTGTGCGTGCCGCTTCAGCTGATGCCTCGCCGCCAACATTCACACCTGCGCCGGCCGGCTGCTCGCTATCTGCGTTCCGCACTCTGACCGTCACCGACGTCACCACTGCCATCCGTCAGCTGTCTGACAAACAGTGCGCCAGCGATCCATTTCCCACGCGTCTACTCAAAGACAGTGTTGATCTTCTGGCACCATTTATCACAACACTGTTCAATAAGTCTGTGCATGGCATCTGGCATGTTCCCGGCAGTTTTCAAGTCTGCATAATCACACCACGACTGAAGAAAGCAAGTTTGGATCCAGCTGATACTAAATCGTATTGACCAATTTCCAACTTGCCGGTGCTGTTAAAAACGCTCGAACGACTCGTCGCTCATCAGCTTGTCGAGCACCTCAATCTGTGGAGACTGTTGCCAGACCTTCAATAGGCGTATCGAGCACACCACTCCACAGAGACTGCAGTGTTGCGTGT
>Ga0209780_1005323_pt1 | contig 10138 bp, 6 predicted proteins | sample WorMetexBAHAMAS2_FD_187384 | JGI IMG/M metagenome (GOLD analysis project Ga0209780, IMG submission 187384) | Marine gutless worms symbiont microbial communities from Max Planck institute for Marine Microbiology, Germany - Inanidrilus exumae... | ecosystem: Host-associated > Annelida > Digestive... | reverse complement strand
CATACCTTAAGTTGATATTTCACAATTCACAACAGTTTTCATGCAAGTCATTCCTTCTTATTCAGGTTCTGTAATGCAATATTAATTTTCAATTTTTCAGTGTAGACATTCAATAACAAATGCTATTTTTATAATCCATTAATTTCCATCAGTTATTATATGCAAAATACAATCATTCAGGGCATTTTTTCAAATGCAGTCCATGTGGCAGGTGAAGTTGCCAGATCTTGTGCAGAGATAAGTTGCTGTCCGGATTTGAAAATATGCCTGCAGCATGAAAAGCTGTCGTTATGCCTTGCCGTCGCATACTGTCACAAAAAGTGCTGATTAGTGTAGTGTTCTTATATGTGATTGGTACATTGTAAATGTTGCTAACATCGTTCTGTTACAGGATCCCGAGTCTCAGTTTATTATGCCAGAGGGAGCCAGTCAGCGAAGAGGGAGGTTTGAATTAGCCTTTTCGCAGATTGGTGGTTCTGTGTGTGTAGGTCAGTAGTTTTTCTCCAGTATTGTATTTTGTAATCATAACTATTATCCTCATTAAGTATTTTTATTGTGCCTATTAAATGAAGAAATGTAGAAATAAAAACAGAGGAATCAGTTTGTAAATGTAGAATAAAATAACAAGCTTTCAGCAGTTTACTGAAGTGAAGTCTGCTGAGTTCTGTTCAGCATAGGTACACATAATCACGCATTGCATTGTGCTCTGAGGGTGCTGGTGTACAAAAAGCACGCTTGCCATTTTTGGTGGATAACGAAGCTATTTAACCCCTACAGTTTTGTAGATGGAAATTCTCCAGCCATTAGCAGTTGTCACTGTCATACATAGATTGGTTGGTTAGAGTTTAACGGCACTGTCAACACAATTTAGGTGATGGCGCACCTTTAAGGTAGATACTGTCACACATAGAGCTTTGCACGGGAGTGGTAACCAAAATGTTACCACTGGTTTCTGTGACAGTCCCGCAGCGGCAGGAACCTAAACTGTAATAATCATGCATTGGAATGGGTATAACAACTGCCATAATACTGCAGTAATGGGTAGGATGCGGACAGGAAATACTGTAGGTGTAATTTTGATAAGTCCTGACACTTGGAAAGTGACAGTGTGACCATAACTCAGCTTTGTTGCTCAGTAACTGCTGCACTTTCCTGTAGCCAGCAGTTCATCTGGATTTAGGAAGGATGCTTTCAACTTCTGGTCGAACAATTGAAGACTGCCGGTGCCAGCTGAAGTCCTACACCATTGGTGCCTTTCATATCTGCATGGACTGAAGCAGTAAAACTTATTGCAGAACTAACAAGTCATCAGTGTGGTCAGATGAATTGCTGCCCACAGGAATGTTTAGCTGATACTGACCAACAAAGCTGAGTTGTGTTATAATAATTAATTTACCGAGTAAATTTACTTACTCAAGTATACGTGTGGCACTTCTGTGCTTTTCTCTTCAAGATGCTAGACATTTATGTATTGACTGATAAGCATTGAGTGGGCTTACAGCATTATGTAATATGTAATGGATAATAGTCCATTACTGTTAGGTATTGACTGTACTGAATAATGCGGCTTTTGTGTGTTTTGCTTTTTGTCACCTCAGCTGTTGTACTTGGGTGTTTGCGATATTTTTATGCATGGATGGATTATTGCAAGTGTGGGTGTGGAGTGGGTATCCATGGTAACAGATTTGTGGGTATGGGGCATGAATTGGAATTCAGCTTGCAGGAGAGGGACAGGCATGGATAATGGGCATGCAAGAAATAGTGGGGGTGGTAATTGCATGCTGGTTTCCATGCAATAAACTAGTCACTCATCTTTGTGTATTTGAACGTACTCAGGTTTTTCTTGTTCTCTGTAAAGGTCACCAGTGTGCAAGTGTGACCAGTGCATATATATGATGAAGTGTCTATGTAACCTATAAATTCTGTGGATGGCTAATATTGGATGGCAGGAAGGCCATCTGAAAAACAGAAAATCTCGGCCACGTACAAGTATTTCCAAAGATTCTCTTTGGGAAAAGATGTAGGAATAAAACTGAGGGAGAACTGACATTGTATATTCACCTGGAAAATTGCCATAAAATGCATGAGGGTTAGTGAATTGGCAAGAGTCACCTGCAGTAGACGTAGGTGATATGTGGTGGGCTGTAAAGGTCTTATATATCATTTCTGTATGACAGTTTAAAGTTAGATCACACACTGCACAGGCACACGAATATGAACAATGCCAATAGTTGTAAGTGACGTTCATCGGTTGCTGTGACAGGAGCCGGCATTGGTGGCATGAATGGTGTTTATAATGGTCTAAAAGAGACAAAAGCTGCACAGTTAGCTGGCACCGTCTGGCGAACACAGTATGTATCTCTCTAATCTTTAATGGTTATTATTAGTGATGTGAAATGACAATCTGTTTACCCATAATCGCTTTAAAAACCGATAAATCAGTTTCAGAAATCCAAAACCGATTATTAAATTTTTTTACTCAACTGTATGTATTTGTTCATGATTGTTTATTTTGCGAAGAATGATATAAATATGTAAAAAATAGTACAGTCAATGGTAATGACGGTAAGATACCTGCTAACACACTTTAGTGTCGGCTATAGGTCTTTCACCGTAATTATGAAAAATACTTAATGTAGTTCATCAAGTAATGCCAACACGGGACTTTGCATAGGCCTGGCCTGTGCGGCGTTCATCTGTAGTTTCAAATAAAAATGACGTTTCGATTATCAGTAAAAAACTGGTTTCAGCAAATCGATAATCGGTTGTGAAAAAAATTTGGTATTCACGTCACTAGTTAATATGGACGACATATTTTAATGAGTTGATTAATTGTTAAAATTTTAATTGGTTAGAAGTGTTAATCGATAAAGTTTTGGTCCACATTTTTCCTGTCTGCACTTTGATACTGATGATGGGCACTAAAGTAACAATATAAAATTGATTTTCTCAGTAACATGTTGTTTTCCGTAACAGATCTACAAGCATTCGCATGATGAATGTTGTTTTGCTGTGTGTTGTAGAATGTTGAACTTCATCACAAAGAAAGGCGCATCATCTGCACAGAGACTGGGAATCATCGGTATATCTTCCTTTTCATATTCTTGATGACACCATCGATGATGATTACCAGTAGTATTTCATGTAGGATTTTCATCAGCCAAATTCTATGAAATATGATACAAGTACAGTACGTAGAAATAAAAACTTGTATTTTTTGTCAGTTTTGTTTTCAAGTCACTAAAGGAATAATGTGAATGCAGACAAATGCCTGCACGATAAAGTAAACTGAAACTAATATTTTATCTGAACTTTAGAGTTGGGAACAAACCATGTAAAGTTCTGATAGCTATTTAGTTACTGTTAACTGAATTGCTGTTCATAAAAATTGTTTCTAATTGATAATTACTACTAAACGTTTTTAAGAGTAATGCAGTATAAGCCATGTGCCTTTGATTCATTTTACAGTACTGTTTTTATAAATTTGTTCATATTAGATTAGTTCAACACTACATTTTTCTGTACATACATTAACTGCTTTGCTACCGATTGTTATGCATTAATTTGTTTTCCTGGACAAGTAATTTATTTACATTAATTAAAATGTAATTTGATGAAAAAGTTATCATTTCACAAACTGCAGATTACAAAACTGTGTTTATGCAGCACTGATGTATAATGGCTGTGGTGTTATCATCTCTAAAGTTCGCAACGCTGAAGACGAACTTAATACATTAGCAGCAGCTACCATCACAGGGCTTGCATATAAGTCAACTGGTCTGTATCAAGGACTATGTCCTGTACAATGCTTTAGGCTGTAGTAGTTCAGGCTATTTGGCCCACACAATGTGAGAACATCATCTTCGAAATACTTTGCTAGTTATAACTTAGAATTCATGAGAAAATCTTACATACTGAAAATTTTAAGTTATTTGAAATGAGCATATCATTTCTAAGTGGTAAATTTTGTGGCATACCGTGATAATGAAATTAACACACACAGAGTTTTAATAGCCACTTTTCACTAACTGTTCATGCCCTGGAGTTTCTTCTTCAACTCGTTTGAAAGAACGTTTGGGAATAATAGTGATGTGAATCCAAAAATATAACACGTGACATCATAATTAGTTATAGTGCATTTTCATGCTGATAGATTTTACTCCTCACTGAATTAACATTTTGTTTTGCAATACTTTTTATCTTATGAATGACTTCAATAGAATGGCCACTCTATATTGAAGGATAGAAAAAGCCGTAAGCTTTTTTCTTTGTGTAGGAAGTTCTAGTCACGTTAAATTGGCTATTTGACGCTATTTGTATCTGTGCAATGAATTTTTGGTGTATTTATGGTAGGATGTTAATGTGTTGCAGCTGGTTTAAAACGATGTCTTCGAGGAGGATTAGTTGGTTTTGGACTTGGCGCGGCATACTGTCTGTACACAAGTAAAGATCATCTGAAACGCATCGTCGGCATAAGAGAATGAAACTGATTTGCTTAAACTGTCATGTTGTTAGTGCGTGTGTTAGGGTTTTTGAATGTGCTGTCAAGTGATTCAGTTTTGCCTGAGCAGGAACCAGTAGGTTTGGTTCTGAAACTTCGCAGTATTGTTAGCATGCTGAGGCTAGTTTATGTTACAGATCAAAGAACCACCGCAGGCAATTGATGTATAAAGAATGTAAACAGCAGAAACAGCATGTTATCAAGGTTTCCGGTGTAGTGTGTGAACTGCAGCATCGAATGTGAATTACAATTTGTTGAAACTTATTATGTATGCTGTTGAATTAAAATGTGTTGTGTAAAGTATTTGTTTCTACCCTACTTGAGATGGCTCACTGCTGTATTTACGCAGGTTATTTCAGAAACCGCATGAAAAAATATTACTAATTATAGGAAGTTTCCGGTCGTGTAGTTTATGCCAAACTGGCAGATATCTGAACCCTTCGAAGCTCCTGACACTGATGGGTGGGCGACAGGAACAGAGCATCTAGTCTGTAAAAAACCTGATCCAGTTATCCCCAAAATTTCTTTAGGGTAATCAGACCGTCATGGAGTTATTCTGCAAAAGATGTCCAGTAAACAAAGGCTGAGCATGTATGTAGATATTTAGATAGACTGTGGGTAGACAAGTACAGTGGCCACTGTTTTGGCCCACCCTGTAGTGAGACAAACTCTATTTGCATCATGCAGTCCGAATTCAGTTCTGCAGAAAATATGATTGGTAAAATGTTAATTAATATGCAGAGTGCACATGACAGTTATACTAAGCGGTGAGCCGTCATTGGCTCACTAGCAGTAGTTCTTTGCACTACCGTTACAGTATGCTATAGCATAATAGTTTTTTCAATTTAATCACTTTAATAATAAAAAATTAGCCCCATAAGGGACTGACTGACAACTCTTCACAACTGACGTTTCTGCCAACTTTAGTCACGTGACACAAAAACTGGGACAAATTTAAAAAATATGACCAGATCAAATTTAGATATTGTGTCGTAGATTACGAATCAGTGGTCAGTTGCCAGCTCCCATTGTAAATGGTGGAGTACATAGCTGTTGAAAAAGGAAGGATTTCCAACTTTCAAGGGCTGTTGACCTTGACACTGGATCCGGTCATACTGCATACCGTCGTGCATCACTCATCGATCTCTACATACATGCCAAATTTCATTGAAATCGAAGAAACATTTTATGGACGGACATTTGAGACCGGCTTTATTAGGTCGACTCAGAAGATACGACTTAGATATGAACAACTTTATGATGTGCTATTGTGGCAAAGGCAAACTGTGCTGTATAATGGAGGTACAGTATGTGCATAATACTGGAGAATAGACATAGAAATGTCATTTAGAATTTTGGATTATTTGAATGGAGAAATTAACACCAGGATCACAAGTATGACAGCATGTGCACATTAAAGGTTAACAGTGGAGTGGACAGTTTCAAGATGCCAAGTATTAGACCTGTAAGCTGAAGCCGGACCCGCAAAAACCGAGCCGGATAATGTCCTAGCCGAACCGGATTTTGTCTGAGCCGAAGCTGGAAAATGTCTGAGTCGAGCCGCAAAAAAGTCGGAGTCAAATTTGTACCAATCTTGCAGGCTACCCCGCACGGCCTTGTCGCCCCATGGCATTTAAATACGACAGTGATTATCATCTTTTAATGTAGTTTAAAACTCGACAACATTAAAAGGTGTCTACTTCAGTGTTTGAAATAAAAAACGAAGCAATTATACTTTTGCTGAATATTGCTTAATTTAGATTTATGCTGTTGCTGACATCGTAGACACAGCGTTATACAAGAATAACGCACGCAAGTTTCAGTTAACGGTTCAACTGTCGCGCCATACTATAGGCCTATGCTCTATGGCTGCACCTAAGCCGAAAAATCTGGCTTGGCTCGGCTTGCGAGCCGGAAAATTTTCAAGCCGAAAAGCTAGGCTGAGTCGCTTACAGGTCTACCAAGTATACAACAGTTGCTGGTACATCTAATGAATGCTTAGAAGTCCTCGTCGTCGTCGTCGGCTGCCATGTCGGGCTGTGGACGACCACGTGAAGGCCTCGACCGCAGCTGCTGTTGTCTGGCGCGGGGGTCTCCAGCATGCATGTTGGTGTTATTAATGTCAGCGTCTTCACTGTCTTCATCATCGATTTCAACCGACGAACCACTCTCATCTTCAGTCTGCCACAAACGTACACAAGTGCATGGCTCGCTAATAGCCAAAATGTTGCACATCATATCACAGCATCATATCTAGTTACAATTCAGTATGAGTGACTGACTGTATGAAAGAATGAACAAACAAGATGCTCAGCTACTGCAGAGGGACTGCGTCTGTTGAAATCTTGTCCAATGCTGCACAACTATAGAAAGGATGATTTAAAAAGGTTACAAACAGCACAATTGAACAAAATGACGTGGTTTGGGGTAGTTATGGTCACTCAACGTCAATGGAAATTGCATCATTCGACAGCGTATGCACGCATGCAAGTTGCTGTAGTTTTCCACAGTAACAATGTACCTATGTTGCACTCTGTAGCAAACTGGGGCAGGATAGAAGGAACTTTTCTTTTCAGGACATTTTAAAACTTCAGTTGTCAGTCTTATAACGTCTGAATCTTTTAACATTTGGAGGGGCAACGTGAAACGAGTTCCCAATGTTGTAAATGCAAAACTGCAAACCAGGCAAAAACTCTAGGCGTACAGCAAGACTAAGAGAACGTACGTCATCATCATCAAGATCGATGTCATCGACACCCATGCTGCCTTTGACGACTGGTCTTTGACCACCAGCAACCGCATCAGTTTGACTCATTCCCATACCAGCTGCAGACATATTACAACAAGCCATTCTAATGGTCATTTCGCAGGTGAACCTATGCTAGTCAGTATCCCTTTTCTTTCTTGTGCCTCCATTTGTTTTGAAATGGACCCTTTGTGGATAAAGGTAAAGGCTTCCCATACTTGTTACCAAGTGTTGGGCCCGGAGCTGATCCCAGTGTACAGGCAGTCAGCCCGCATGTGACTAAGTCATTCAAATTCACCCGGCAGTAGGCTGCCATTACTTTCCGCCAGGCCTGCGGTTACCTTCCCAGCCGCAGAGCATCACCGCCCCTAGGCCGGTACCAAGTTATACTTCTTGGTGACAGAGGCACATAGCTGTGAACAACTTGCCCAAGGTTGTTACGCAGCTTAGCCCCGAGTAGGATTTGAAACCCACGACCTGTTGATCACTAGTTCAACGTTCTACCCGTTGCACAACCGTGCCACCTACAAGCTGGATGCTTCCTGATATCCAACCAACAGAGCAAGTGTACATATGACAGAAATGTCAGCACCACAGCATGGACATTGTCAGTCTAATGCCTAGGTCTTGGCTGAACACCTTCCAGCACTGGTTACTTCATCCTCGGCTCAGTAGGGGGCGCACAGTATCGCAATCAGTGTATCTGTATGTATATCTGTCTGTTCACTCAGTATCAAAAATCACATCCAAATTTCATCAAAAACGTTACCTGTGACCATGGTTCAGTCCTGATGTACTTCCTGTTTTGTGGATGACGTCATGTTTGCACAAAATGGGCAATATAGCGCGTAGCGTATGGAATATCTATGTGGGCGCCATGCTGCAGCAAGCAGTCATAAATTTCCAGTGTATTCACCAGGGGCTGTTCAACTTTGGCATCATATAAAACGGCAGCAGATTAAACAGTGGGGGCGAAGTACTGCCTTGTCACTGCTGTGGGAATTGTAGGTGCTGACTTCTACTGATTTACCGAACAATGACTACTTCTCAACACTTTTTAAGTCGAGTGTCAAATTTCAACATTAGTCTTCAGTCCTAGTAAGGTCTCACGTCAGTATGGACAAGTTCAAAGCACGTTGCGAAAACAGAACTGGATTTAGCATTCTGTCTGATCTTTGACCAGTGTTGGATAAGTTTCATTTAAAAGCAACTACCGTTACTAGCAGCTGTAACAGAATGTCCAGTCCATGATCTTGTCATCAAAAGTATATCTAAGGTATTATATGATATGTTCCGAGCAGTACATACACAACATAAGAAAACTACTTTTGTATCTGCAGACAGCATCAGGTTTAGTGAAGATTAAACTGCAGACCAGTCGGCCTCTGGCGAGCATGCAGTGGACGCTGTAATCCACGCTGGTCAAGGTTCAGCTCATCCATGTCATCGCCATCACTCTCATCACCGGCATTGTCCATCAAACCTACACGCAGCAAACATGAATTATCTCAATTTCCTGCAGTGCCAGCCAACTGCTACAAATACTTTTTTAATTGCTGTGATAGTGTGACTGATACACAATTGCAATTTGCAAAACACATCTACATAACCTTACTTACTTAAGACAGTCGCTTAAAAGGCATAGTGAGTCACAGAAATGGCATCAGTCTGACATCACATGGATCCCATCAAACAATGCAGTCATTTCACCACATGATAGTGTTTGCAGTTCAAATGGTAGCAGTTAATAGAAAAATGCAGATATTTAGTAGTATCTTCCAAAGTTGTATTCATCATTTATTGTTTTAGCAGCTGAAAGTTGATGCAGCTGGACAATTATTAAGTGTTATCATGATAAGGTGAAACCTACAAATTAGGTTCAAATCTTCATTCTGCCAACGTTTTAAAGATTCAAAACAACAGAAACTAAACATTTATTTTAAAATTTCTATCATAATAATAATCACTTCAACAAATAAAGAATGCACATATTTGTTCAGTAAAACGACCGCTTTTCAGATATTTCTTAATTTTTAAATGTACGAATAACAGCAAGAGAATCTTTTGAATTTTACATATAGCCATAACTACAAGTGATATACAATTCCACAATACACATGCACAGTTAACAGCATACTAATGACATGCATAACAAACTAATACGGTACATGTAGTAGTAAATTTAACACACTCGGTTCACAAATGTGAGAAGCATGCAAGAAGGAAGACGGATGGGATGGCACACAAATAGGATACATACACAGTACATACAGCTGGATATGCATCAATGACATGGTGGAAACAAGCAACATCTGCATCAATGAAGCAAGCACTGGAGTTAATTGGTCTAAGGGAATACAATGAAGCTACTAAGGCATAGCGTGGTATACCTCCATACATAAAACTGCCTGGCACATATTCATCATCTGAATAATAGTAAAAATACAGAGCTAATGACTTTGGCACACACATAACAGTTTCCAAAAAAATAAAATGTGTGCAAAGAATGCATAATGATAGTATACTCAATGAGTATTGTACATTCCATTTAATTGACAAGACCACTTATTGCTCACTGAAAGACACTACTTAGATTTTACAGTAAACGATACTTTACACCATCAGTGTGTAAATTCATACACTTGCAATCCATATTTGTTTGTACCAGATGAATTTCAACAGCTTATTTATTTCACCAACGGAACAATGCAAATGGCAGCAACAAGAAATTATACAAACACATACTATGGTTTAATGAATATTTTCTGGATCTGGGGCCCGATTTACAAAATATCTTAAGAAAAATCCTACGTTTATCGTAAGTTTTCCTAAGTTTATCTTAAGTTTATCCTAAGTTATAAAATAAAGATTTTCATAGATTTTTACATGTA
>Ga0209780_1005322_pt1 | contig 10138 bp, 6 predicted proteins | sample WorMetexBAHAMAS2_FD_187384 | JGI IMG/M metagenome (GOLD analysis project Ga0209780, IMG submission 187384) | Marine gutless worms symbiont microbial communities from Max Planck institute for Marine Microbiology, Germany - Inanidrilus exumae... | ecosystem: Host-associated > Annelida > Digestive... | reverse complement strand
CAGGGGATCCGCGAGAAACGGCGTTCCTGTACCAACGCATCTCAGTGGCGATTCAACGCTACAACGCCGTGTGTCTTGCAAACACTTTCATTTCCGATTCGTAGTCATTCCGGACATTATCATCTTCATTGTCATCATCGTCGTCATAGTAATAATAATAATAATAATAATAACAATTAGTCAAAGCATTTTGACGAAAGGCCACATTGCAGGGGCAGATTTTTTACGGTGGGCAAAATTTAATGTGACACCGACTCGATCAAGTGCAAGAGAGTTCTGAATCTAAGTTGAATTATTTGAGACTGGACAGGTTGCACTAAGTGTGTTAGACAAAGCCGGCTCTCAGTCGGTTTTCAAACGCACTTAAAATCCTCGCATTTTCAAAGAGAATTACAGTAATCAAGTTTGGAGTGGACAATGGAGGTGCATGGTAATGGTGCAGGCTGTTGTCGAAGCGAGTTACGGGCGGATACTAAGCTGACGAATAGGCCTATAATAGCAGGATTTGGAGACAGAGAGATGAAAATTTAATTTGGTCTGATAGAGTGGATTGCGCGGAACGTCATTTTTCAACATTGCTGTAACCTTGTGGCTGCATCGTTGTAACTAGAAAAACTGCCATCGATCGAGGATCGATGTCAGACCGACCTCGTTACTGCGTTACTACTCCCATTCGCGCCTGATATTGACCTTTGACCTTGATCTGTGACAATGAATTTCAATCCCAGGCTAGCTATGGACATGACCCCACACACGCACAAAAACTGAAATTGAAAGGTCAGTCGATTCAAAACATAGAGTGGAAACAAATGGACGGACAGACACACGCTACCGATTGCCTTATCTCCCAGGCAAACGCGGTCCGTAAAACGACTTATTCGCTCTCGTGAATTTATGTGCTAATTTTATGGTGAGATGTATGTTGATCGTATTCATACTTCGAGCTGTAGCTCTAAACTATAGGCTGCTTGCTGCGAGCTTGTATTACGCCGTCGCATCCCCTTCCGTTTTATCACATAGTGTTTTTTTGTTTAGACAAATGCGCATTCGAATCAGGCGCTATAGCTACCTGTATGCTGTGCTGCACCTCTGCCTTTAGCACGAATAGCCGACGCCGCTGCTGTTTATGAAAGCCTACTGCCGACTGCAACAAATTACGTGACGTTGTAGACCTACTGCAGACGTCCGCCTCCGATGTAAGCTCCGCCCAGCGTCACAGGGTGTAGCATAGGCCTACTCACCGTGACTCACCAGGGGGCAGCATGCGAGGCGGACAGCGTCCGGCAAATTAACAGTACAGATTTTACGTTCTAAGCGCTGCTGCAGCTGACGCAGTTGTATGACAAAAGCACAGCTTGATGGCTTAGTAGTATTAAAGAATCAACATAGGAATAAGAAAAATGCATAGTGTTGTTACAGTAATCTTTGTTCACCATACGATCTTCATGTTGTAGGACATGACGTCGTACATTGCGACGTAAACTGGTGAATGTTTGTCGTGTTGTTTAAATAATACTGAATCAGAAGGTTTAAGAAATGCTTGGTGCTTACGCCAGATCGGCGATCTGACTATAAGTGCTGCAAAATGTTTACATTTACTTGCCCTACGTCACGGCGACCAGAACAGCTGGCATAGATAAGAATGAAGAAATTACGTCACTGTCACGCTATGTGTATATCATGTACACGCCATATCGAGGCCATCTCAGTCTCACTTCAGGGACTCAGCATGCAGTCGTTCATTGCTAAGTTTTGGGATCCGACCTTGCCATTTTGACAGCCCAACCATTCCGGTTGTCCGCACACACACACCCGAGTGACTGCTCTATCTGGACCACGAAAGTTGTCCTCAAATTTTTTCGTACGTCGACAATTACAACGGCGAAATAAGATTTTCGATGCATAGCCTGAATCTTTGGTCGGGCTGAGGTGGTACAGAGGGTACAGTTGCAATTACGGTAGTGGCAGTACTCTGTAGGTGTACAGAGGATTAGCTTTATGTGTCAGTTGCTTTGAATTCAAGTGTAAACCAATACATGACGTAGAGCCGCATTAGACGGGACCATTTTACAAGATCGATAGCTGAAGCCGAGTTACAGCTGTCAGCGGTGTGTGGACGGCAAACGCGCAGACCTGGATCCGCTGAAGTGGGTTGATTGATTAAGGTTTTCCGTCCCACTCGGCAAAAATGGTCATTTCGGTCATTTTCCAGCCAATCCCTTGGCTAAGTAGCCTACTAAAGAAACTAAACCCAACACAACAAAAGCAAGCGATACAAGAACAAAATGATCTAAGCTAACATGAAAGAGCATACAAACGACAAAACCTAAATAAACACACACACAAATCTAAACCTAGCTAACATGCAAAAATTTAAGAACTGTTCACATGTGTGTGCACAACTGTCATACTCAGCACAGAGCAGTTCTATGATCTTCCCTTTTATCCTCCAGAAGGGCACCAGAGCTCAGATGCTGTCTATTGGAGGGGAGGGTAAAGATTCGCAGGTGGTCGATCCGCATGGAGTGCGTAGCACTGCACAGTGCATAGTATTGGTGGGACAGATATGGACTTCTGTGGAGTAAAATGTCTTTCATTTGCTTAAAGTACATTGCATTTTCTGATAATTATTAATTCATGTCATATCATAAAAAATAAAAAATATTATATTTCTGCTTAAAATTAAATGACAATGCATACACAATATGGCAAACGCCAACATGCAGTAACAAAGCTAGACGGACAAGGCTCCGATGGAGCACTTACGGTCGCCTACAGATAAAAAATGGAAAACAAAATACAACCGAGTAAATAATACAAACAAAGCAGAGACATGTTAAAACGAGAGAGAAATTTGAGAACATTTGGTAAAAAAGCTAAGATCAACTTTAAAGAGAGAACACCGAAATTTCTTTACCAAACCGAAGTCAATTTAAGCGGTTTATCTTTTATTTTCACTGTAATCAATTAATCAATCAATTAATTACTTACTCACACAATCAGTCAATCTCGTAAATATAATGACCTTTTTACATTTTATGTTGCATCGCATTGTCAGCATAGATGTGGCTTATTGCGACAAGTTTCACACGTAGGTGACGTGTGTCTGTGTGTTTGGCAAACGGTTGAGCTCTGAAAAACGACTGGACCGATCGAGGTGCTGTTTGGGGGCTGACTCATGTGGATTCAAGTAACCATGTATCAGATGGGGTCAAGATCGGACGAATCCATTCGTATCCGCGAGGGGTGACAAGTCGGCAATGCGGCTTTTTGCCTAATAACTTTGTACACTTGTTTTATTTATGTCATTATGTCATGTGTCTTGATATTATGAAAGCACGATCCTTATGTTTAATCGATACAATGCTTGTAGTTATCTCTTCTGAGTGATCGACCCAAGTCTTCTTTTTGGTTAGTATTGAGTTCAATAAATTCCGCCGCCCCTGAGAGAATGTCCATATAATTCGAGCGCTGTAAGGTTAAATAGTGTGAGATTCCAAGCGCAGATTTATTGCCGGTTTCACGTCGTCATATAGCCGGTAGTTGACAAGTATGAGCGGATCAGTATCAAATTTATCGACCATGTTAGTAACCCAGGCAGAACAATCCAGTACGCTTGTATGCGTGTGTCCGGACAATAAATTTTGAACTAACAGATGACCTTTGATCTACATATTTGGGATGCTGGTTCATCTTCACCCTCATTGGTCAAAATTCACGGTTATGGATGCAAGTTGTGACGTCAATCAATCAATCAATCAATCAATCAATCAATCAATTTATTAGCCACTTGTGCACAACTATAGTAATAGAAGACAATACAACAAGATAAAGACGTGACATATTTTTGTCCGTTTGTCGACTTCTTCATGCTTTTTAGCGATTTGTATTGTCAGCCTTTGATTTGATTTGCTCGCTGGTGAGATATGTGAAGCTTGTCTGCATCGCGTGCGTGGTACGAACTCGTGTTTCAATCGTACTCATCGTGATTGCGTCGTAACGATAATCACTGCTTCACGGCGAAACGGAATTGCGAACCGAAATCGAAGCGAAATTGGCGGATCCGCGCATCTCCAACAGCTGTGCATCTGCGACAGACGCAACGCGAGGAAGACTGCGTGTTACGTTGATGTTAGGCTCCATTAAGGTGATCCCACACTTCTAACGAGTCGTCACGAGATGTCGGCCGACGTCTAGTCTCGTCGTACCATCAACTGTGAAGTGGACTTTAGGCTCGTTCGTTAAATTCAGTTGTCAATCTCGCACTACCTCACACCTTAGCTAAAGAGCTGTCAAGATGAGGGGTCCCCACATCTTGAAGGAAGAGAGGGACTCCAGTGCCCCCACCTCAGCCCGACCAAAGATTCAGGCTATGCATCGAAAAATTTTTTCGCCGTTGTAATCGTCGACGTACGTAAAAAATAAATTAAGGACCACTTTCGTGGTCCAGATAAAGCAGTCAGTCGGGTCTGTGTGTCTGTGTGTGCGGACAATAACTTTTGAAAAGAATGACCTTTGACCTTGGTATTTGGCCTGCTGGTTCAGCTCGACTCTATCTAGGTCACGTTTGTCAACTTTGAAGTTCAAGGTCATTGCTAAAGTTCACAGTCACAGAAGGAAACAAAGTGCTTCGCAACTGCTGGGACGGCCGACCGTAGCGAAGCGAAAGCCGAAAACAAATAGTGTAGAAATTAGAAAACGCTGACTTCAGTTTAACAAGAAACTCAGCTATCGCTGACAGACCCGCGCGACGCTCTGTATCAGTTGAAGTGTTGTACGAATAACGCAAACAGATCGCGTGTTAGCCTTAGCAGCATTTTCAGAAACTGCATAGTTCTGTACACGCATCGTTCAACTATCGACGGACGGACACGCGATGACAGCAAATACAGCACTAATATCTTTCCGAACTGTCTCCATCACCTCCTCGACCAATGTCTCGCTATAGCTCAGTTAAACGGTGCATGATAGGGACATAGTTACTATAGAACGCTATAGGAACTCGTATGCGCTCTAACGAATGGTGCCATTTTCAGCGACCTTGAGTTACTTTTAACCAACCCAAAGTTTAACTCCCATATCTCGTGAAACGTAGCGTTGATTTACTAACATACCGCGTCGCGCGGTCCCTCTGCGGTAGCTGCGCTGCTTGTTTTGCTAACTCTTCTATATCCGTTTACATACATCTAACCTCCCCAATTTTGTAACCAGCGTATCTACCAGGTTAATGCCCGGTGATGCAGCTGGAGCAATATAAGTGCTTTATGTCATTTGCCAATTGGCTTTCATGACACCCGCAGGCTAAAATCAATACCCGCTTCTTTATGGGAAGTCTCGGTCGCCGAATCCAATGGTGATGTCATAATTTATAGCAGAAAAGTATTATCACGTATCCATTTCTGCACGAGTGTAGTAAAAAAACGCGAGAAGTGTTATTAAATCGTCAAAGTTTCAATACGTCATAGACCTACAGGAAATCGACGTCACTGACAGCGGTATCGGTCGTCGAACCAGAACCGACGGCGACTCTGCGCATGCGCAAATAAAATGGTCGTAACCAGTGGGTGCGGTATCTACTTGCATACATGTATAGTAGTCGAAAAATCATCGCCGTCTGTATTAGACTCGCGAGAAACCTTGATAAAATTGTGTTAGACGGACTCGTTCATTTATTTATCGGCATACCGGTACTCCAAGGAGCGTTGCCGGGCTGATAGACTCTGTTGCATGCTTGGCGTCAGGCACCGTTCAGTGCAAGGTTCAGTAACTTATGGGACACTTTTTTCGCAGTACGCAGCCAAGACATCGGTTCCATTCAGGTGGAGATATCCGAAGCGCTGCCGTAATGTGAGCCCCGTGACGATAGTGTACATGGCTAAATGCACCGCGGGTCCAAATGACCAAAATACGAAACCTCCGTAGGCCGTTCTGTACACATTTAGCACGTGATGTATGACTTCAACAACGTCATGTCCTATTTCCTAAAAACCTTCCCAACTTTTTGGACCCATGCAGTGCACCCTTGTCAGACTGTCGTTCCTCAAGGGTTAATCATCCTCATCATCATCACATCACTCAGAGAATATACATAACATATAGGCCTGAGTATCATTTAAAATTTTAGCAGAAGCAATGGTCGACATCTAACACACCAACGGCGGCGGCCGTTTCTTTAAAACAGAAGTTTCCAACCGGGGAGAATTTCCCTAGGAAAATTCATGGAATTCATGGGAATTAAGGCCACAATTTAGTAGACTCAAACAGTAGGAATATTGCTGTGTTAGAAGAATCGTGTAGCTAAAGTAATGTCTTTTGAAAAGACGAATTCCAAAACGTATGGGACGTTGTGCAGTGAAACATCGTGTTATTCATTGTGTGATCTGGTACGTAAGTTATTGTTCACAGTAATTCTGTTTGGTATGAAATGTTGCAGAATGTGTAAACTGTTGTTCTACACAAATTTAGCACATGTTATATTAGGCTATATTACGTCCACAACTTTATCGGGACACAAAAAAAAACATAACATACAAATCGGCCTGGACTAGCAACATTGTCTGACAAAATACAAATATGTACGGCTTTTTTTCGCAAGCCTTCTGGCAAAAACCACTTTTTAACGCTTACAACGCCTTAGGAGAAATGTTACTTGAGTCTTAACGTTCTGGCTTAAAGACAGGTCGCGTGCGCAGTTGCTTTCTTGCTGTCTCCAGCCGACAGTTGTCCAACGTGCACTAATTTGGTCACGAAACCTACAAGCTCGCGTACACAAATGCAAGACGAGTCGGCACAAAACATTAGTTATTGCACCTCGGGGCTAAGCCCGCGTAAGTTAACGCCCGTTCCATACTTTGTAACTGAAGTATCAGTGCCGTGGAGACTCTCTCAGTGTCATGCCAATTACGTGTTTGGTACTCCCGGTTTGTGATGTAGTGGTGGCCTGAGTCGCACAGCCAGGAAAACGTTCGGGTGATCGCTATAGCGATGCAAAGACAATTCGTCACCGACAGATCGCTCTAAGAAGTGACAGCTGACTTGCATCAGCTTATCCTTATAGTGTCGCCATAAATGTAAAAATGAAAATAATGAAATGCAGTCTGTCCAACGCTTAATACTAAAGTGACCATCGGCGCGACAATCCCTCAGGAATGACACATGCTAACGAGGGAACACACAGTTTTACCTGCCACCCACGCGTTTATCCACGAAACACGAGAATGGAATGAGGTCCCCCAAAAGCGATTTTCCCCCAGCCCGTAAGGGTAAATGTCAGGGGAGTTCGGATCAAATTTTTCAAATAGCAGTCATAAGTGAATATGTGTCCAAGTTTTGTGGAGATCCAGGTCCCCGTTCAGTGACCTCGGAGATTGAGTGTCGACAAAAGAAGAAAAAGAAACAAGAAGAAACAACAGCGGTCGGTAAAATATAAGCCCTTCGGTATCGCAACGCTGTGCGGGCTAAAAACCGGGTCAAACTAGACGGATCTGACCCGTGACCCGACCTAACCCGACCTAAATTGAGTCGGTGACCAATGACCCTGGAGACCTGGTCCACCTCTGTGACGTACTGCGGATGCAGCTGTCCGTTAGCGGGCAATGGATGGCTGAATGATTTAACGAGCTGCACTATCCACAAATGTAAAACAAACATTTAGTTGCATTTTAGCCTGCTTTGCCTTTGGTAGTCGGGCGAAGTATTGCGATCAGCGTGTCTGTATGTCTGTTTGTCTGTCTGTCTGTCTGTATGTCTGCATGTCTAAATGTCCACGCTCATATCTCAAAAATTGCACGTCCAAATTTCACTGAATTTTCTGTACAGGTGTCATATGGCTGTGGCTCGGTCGTCCTCTGACGGCAATACAATACGTTATGTATTTCCGGTTTTGTAGATGACGTCATTTTTCGCATAGTGGAGCGAATGGGCCAGAATTAAAGACCACGTGTATATTTCGTCAATTTCGCCACGTGTCGACACCAGGGAGAAGTCTGCCATCTCCGACTGTATTTTGTTTATTAATTTTCACCTTTTTATTGTTTTTAATTTTCGAACGCTATGTGTTATAAAAACATTCCGAAAGCAGTATACACATCTTGAAAATTCCAACGCGAATTACTATTAAAACAAGATGCAGTCGAATATGGCAGACTTTCCCCCGGTGCCGCCACCTGGCGATCTCGACTAAACGTTGTCTGATGTCCAGCTGGTTTCGCCGCGTGGCGAACTGGACGAAAATACGCTTCGTCTTTGATTCGGGCCTATTCCCTCCATTATAGAGAAATATGAATAGGCCTACGTCATCCAAAAAAAGCGGAAGTGTGGTTTTGAGAGATGCGATCGGACTGTAAGACAAACAAACAAACAGATATATAGACATACAGAAACGCTGTTTACAATATTTCGCACCCCCTACCGGAGACAAAGTAAATAACGTAATAAATAATTTACTTATTTTTTTGGGTCGATTAACCTGAATAGCTGTGAATAATGATATTTGCCTGTTGGAAAATCGTATTGCGCAGCCCGAATTATCATAAAGTTTTAAAATTTGTATTTGAGCTTTTGGTTGGCTCATTCCATTCCCCACTCCAAATTCCGAGGGACTCGTCCCCATACCCCCGTAATTTACGCTCATGTTATCCGGTCACAGGTTTAAAGAACTCTAGTTTGGGTCGCCACGGATTAATAGTTTGGACCCGTTTCACGTCTGCGATACTGCTGCTCATTGACTGTGGAGTCAACAGGAGTCAACAGAATGGGATACCAGAATCGATTGAGACCATAATCGAGCGAGCGTAGCAATCAATGAAAACATTTTTGACATTAAGGCCTATATGCAGAATTTCATTATTTACTTACTTTAAATTATGTACTTTTATTAAGTTTTACAGCATTTTCTGTTGGTTGATTTTCATAATAAAAGATGCTGACTCCATACATATAAGCATAAATAATAGGGATTTTTTGGACTTTCAAAGGGGAATGTCATGGCTTAGACTACTGGCATGCGATCTGAATACGCCGCGGCTCTTTATTCAGCCATTGCTATAGCGCACTAACGGACGTGAGACAACCGCATCCGCGGTGCAGTTTACAGACATAGCAGCACCCCACTCAGACACACTAGGCCTTTACCCACTAGCTTACACTGGTAACTTCGTTATTTCTCGTTTCCTATCGAACTACGGATAGGAGGCTGAGTTAGCCTGAGTATCTTCGGATCTCTGTTGGTTAGCAACTTTCTCAAGTTTTGTTGACCGGGTGAACCTTGAAATTGCGTAAGAAGAAGAGTCATGTCATACAGATGGTCAGCTTAGTCTACCGCAAAAGTCCGCATTGAAGCAAAAAAGAGAAAAATATATAAAAACGAACCAAAAAACAAAAACAAAAACCGATATAGCTCATAAGAAACGATCTGGGTGATATAGTCCGTGGAGTCATAGTCTAACGTACGAACGGACCGGTGTTACTTTCTCTAGTTACCAATGCCGACGGGAGTCGCGGGGGTAGCGGTAAGGCTTTCACCGGCGTTTGTCTGTTTCTGCGCACGATATCTAAAAAACCGACGCAGCTAGGATTACCAAACTTGACAAAGAAATGTTCCACCGCGATCGTAGTACTGGTAACCCGTCTATTTTAGCATCAAAAGGTCAATGGTCAGTGTCACGAAACAAAAAAAACAGTTACGGCGTGGGTTTTGGCACTGTTGTGAGTGCTGGCTTTCTCTAGTTTTATGTGTAGACACCGCAGCCACTGGTTAGAAGTCCACGCACACACGTTTCCGAGCATTCATCAGTCCCAGAGGGCGGTTTGTCAATGGCATGTCCGTTCGCCGCAGCGGCTTATCTCAACTGAACTACTGAACTCAACTAATAAATTAATTTTATGGCTGCGTATTTTTCTCAGTCAGACCGCTCTTGAGCGATCTCGTCTGGTACTAGGCCGTTCCGAGAGATTCGCTCCGCGTCCTTAAACTCCAGACGAATTCAGTTCGATCCCTCTAGATCCGATTTCGCTGTGACCAAAACTAGCGACTAAACTGGACTGCCCATTTGTTTCCAGCCAGTGGCGGCTCTACAGGAGGGGCCAGGGGGGCCGTGCCACCCCAGATGTAACTCTGGCCCCCTGGCCCCTCCTGTAG
>Ga0209780_1005321_pt1 | contig 10138 bp, 8 predicted proteins | sample WorMetexBAHAMAS2_FD_187384 | JGI IMG/M metagenome (GOLD analysis project Ga0209780, IMG submission 187384) | Marine gutless worms symbiont microbial communities from Max Planck institute for Marine Microbiology, Germany - Inanidrilus exumae... | ecosystem: Host-associated > Annelida > Digestive... | reverse complement strand
CTCATCCCCTCTCCTTTCCTCCCTCCTCATTTCCCCTTCCCTTCCCTCTCCTTAGAAGTAGGCCCCTTAAATTCAGCTAGGGGCTCTGGGGAGCGCTGTAAGCTCCCCCAGCGGGGTCTGGGGCAGCACCCAGCCGTAATTGAATTTGGTGCATTTTAGCCCTAACAACTGACGTCTGGTGGCAACAAACTTAATGATCTTCCTGACAGTCAAATAACCAAATTTCGTGCAGAATTCTCCCTTAGAGGTAGGCCTGTTGCGGCTATGAGATTTTTGTACAGATGTGCAGCAGCTGACAAGATTTCAACTGACATAGAGCGTCGCATGGTCCCTGTCGACGACGACAGAACCTAGATAGCAGCTAGAAAGCGGGACAAAGCCGATCGTGTAGCCGCCTGGCATGCGTAAACGCGACTATGCATTTCTTACTTACATACAGACTGGCTATGGTACTGCTACCTAGCGAATGACCTTTAAAAACCAGCGAACAGTGTATTTTGGCTACGTGTGCACCCACCCAGCAACAAGATCGCAGGGTTTTCTGGACCAAAGTTCACCACATTTGTAGCCATAGTAAGTTTTTCATCGACGGTCTTAACGCAACAATCCGCGTTGCGATCCGTCCACACGTTGTCGAATGAGAGGGGCGACATTTAGACATTTAGAAAAAGAAAGTAACATCGGTAAAACATAAGTCCGCCGGCTGCATCGCGATGCCGGGCGGGCTAATTACAGCAGCCTTCCACCGACACCTGAAGTGTGCGGCGCCGCGTGTTTCATCTTCGGCTCACAGCTGAGCTTCACTCTTCGTTAATAAATTACGTTCACACGCAGCAGACAGGTTCCTATTTTTCATATTTGCATGCGCGTACATATACCTGTATGTTCTACACTATGTCTAAAAACATCCCAGACATTATAGCTGTAACTTGAGCAAACATTTTCCGATTAGAATAATTTTTGGCAAAAATATTACTTAGAGATTAGGCAATCAAAAGGTGGTTCATTTTCCCACCTCACCTAAACAATGTTTCTGCACTACCTTTCAAAACAGAAACACAAAAATTACCGCATGCTCAACTTTTACAAAGTCCAAGTAGAACGTATCTGTACGCGCATGCAAGTATGAAAAAATGGCAACCTGTCTGGTGCGCGTGAACGTAATTTGTTAACGAAGAGTGAGGCTCGGCTGTGAGCCGAAGATGAAACACGCGGCGCGCACTTCAGGTGACGGTCGCAGGCTGCAATGCGACAACGACAGTTGCGAGCTAATCGGGTTTCCTGCTCGTACGTTTCCGGTCGCGGTGACCCGGACCGCCCCGGCGCGCCGCCGCCGCCGCAGCCGCTCGATCGGCGTCGATCGGTCGCCGACGTAGAACAGAAGTTGGCGAACGACGACGACGTTCACGACGACGGAACGTTTTTATGGCTTAACGAGCGGCTCGCGACGCTGCTCATGCGCGCAGCCGCCGCACATCCATATTTTAGCGGCACTGCAGAACGACGAGCACCTGCGACCACCCGTAACGTGAGCCGCTTATGGATTATTCACGGCCGCTCGGCGACGTCTTGGGGTTGCCTGTGATGATGGCAATGTGATGGAATAAGCACCAGCATTTGCATGAGGTTAACTAGGCGTCACGCAGTATAACTTTAATTTAAATTACAACCATTTTATAAGACCGTGTGGTCTTAACTTCGTGGGCTGTAGATGAAAATTCTGAATAACTTTCTTCCACCATAATGTCGGTAGGTCTCTCGCAGCAAGATGTCATCTCCCTGTTTTCCTTTTCTGACTTTCCCTTCCATCACGTATAGTTTTCGGTTTAGACACCCACACACAATTCATGGACCGGCACTAGCTAACTGGGTACATTATGCTGCGAACTCTGGCGTCAGCATTATTAGCCTACGCCGCCGGCTGCTGCTACCAGCCTGTCACCCACTGCAACGAATCACGTGACTCTGTAGACCTACTGGAGAAGCTCCGCCTCTGCTGTCGTATGCTCTGCCCAGCGTTACAGCGTCTGGCTCTGATTAATAGCTCAGATGCAGTTACTGTTGCATTAGCAGTCGAACGTGAAAGACAGTTTAATATTTCCCAATCACTCTATATATCGTCATCGTCATGCAACTGGCGGTGGCGGCGGTGGTGGCGGAGATGGCATGAGGGTGACGGACGAACTGGTCTGGCTACATCCATGAATGAGAGAATGAAAGGTTTCAGTGACACGGCTAATTGCTTGAACGTGTATAGAACATAAATGTGGTGCTGATAAGTGGCTGGCTTGAGTACGTACTCTAGCCAGCCAGTTATCAGCACTAGATTTCTTTTCTATAGCAAACATCAGCTACACACGTCATGCTTGTCAGAACATTATTTTAACAGCGGAACGAACAACCAGCATCGACAACGAAAAGCAATAACAAACGTATGTAAATTTCATCTTTCTGCTCCAAGCTGCAGCTGCGTTAGAAGACGTGTGTTAAACATCACACTCTCAGAACTTGTGCGATTGACTGTAACGTCTCACAGCGCTGCGAAGTAAACCAACACAGGGTGGTACAGCTACATCCCTCTCTTCTGTCGTTTCCAAAATATGGCTATAGATATTGGTCACAAATCTATATTTCCGTGCTAGGTGACGTCAGTTGAATTTCACTAGGATATCTCGTTTGAGATAATTGTAGTTCCCTACAGCGTTGTCAACGCTATGGTCTGCTGAGGTTGCCAAAGGTCACGGAGCGGCGCGACGGTCCTCGACCAGGCGACAGTGATGATGATGATGACAGCGTTGATTGCTTGACGATGCGTTTTCAGCCATTTCGACACCATGCCAGCGTGTTTGTATCTAGCTCAAATGTCGTTTCGTTCTAAGGTTATTGTTCAGCACAAAGACAGACCCACACGGCAGAACGTTCGCACTATCTAAACCACTCAAGTAGTAGGTAAAAGTGACCCCGTGTTGCGGGATCGACGTACCTACTCAAGGGTCAACAAGTCCGCTTCCGCGAGTTTCGTGTAGAAATTTTGGAAATTGTAGTCACGCAACAAGCGAACAAGCCGTTACGTATCTCATCAGGCAACACTTCAGGGATTATGAACAGTAATTAATCAGAATTATAACTGTAGAATGACAATAATTCTCAAATTGCAATATCGAATTTACGAATCAGTCGTAAAGATGCACACGGCGTTTTTTGAGCGTCTGTCAAATTTTGGATCGGCAAATTACGTCAGTCTGCGTGCGAAATTTCCATCACCTGCAATTCGTGGATCGCCTGCAAGATGTTAAAATTGCCGCGAATCCGAGTCGGCGAGTGGATACATCAGTATAAAGTCATCACACGTCCGGTTGCTGCTGCTGGAAGAACAGCAGCTAACCATAAACGCGCGATGGACGGCGGGTTGAAGAGGCAGAGATGTCGCAATGCGAGGTGCACTGGGAGTTGTTCCGGAGACTGATGCAGATCCGATGAGTTTACGTGGGTAAGAGAGACTCGGTAAGGCATGAATCTTGCCACTTCCGTATACATTCAGTCCAAAGTAGCCGTCTGTTGACTCTCTGAAATTTGCCTAATTTGATGTGGCTATTAACCCTTTTTTGTTCAGAGTTTCAAAATGGGGACATGACTAAGGAATTCAATGCCAGGCTGGCTAACCGACCATTTTAGTTTTGACTTTCAGGCACTCTGGCGCTCAACCCTGGGCACCCAGTGGCCGAAAGTCAAAAACTAAAAATGATCGGTTAGCCAGCCTGGCATCGTATCTCTGAATTGGTGTAGCTATTTTGGGAATACCGAGTTAATATTTTTTTAGATTCAAATGTACGCTTAATACCATAGTTGCTCCGACCGTTCACTAGCGCAGTAAAAACGTTAAAAACTTTTTAAAGTGTTAGAAATGTTGAAAAAATCAACTATAATACATATACGATTATACAATGTGTAGTAGGCCAATTTAGCGCAGTGTCCCTATATGGAGTTGGTTTTATGGTTCTATTTATATTCTTGATTCTTGATTCTTATACACATGAAATAATAATATAATAATAAGAGTTCTGTTGGTTGCAGAAATGGAAAGTTCCGAAAATGAAAAAACAAAAAATTTTCAGAAAATAAAAAAGTTAAAAACCGCATTTTTACTCGAACGTTCAGAACGTTTCGAACGTTCGCAACAAATATGCTTAATAATACCAGTCAGAATGTACCAAAACACTCCATTTTTAACAAGCAATTCATTTTTTCTGAGAAGGGGATACAACCCGCAAGGGGGTATGGAGCCGCGGCTCTCCAGACCCCAACCATAGTGGGGAGGAGATACCCCTCTCAATGACTCCACCACCTTGAATCCGCCTATTGTCTATCCCACTTTTAGTCTTGTCGACGCCCCTGCAAAGAGGACTTTTATGCGCGGTTTGACGAGCGGTGGCTGGACAAAGCCGATTTCAGCGGAGATAAATCTGACCAGACAGAACGACGTGGGTGGCAATTTCTATGCGTGCCGTATCTCGCTGTGCGTGCGTGTTTGTGTGGTCGGCATCGCTCTGCTACTCACGTGCTTCGTAAATGTCAACTGCATAGCCCCGGGATGCGCTCGAATGGCAGAGCAACGCGCATCCAACGGTCGGCCATTAGTCACTTAACCGACAACTGTGTCATTGGACTGTGCTCGGCTACTTGACTGATCGTATTCAGCTTTTTAAAGAAGAGGCTAGACCGACCGCTAGAGCGCTTGCTTCGACGTACCGGCTAATGTACGACTGTGTTCATCAGAATGACGATACGCGACTCGATGTTACAGGAAACCAGCATCTCAGTCTGCTAAATACATCCGGAATCACGAACGCGTTTGCTAGATCCATCATTTCAGGCTACTTCCTGTCATTTTGTCTCTTCGTCGTTAGGTCTACATCTTCTCGTGCGTGATGCTTCGCAAGTGACTATCATTTGCGCTCCCTTTACTGTCAACTGCATTGCTACTGCCGTTTTCCGATGAATTAGACCGCAATGTCTAGTACTCTTTCACCCGTTTCGTGCCAGAATTGTGATGGGCCCAAAATTTAAAAAATGGGTCACGTGACCTTTACTATACGCCCATTAGAGGACAGTTTGTACTTAATATAACCTACCAGTGTACAAAATTTTACGTCGCTAGCTTAATTCGTTCCAAAGATAAGGCGCAAGACCCAAAACGTTAAAATAGAGTGATTTTGGGTGATTGGGTTCACTCAAGATAATTGGCAATGTTACCATTAGATACAGCGACTATTCACCTTTCGCAGAAGTTTGCGTCTTTCTTGTAGCATTTTCTAAATATAGCGAGATACATGTCGAAACTCGCAAATTTTTCCTGCCCGACTTGTATTTGGCGCCCCCTTTCGGTGTGGCCCCACCCAGTAGAATTTCTCCGAGATCTTTGACACGAGAAAACTACGGTCCCTAGGATATCGTGCGGCGTTCTTTATACATGATGACATTTTTAGCCATTTTGGTAGAACACCGGCTTGTGACAGACAGACGAACGGGCGCACAGACGGAGACAGGACCATGTGTAGCAAATATTGCGCTAGCAGAGTTGCGCGGTAAAAATTTTCAAGGTCGCGTGTTAAAACCAGACGCCACGTATTGTCGTTCTGTGTTTCGGACGATACTCAATGAAAGGTGTGTCTGATTTCGACGATGTAGACATACAGGAATTTTACGACACGACGCTGTTGGACGAATCCAAGAGCGTGCAGCAGAAGACGACCGAAACGCTGCAGATTGTCGCGAAGTGGGAGCAGACGTTAACGATCGCCGGCAGCGTTCCACCGCAAACTACGCTACAGACTGAGGTATAGCCTACTCCTACGTTATACGCGACTGTACGTTGGCATATACCACTGCTGGTAGTGTTGGATATTATTAATAATAATAATTTTAGCCATATAATTTTTTTTCATTGACGGTGTCTACGCAACAATCCATGTTGAGATCCGTGCATCCATTGTCGAACCTATGCACTAGTCCGTAAATACAGACTGAGGCAGTAGTATTAACTTAGGACATTTTGAAATGATACAAAGCGTTTCGCTATTCCCATTCGACTGCTGAACTTTTCGTTGTATACTTTATTACCATTAAACGCGCGAATTATAATTATTGTTCACTTTTCTAACAGTTTTATGGCCTGTATGTGTTTTTTGAAGACGATCAGATACCTCGACGAAAATTTCAGATTTGGTCTACAACTAGTGACATCTACGTTGCAATGATGCATTTCTCAGTTTCAATGTTCAGTTGATCATACTCGGAGTTTGTGTATACATGGGTTGACAGTGATGTAAAAATCATTCCTGTTTGTGCCATCCGTTCTTGCCACCGTGATGTAGGGCAAGGAAATGTAAACATTTTGCAGCACTTATAGTCAGATCGCTGATCTGGTGCTAGCAATAAGCTTTTCTTAAACCGACCGGTTCAATTTTATTTAAATAACGTGACAAAATTAACCATTTAACTTTGCAAAGTAGGCCTACGACATCACGCGGATTCATGCCCTACTACATGGAGATTGTGTCGTGACCATAGATTACTGCGACGTCACTTTACCCTATCTATATGCAACTTAGCTCAGTTTTTAGCTCAGAATACTGTCAAAAACACACATACACATATGTAGATGTAATGTGAGGCATGTATTTTCGCTCATTACCGACGGAGCTCTCTCGCGAGCGCGGTATAGCAGAACGTATATGGCGGGCGGTACGACTCCGGTCCGTTGAATGCCCTCCGAACAACATCGCTTCCTATTACGACGCGACATGTCGTCGCTTCATTAACGGCGCCGCCTTCTTCTCGGAGATGCGCCGCTCGCGTGGGCGTCGCTTTACGGCTCTTGAAGAAACAGTATTGAGAGTCTTTGACAGGAGACCATCCCCACCCCCTCCACAATTAAAATGTCAGTGTTCACTCGCTGTCTCTGACTTTTCAATAGGGATTCATTACTTCTTTGGTCAGTATTTTTGTCAAACTAATGAAACTATGAGGGCATAGCACCATTCCACCACGCTTCTATAAATGTGCCAGTGATCTGAGAATGCTAACTCGCACTGCCACGACTTGTAATTAAGTAAGTAAGCTTCTAAGGCATCGACTACACCGCTTGTCTGTGAAACAACGTGAGACTTTTCTCAGTAATAAACGACATCGCGAGGTTTGCAGTTGCGGCATTACAACTCTTGAAAAAGCACACGAGACAGAGGTCACCTCCAGATTTTTTAAAACTTTAGTATCATTGTTCAATCGCTGACTGTGACTTTTGTATGTGAATTTATCAATTCATCGACAGACGCACGTTGTCATGGGATTAAAATTGGAGGAACGTGGGCCAATTCTTAAAGAATTTTTACTGTTCTTCACACATAAACATCATGCGAGAATTTTGACGCAGAAATAAACAACAAAGAAAATGTGGACTGGACATTGTTTGTAAATTGGATGCCGACTGCTTTTACACCGATTTTCTCCATATAGCGGTTTATCACGGCAGTTTTTACAGTTGCTATCGTCGTTGATTTAATACAACAGATGGTCATAAATCACTAATAAACTAATTTACATTTACATACGCATACCCATAAAGCTTCATTACGTTAGCAAAAAAACCAGTGCAAACTGCACTATTGCGCTGTTACTGTTAACTGCAAATAACAGCGAGCGATTGTCTTCTCTGTAGTACCACATGGAAGGTGTTTTAAGTTGTTGTCGTTATTTTAGTGATTATAACTCGAAATCGTCGAAGCGTTTTCAAAGTTGCCGTCGTTGCGTTGTCGTCGTTCGATGTCGTCTAATCAGGCAGCGTGTAGCGGTCATTTGTGAGCTGTGCTAGCGACAGAACGCCTGCAGATATTCGTGCCGGTACTGGCCAAGACAGCCTGCAGCAAAGTGCGCGGTACGGCTTATATGAGCATCGGCGTCGCCACGGACAGCCGAGCTGAGCTGAGCGGGCTTCGGGTGAGGGTTAGAGAATGTCGCTGCGCCCGCCATACGTCGTCGACGACAGCTACTGTAACACGCCGCCGACGCAATGAACAGCGTCTGCAGGAAATCAATGCTGGCTGCTCGCAGCCGCGCGACCAGCTTAGTGACCAACTGAACAGCTGCAATATCGCTGGTCACAAGGACCGGACGGACACTGTACAGTGTCCACATTGTTCTTATTTGAAAACTGGACTCATAAACGTGGTAGCGCAGAAATCCCGTAACGCAACAGCTGTGTTTATTATAAGCGACGTGTTTTTACTTAACAGCATTTTCTTGTTGTTAAACCGCATCGCCTGCACTCAGTGCATAAAGATGCGGCCTATTGCTATAGATGTCGCACGTAGCGTGGTGTGCGTGTCTGTCTGTGTGTATTTGTCACACGGATGGGCTGTGCAAAAACGGCTGAAGCGATTGAGATGTCGTTTGGTGGGCTGACTCTTGTACGTCCAAAAAGCCATGTATTAGATGGGAGTCAAGATCGGGCGAATCCATTCGCAGCCGCGAGGGGTGACAAGTCGGCGACGCGGCCTTTTGTTTTATTCGAAAACGTGACATTCGTGCATTTAATGCTTGTCGTGAGACACAATAACAACTACCAGCCAGTGTTTTGGCCGCCACCTTGTTGGTATGTCACTTAGCAGTTGATCATACCTGTTACCTGTAGTGTATTGTAGTCGGTCATGTGATGAGTGCCTGGTTGATTCGACGATTGGATTAGTTTTCTGAATGCTGATGGAACTTAACAGACCAGATGACATCTAGATTTGCTTTCATATTCTTACGGTCTATCTTAATACTACTCATGTCCAGTTTGAAGGTCAAGGTTACAGGGGGGAAACGAGCTCGGCTACGGCAACTACTGGGATGGCCGCTCGTGGCTGAAAAGCAGACCTGAATTGAAAACTGTAAATAAGTAACAGCCATCCGAAAATTCGCCGTTGGTTAAAAATCTAAAATGTTGTTAAGCTTGTCGGTGCGACCTCGGGTGAGGGCTTTCTATAGTGCCTCGTATTTCCGTCGAATCTTTATCATGACCATAACGTCAGTGTCACACGCACTGTCCAACTGCGAATTCATTATTTTAGTTGCGGGTTTTAAAGTGAAAGATTTGCAGCCGGAACGCATCGTGCGGTGGCTCACTAAACAGTATCAACAAGCAATCGTGGATGTCAGACTTCGCCCGCAGTGTGCCACCGCACCCTTAACTCTATATACTTCCTTAACCTAGGTATCATTAACGCTAAATGAACTTGCTTTCATACGTCCATCAATATATGTCTTTCTTCGGCAACGTACACCGTTGCTTGCCATAGTAACACTGAAAACGGCGTAGTGCATTTCCGTAATTCTTCCCATTAATCGTCAAATTTCTCCGTTTCTCTTTTAGTTTAGTTTGCGAGTAATTTTGACATAGTTAGTCACAGTTATGCCGTTTAATAATCGGTGATTGAATTCTGTCCGACTTTACGGTAAAGAAGTGAATTTAAGCGAAATCGGTCCTTCGTAGCGAAATTCATACCGCTATATGGCCCAAAGAAATACACTGCCAATGAGAAGAAAACCCCACAAATTGACCCTTCCCCTTGGGATTGCGTCATCCCGCCGGAGGAGGACCAAGCCACGGCCATAGACAAAAGCACAAAACATTTGGCAAAGATCTCCATGTGGTTCGGGAGATATGCTCGCGGACAAACAGACAGCCACACACACAGACGCGCTCTTTACAATACTTCGCCACCGCTCCCGCTGACTAAGTAACAGCAATACGTATGCGATTCTTTTGCGCACTTCTCAGTCAAGCTTATTTCACGATTTCAACCACTTCACTTGGCAACTTTGAAGTATCGCTGTGCAGCCCTTAAAGCAGCCAAGACCGTGAATGGACGAATAAAATGCGGTATTTCAATGACAGTTATTATTACCGGTATTATTATCCACACATGCCGTTAGGCAAGGTGTGGATATAGGGTAGAGTGGGGCAAAACGCCCACCTTAAGACAAAAATGCCGTTTTCTTGCTATTTTACGAGGCATTATTTTTATAATTATTTGCAATGAATTGCTTGTCAGTTATGCACATTGTGCCACAATGGTATTTGGATAATATTTAATAT
>Ga0209780_1005320_pt1 | contig 10138 bp, 8 predicted proteins | sample WorMetexBAHAMAS2_FD_187384 | JGI IMG/M metagenome (GOLD analysis project Ga0209780, IMG submission 187384) | Marine gutless worms symbiont microbial communities from Max Planck institute for Marine Microbiology, Germany - Inanidrilus exumae... | ecosystem: Host-associated > Annelida > Digestive... | reverse complement strand
AACCTGAATTGTGTTGAAAGTGCCATTAAACTTCAGTTAGTCAGCGAACTCAAGCCAGAGTTACTTATGTGAGCCAGAAAAAAGTACACTCTGTATGTGGTTATGACAGAGGCCTGGAATGGTGAGGGCATGATATTTGAAGGTGTCATTATGTGAGATTGTCTTGTGCAGGTAAGTTGTGTTGCACGCTCGGACAGTGAGATATTCGATCTGTCGTCACTGACATTACTTGGTCTTAGTCACCGTGCGTCGGTGTCATCGGCTGTCACTGACAGTGCAGCACGCTCTGCAACTTTCTACGTCAATGTCTGTTGGCCGGTTGCACAACAAGATGGCGTTCATTGTCCTCCCAATGCTGCAGTCTGTCGAATAGATTCCGCCAACACTTCTGTTGTAAGTTGTCCTGATGGTATTTAGCTGTTGAAATAAAAACTAGTGTTGGTAACAGTTTTTAACTTCTCACATTTAGCAGTTAATTAATTGGTAGTTTCAGTTTAGTAAATTTCATAATGTAAGAAAATGCTCAACTGTTGCAGAGAAAGCAAGCCATATGCTTCTGTGCAATTATCAATTATGGGGGATATGATTGAAATGTTCAAAATTCTGACCCATAGATATGATGCAACCCTATGTATTTTTGGATCCAGTGGGACAGTGGTTACTTTGGACTCTTAACACTAACCCTGGTTGGTGGCGTGGCACAGTGGTAGAACGTCGGTCTTTGGCCGGCAAACTTCCCTGTCCTGCGCTTGACCTGAAGCTGATGGGTGACCACTTATGTGGGTAAACCATCCGCTACAGGTCAGCCAACTAGGCCAACTAAGCCTTTCATCCTTTTGAGGTCAATAAATTGAGTAGTAAGCTGTAATCAGATGTTTGCTTCCTCGCACGGGTGGCGACGTCTGGTGAATGCTTAGGGGGTGAAGGCCTGGTGTGGTTGATTGGAGCAGTGGTGTTTGCTAGCTGCATAACACGGGTCCAACTGAACGTTAACGCGTGCAATTGGATGGCCGCAGTTTGCGCTGCAGCACCATTGGCTCTTGCCAATCAACTGCCACTTCCAAGATTGTAAAGCGCACTGGTACAGTGATCGCGTACGCTGCGCTATATAAGAATCCGACCTTTACCTTTACCTTTAACCTCAATACTAACCCTAAACCTAACTCAACCGATTTTGCTCTGTGTGTGCGTGCGTGCATTCATGTGTGTGTGTGCGTGTGTGTGAATGCATGTGGATCAAGTTCGTATGCCATTTATTGGTTAGCGGTAGCGTTATGAGCAACGCAATTTACTGCTTCTTAATTTGGGTGCTGCTGCATCAGTGTAGATGCTGTGTTCAGAGTTTAGGTCGCTTCAGTAGTTCACCAGTCTATAACGACGCAAGCATACAAGTTCTGTTGACTTATGACGATGGCGCAGAGTGCGATAATGGACGTAAATGGCGTAGCGTCATTACATTCACATGTGCAGAAAGTCGGTTACAGGTTTGTTGTTATAATTCCTTGTTTATTTTGTTAATTACTGTTACTTATTGGACAGATATAGTTTACTATACACTGCAGATTTTGTTAAATCAGCTTACGACACTGAAACAGAATGAATTCCCATGCAGTGAAACAGTTTGTGTATGGAAATATTCTAATTTGTATACTAAGTAGGTTTTACTGGTTTGATAATATTGTGTTTTCATCATTGTATACCTCTGAGAACTTCATTGAAGAGGTGCGATGCACGTTGACGTATTGCTTTTGTTTCTTATTTTCTGCCGTTTTTCTGTGAAGTGTCACAGTTTAGAACTGTTGTCGTGTGACAGAGTCAGCCAGTGCTGGTCCATGTCGATCGTGGTCAGTGTGAATATCAGTTTGAATGGCCTACTGCAGTTGTGTGTAAGAGTTCACCAATGATACCAGTAACCGGCTGCAAGTTTGTCGACAGAGAAGCTAACGTTTCCTTTGATTTGACTGTTTTAGCAAGAAATGGAAATGATATTCAGGTGCATTTGCATGTTTCAGTTGTTCTAAAAAAATGCTTGTTTACTTTGTGCTTTTTGTTATCTTTCATTATTTCATTTTGGTAATGAGACCATTAAATGATTCAGCATATTTTCCTTGTATGTAGGCATTAAAATTTCAATCTTGTAAACCAGAACTGAAATGGGCTGTTAATGTTGATTGTGCTTAGTAAGCCTACATGAGCAGTCTGATTACAACTGTAATATGGCATTATAATTTACTGATTGCTTTCATTAAAATACTGCTACATGTAGGATATAATTCAGTTATAGTCACAAATGGTCACATTGAACTCATATGCGTGAAGTGATCCACTGATGAGGAGTTGTGTTGTTTTAGACCAGCCATGGTGGATATGAGTACCACATTGGCATGTGTGGTAAATTAAGTCGGCCGGGTTGTAAGCAGTCCTCGTTATGTCGACTGCGGCATGATGCTGCTGCTGCTGATGTGGATATTCGGAAGTACGCCTTCAATAAGATGGTACCTGAGAGTAGACATCTCAAGTTGGTGTACAGTCTTGTTCCTTCTTCGTCAACATGCGGTAATAATTGTTTTTATGTGACTGATCATTTTATGTATATAAAACCGAAAATGTCTATGTGTATGTCTGTTTCTTTGTTCCTTATGCACGGCCACAGTTTTGAGTGAATCTTCACAAAATTTGGCGTGTGGCGTCCTTACACCCTCCGGATGGTCATGGGGGATTAGCATGCGATGCTCGAGCCCACGGGCTCGCGCTCCGTGTGCTGTCTATATACGCTGCTGCAAATGAGTGGCAAGCTCCGTCGCCAAATTCAGAACTAGCGGGCCGACCAGAATCGCCAGTAGTTTATAACTTACAAGCAATTGTTTGTCTTGATTGCAGTTTTTGTGACTCTTTATTTTTGAAATTTCGTTTAAACAACATTATTGTTTGTCCTGGTGGTCTAGTAGTCTAGGCTGTTGTGCATGTTTACGTTGCATGAGCTGGCAATTTGCACTGGCCTGGATCTTGTCCCGGGTTAGGCGTAGATCTGTCAGTTTATGCTAAGATTAAATTCTTTGACAGATCAGAGTTTCTGCCGGTGTCTTAATTTGCGACTGATGTGTCCATGTTGATGGGATGGCTGGAGCCTGGCATGTTGATCAAATCACCTTGTTGCAGTGGTCCCACAGTTGGCCCAATCAGGTGTCGAGCCATGTGTGCAATATGGAGAATATCACTCATCAGTAAGGAAAGGAAAAGAAAATTAAAAAACATTGTTATGTTTTTAAAACACTAACGTTGTTTTGTGTCAGTTGTGGGGTGACTCGGGTGGTACCAAGGAACCATTATTAGATGGGTCCAGATTCCCCAAGGGAAGGGGCAATATTTGGGGATTATCCGGCCCATTGAAGAGCATTGTGAGTCACTGCTGCGGTGTATGCAGCAAAAGTCGATGACAGCATCTGCACGACTGCGGCAGCCGACTGCGTATTGCTCCTGACTGGCTGATGTCATATTAACTTTTCCTGTGAGAAATATTTCCTCCCCTTGCAATGCAAAATTCTATGACCACCTGTGTATACTATTAATTTGTTTTGTACTATCCATTTTGCTACATTTTTGCATCGTTCATAGCATCATTTTGTGACGAAAACATACTTAAGTCATATTGTATGTTTGACTAATTTCTGAATGCATTTGTTTCGTGGCATTGATTGTGCTATTTAGTGAGGTTGTTGCCATATTTTGGTTTGTAATTAATATTATATCAGTTCTCTGTCATAATAGGAGTTGCAACTGGTACTTTACAAATTATATGTGACGAGTCTGAAGACGTGAGTCGTCAGCCTGATGTAGTGCTGGTTTGTAGCATAATTTGGTCACTGTTTTTCTCATACATTATGCTTTTAACCGTGTGTTCGATTCACATGTCTACATCTCAGTTTAACTTGACCCCAATATTTCCGTGGGCTACTGAATTTCATGGCGTTGCCTCAGAACTTTGTACAAGCACAGAAACAGCAGTATGTGATAGGGACTAGCAGAATATTATATATTATCTTTCATTACATTTGAGGTACTGAAAGCTGGCCTCAGCTCCAGTAACGTGCTAGCTCATTAATTTTGAGCATTATAGCAGCCATTCTTTGTAATGAAAATCAGTGTTTGTAATGTACTGCTACTGTTCTACTAATCATACATTATGTTAATGCACTGGTTGCTATAAGCAAGGCCATGTGGACAGTAAAACTCTGCTTTAACGAAATCCCTCACTTTTTAACTAGCGATGCCGGCCAACACAGATTGACATGCATGTTTGCTTGAAAACAGTTGAAGACCGACGCAGACTTGTTTTCACTTGTGGCTTTGATGACCTTTTGACTCCAAAACCAATGGGTTTCCAGGACTCATCGTGGAACATTTGTGTGTCACGTTTGGGTGATTTTTGCTACATCAGTTTTTGCAGACCAGCAATTAGTGGTGAAAACTGTACTCCGACTGCCGTCGGCATTTGACAAAAATAGTGTGTGTTTGTGTGTTTCTGATAGGTTTTTCACACAGTAGTCTGTACATAGTTGTGATAGTAAGTTCTTAGGTTTAGGTGGTCTACGTGGATGATGGAGATTGGTCACGAAATTTGAGCTGTGTTGTGTTTAGGATGACGGTTGTAGACTGATGCTGTACTGGAGGACGCCATTAGCATGCTCCTGCAATATCACCGGTCATTGTTCATCACAGAATGATGCATCATCTTCTGTTCCTACGCTAGTGTGAGTTGTGATGCCTCTATATGTGTATTTCATTCAGTCCAATCCAATCCAATATTAGTATGCACCACTATAGGTGCGTAGCGCTATACAAAGCCAGCATTCTCCAGAAAGGTCGATTCTGAGCTGCATCTCTTGCCTCCAGCAGTTCCATGTCAAACAAGGTCAGGTCATCGTTGATGTTTTTGAACCAGGTGAAGCGCGGTCGCCCTGGAGGTCTTCTCCCGAGCTCCAGTGGGGGCTCAAACAGTATTCGATTTGCATCGAATTATATTTCATTGCAGCATAATAATTCTAAACAAAATAGTCGAGACATGTCTTGCATAACTGGATGGTAAAACATGTTTGCATATATTTGTGTGTATTCATACATATCTGCATTGAGCAGTTGAATGTACCTACGCCGATGGTAGTCGCGTGGGTAGGGTTTGTGTCTTCATGTGTTTGTCTGTATATTTGTCTGTTTTTCCACGTGATATCTCAAAAACTGATGCAGCTAGGATCACCAAACTTCACATAGAAATGTTCCTGGAAACCAATTTAGTTTGTGATCAAAAGATCAAAGGTCAACGTCAGAAGGCACAAAAATCATTGCCGGCGTTGGTCATGGTACTGTTGTGAGTGCTGGATTCTTCTAGTTACGTAGACGTTCATTTACCCTTGTTCACCAAAATGGAACAAAATAATGATCCACATGTCCAGACTATCTCAATTTACCGTTCTTGATCACTATCACCTGGTTAGTGAGTGATTGGAGCAGAATTCATGTCGATGCCCCATCTGTTGTCTGTCGGGGAAACACTTCATCCTTTCTTTCTGCACTAGCTGACTGCTGAGCAAACCTGCCCATGTGGCCGAGTGGTCAGCGAACTGGCACTGAGTAGCGCCAGTCCGGGCTTAGCCAGACAGTAGGCCACGCCTGGAAGGGGCGCGCTTAGAAATACCTGACAAGCTGCTCACGCCTACTGTTCCTTCCTCCACCCTACACAATGCGCACATACACTGCACACACCTACCAATTCCCCTTCTCTCTCTGTGCTGGCGCATTGGACTGATATAAAGGTATCAGCACTGGGGTCCATAGTAGGCTGGACCCCTGCCCACAAAGAATGAACCAATGAATGACTGCTGAGCAAAGGGATGCCACCAGAGAGCAACCAACGACGCCCTGCCAACAGTGTGAGACCTCACAGCACATTATGAGTAATATTTCGTTGCAGAACCAATGGGACTGATGAAGCTGTTCACTCCGTTCACCACACAGCTGCTGCTACTGCCGCTGGCATTGCCATTGTATTCATCGCTGCTGTGTTAATAGTCATCGGACTTGTCACTGTTTTCCGGCATCCCGATAAACGGCAAGTTATCTCTCTGTTGTTCATCATATTTGGCATCTGTGTCAATGCTACTTTTGTAAGATATTGTGATGGCCGTTTGATTTGATTATTATTATTATTATTAAAAATGTACTTATTTAACTGACACTGTCATGCGGAATGCTGCAGGGGCACTTTACACAGTCAATAAGGTACCGGGATATAACATATAGGAGGAAACAGCGAATTGGTGACTAGTGGTCCAGAAAACTCGAGTGATAAAGAAATGTTTTCAGTTCTTGTTGGAAGGTGGTGAGCGGCGATGCAGCCCGTACGGCTGATGGCGGACTGTTCCATGCCCGTGGAGCGGCGACAGAGAATGATCGGTCGCCCAGGGCTGATCGCCTGAGAGGCTGGACATTCAAGAGTTGCAGTGGCTGACGAGGGCAGGTGACAGTGTTGATGACAGTTTTGTTGATTCTATGACCTGATTTAAAATGTTAGCATCATGTACTTTGTCATTTTGCAGACGTGCTGTTGGTGGATGTATCAGCAATTTTTGGCACCGCTGCCGATTGGCACCATCGGGATATAATCTGGTATGCATTTTATTACTGTTGCCATAAATAGCTGAATGAATAGTATATTCACCAACTCCTTGCACCTGCTTGTGTGCTGGAAACTGGTACTTAATAGTTCAGTGTCCAGGTGCAGTTTGTTGAACAAGCTCCGGACTGTTTTTATGCCTTTACCACCCGACGGCATCAGCAAAGGCGTCATGTTTTTAGGCTGTCCTGTTGTCCCATTTATTCGTTCATCCGCTCGTCCAGTCAGATATTGTTTCCATGATATTTCATGAACGGCTTGAACAATTTTGATAAAACTTACAGGGAATATTCACTTGCACCTGCTGATGACCTGGTTAGATTCTGGAGGTCAAAGATCAAAGGTCAAGGTCAAGGTCACATCTTGGTTCAAGTTGTGGTGGCAAAGACATCCATGTGATGCCAGAGCGTCAATATGACAAAGTCTATCTTCTGGTTCCTTCTGCATGCAAAAATTGTTGAACCCTGTTAGCAGATGTAAAAGAATTGCAGCACTTTTCATTGATGTAGTGATGCTGAAATGAAGTTTGTGTGCTCAGCGGGCCAGCAGAAAATTGTCTGTTAGAAATGCTGTCTCGAGTGGTTTTGATCTGTATAAATCATTTCTAACCATTGTTTTTCAGTATTTTGTATTTAGCAGTGATTTAAAACTGTTAATGCATACATTTTTTATAGTTTGGAGCATATTTGTGCTCTATCTGACAATTTTAATGGTGAGGCTTGATAGTATTAATTAGAATTCATCACTAATTTTGAGCAACCAAGAACAACAACCATTTTAATGGCTCTTATCCGGCATGACCTACTTGAGCAATTGCCAGAAAAAAAGACATTCATTCACTCACTTCCTTTCTTATCTTTAACTTTCGCTATTTACTACAGTCCGTGGCATCCTCCTGGTTTAGTTTTTCTCCACAATCTCTGTTTGAGTTTTCTTTGGTCTTACATCATCAACTTCATAAACCATGTTTTTTAACCCAGTCTTCTTGTTCTTTCTTGAAACATGCCCATAACACTAAATTAGGACAAATAGAATTGCCTGCCTGCCAACGTGTATTGTGTGCATATGATGATGTACATTGAACCTTAGTCAGCATTGCTGCCAGGCAGCAGATGTTAAATCACTCTTATTTGATGCACGCTAGTGCTGAGTTAGTGCTACAGACACACCAACTGGTGACAACTTGATCACCCCTACATGTTTAGTGCCTTCCTCCTATAGCTAGTTTCAGTCGCTGGAGTGTGGGACTTTATTTTAAATGATTTTTGGCGCTTTGTTAATTTTTTACATACTTATTCAGGTGGAGACTGAAAAGGACAAGTGTTTGGCTAAAGTAACGATATTTGATGACAGAGTCAGACTTAGTTGTCTGATGGTTTGATAACACAACAAGATTTCTGTCATTGAATTCTGATCTGCAGCTACTTGTCTGCATCAGCAGCTACTGCTAGTGTTCCGGTTGATTGTACATTTAGCTCAGCTACTGATATCAGTGATATATAACCCTAACCAGTTGCCTGGCCTAATCCTTTCTTTGTCCACCCCAAACGCCTGATGGAAAGGGCATTGTGATAATACCAGTAATGTAACATGTTGTTGTGGTTCTGATGTGTTGAATATTAGTAATATTGAACACAGGTGGCAAGTTGTGCATTAGTTGTGAATCGTCATATGAAATTGAAATTAACTATATAAATTTGGCTGTATGTGTATGACAATGTTTGCAGCTGGGTGGCAGTGATAGGGATGCATCCAGCGAGTCTGTGGGCCTTCTGCGGTATAGTCAACAATCAACACCAGCATTTGGCAACATTCAGGAATATGACACAGATGACGAACTGATTTTGTGACATGTTCAGCTCCAGTATTTTTTGCAATCAGTGTTCACCATAACTTGTTTGTGACTTGATTTCGGCAGTGAAGTGACTTGTTGGCACTGCATTGTTACTGCTCATTTCCTGTAAGGCGTGCCATTTCTCGTCTTAACTGACACACATTGCAGCATGATTGCAGATGTCTACTGCTACATAACCATTGTTTGTTAAAATTTATTTTATTTAGTTGCAATTCAGTTGTAATCATGCACGTTTATTTCTCTACTAGCAGCTAAAACCCCAGATTAGCAGCAGCCATTGTAGTTTATGCTGCTATTTTCACTTCTGTACTCTTTCCTCTTTTCTCATTCGGGAGTGGAGGGGGCACGTCTGGTACCATGGGCGGGAAGTCCCCCAGATGCTTCTTTTGGGTTTTACCTAAGAGAAGCATTCCAAAGCCAGACCAACACAGAAAAAGATATCATACAACGAGAGTTGACAGGCACTGATATGTTATAGGAACTGATAAACAGCAGACTGATAAACAGGTCTTGTGGTGGTTGGTTAGTTTCCACTTTGTTGTTGTAGGTGATAGCATAACTTAACTTAAATGAGCCTCCCCTATCCTTTCCCATTTTGGGTTGTCGCTGAACAAAAAAAGGCAACAAAGTCGGGAGATTGTTGTATCATCGGCCATCCGTAGCCTGGCGGAACTGAATCTCCATCCAAGATCTTGTCCCTGGACCCTGTTATCGCCAATTTTTGTGCTGAAAGGGGGCGTTAATCTCCCAACCAACCAACCTATTTCATTCCCTTTCTCTTGTCCCATGAGGGCCTCAGGATTGTAAGTATAGACCCAGTCCATTTCCATGTTGGACGTCATATGGACCTGGTTTTAACTTTTTTGTTAATTCGTCCCTGTTAGGGGTGCAAAGTATTGCGATTATGATGTCTGTCTCTGTCTGTCTGTCTGTCTGTCACTCTGTTCGACTCTCCGCTTGCATATCTCGAAAACAACACATCCAAAGTTCGCCAAAATTTCTCTACTTGTTACCTCGTGGCTCAATTCTCCTCTGATGGCAGTGCAATATGCTATGCACTTCCAGTTTTGTGGATGACGTCATGTTTTCACATAATGGAGTGAATGGGCCAGAATCAGAGACGACTTGTAGGTTTCGTCCAGTTCTCCAAGTAATGGTAAAGATACCAGTCGGACGTAAAACAACGTTGTTTGGTCGAGTTCATCAGGGGAGAAGTTTGCCATCTCTAACTGCATCTTGTTTATTTTGTGTTATAATATCTTTCGATCTGTTGATGCATGTTTGCTTTCATCGTGTTAGATGTAGTTTCTTTAGTACCATGCTGGGTGATTGGCTGGAAAAGAACTGTCTATTTTTGTGTCAAATAAGTGTTCCTCAATCAGTCAGTCATATTTTCTCCATGTTATCCCTGCACCTTCCCTTCCTCTGGTTCCTCTTCCCGCATCCCCCTTCCTAATTTCGCCCTTCCCTGTCATTAGGAGTTTTAGTCACACACGGACAGACAGAGGCAGGTCTTCAGAACTGCATATTAGTGTCATTTTAAAATAGTTGTGCAGTGTTACTTTGAACAGTGGTAGAATTAACTGGGGTCTTCCAATGGAGAGCCGTCAAGG
>Ga0209780_1005319_pt1 | contig 10138 bp, 6 predicted proteins | sample WorMetexBAHAMAS2_FD_187384 | JGI IMG/M metagenome (GOLD analysis project Ga0209780, IMG submission 187384) | Marine gutless worms symbiont microbial communities from Max Planck institute for Marine Microbiology, Germany - Inanidrilus exumae... | ecosystem: Host-associated > Annelida > Digestive... | reverse complement strand
TAATGATACTTGTGTTTGGTGTTTAGTGAACGTGGCATTGGCAAGACATTTATGTGGCTGTGCACGGCGCGATCACTTAGTGCCTCAGCAGATGTACGCAAAGATGTCGCAGCTGTCGCGGTCGCTTGGACACCTCTCTGCAGTCTACTGTGTACTATTCGACCGTACTGGCAACTACATTATCACCGTAAGTCTGTGTAGATCCATTGTACATTGATTTAGGGCATAAGATGTGTACCTATATTGTGTAACATCTTCCACGCCACTTTTTGTATGTCTGTATGTCCTGCGACTACTAGAGAATGAGATGGATGGGAATGTCGATTCAGATCGATTTGCCAGAGCAATCAATGCGCATTGTCGAGTCGAATGGATAATTTTCGATTTGGCACGGTGGTACAACGGGTAGAGCATTGGACTTGTGGTCAACAGGTCGTGGGTTCAAATCCTACTTGGGGCAAAAGCTGCGTAACAACCTTGTGCAAGTTGTTCATATGTATGTGCCTCTGTCAACAAGCAGTATAACTTGGTACTGGTACCAGCCTAAGGGTGGTGATGCTCAGCGGCTGGGAAGGTAACTATAGACTTGGCGGAAAGTAATGGAAGCCTACCGCCGTGTGGATGACTTATGGTCACCTGCGGGCTGACTGCCTGTACACCGGGATCAGCTCCAGGCCCACCAAACGCTCGGTAACGAGTATGGGAAGCCTTTACCTTTTTACAATGGTGGTTACAGTTTATAGGTAAACATAGAAACTAAGGGTAAGTACACCACTACCGGGGTTGACGGCCCCAACACAGCCAGTCAATGTGGGTGTTATTTTGGACAGCCATGTCGATGGGCCATGTTTGCGGTCGCGAGTTCACACTACCCATGAACATGGGTCGTCTTGACTGTATGACTTTTGATCAATCACCTTGACGTTTTTCCAGTCTGTTACATGGTTCTCATTGCACACGTGATCCTTGATTGCAGATTTGTTGCATATACTTGTTGTCCTTGTCTTGTCTGTTCTGGTGAAGGCTGATCCAATGCTCTCCATTTCTTTACAATGCTGTTTCTCGGGTCGAGGGGGCAGGTCCGATACCGTGGCTGGATGCTTCTTTGGGTTTCACCTAAGAGAAGCATACCAAAGCCAGGCCAACACTGAAAAGATATTATACAACAAGAGCTGTTAGGCACTGATATGTTATAGGAACTGAAGTACAGCAATTACACAAGATACCACATTAAAGTGATAAATAAATAGTTTCCACCCTGTTGTAGATGCTAGTGTAATAACTTACCTGAGCCTCCCCTGTCCTTTTCCATTTTGGGTCGTCGCTGAACAAAAATGCAACGAGGTCAGGAGGTTGCTGTATCGTTGGCCATCCTTACCCTGCTGGAACTAAATCTCCACAGAAGACCTTGTCCCCGATATAGCCTATTTTTGTGCTGAAAGGGGACGCTAATCTCCCAACCAACCAATCAATGATGCTGTTTCACTCTTGTCTCAAGTGGAGTTCCAGCTTCTCCAATGTAAACATGATCACAGGTCTGATGAAGACCTCGGAACAGAGGTCAAAATGTCAATAAACAAGTGTTTTTGTTGTATAAAAGTAATTACTTGATATTAGACTGTCAAAATGATGAAACTTTTCATAGAGATTGTCTGTTTGGCTGCATCTTGCTGCATTTATTATCTGCTGTTGGACTTGATGGCATGCATCGTCGTCCTTGCCCGGTGATGTTGCTGAGACTGACACTTCTGCTACTAATTGCTATGCTAGGGTGCTGATGATCAGCTGGTGAAAGTATGGAGTACTCAGACAGGTCGACTGCTGTGTACGATGCGTGGCCATGCAGCCGAGATTACCGACATAGCATGCAGTGCAAACAACACGCTGCTTGCTGTTGGCAGTTGTGATAAACTGATACGTATCTGGTGCCTGCAGACTGCCGCGCCTGTTGCCGTTCTCCACGGACACTCAAGTATGATCACTTCTGTGCGAGTAAGTATCTCCTGGTCTGGTCATCATTGTTAAAATTAACCCTGTGCTAATGTCTTGCTAATGTCTTCGTTAAACAAATTTGTAATGCACCCTTATTCATTTGTTGATTCTGGCACCGTATAACTTATTTGCTTGCTTGCTTACTTCTGCGTTTTTCCTTACTTATCTACTTCCTTAGAAATAGACCCATTCTGTTTCCAGGCTGAAGGTAGTAAGGGTCAACGAAATCTCACTTTAATATGTTTGGTGTTCATCTTGTGTTTTAGTATATTTTTTGTTTGTTACAGATGCATGTTTGCTTTTTTGTCTGAGATTTAATTTTTCAGTACCTATTTTGTGTTGGTTGGGACGTAAAACCTTAACTCAATCAACCACCACTTTTTAAAGGTGTTGCTACACTACCTTGTGAAATATCGGGCACTCTTTTTGGATCACGGTGGCCACTGACCCATTTCTGTGCCACCCGTATACATTGTACTGAGGTAATGATAATGACTTACACAGTTTGGTACATTACATGGGGCAGAATCATTGTGGACAATCTTTTAATGGTCTCAGCATAGACCTAAAAGCCTGTGCGTTGTTTTGTGCCGAGACTCTTTGGAGCTGCCTATCTCCATTATGATGGACCGTGGACGTGAATGGATATGAGACTGTTGTTTTATGCATTGTACATATTCACATCCTGAAATTGGTTGGATAACGAGGCATAGTTGACCTAGGTAATTGATTATGACTCGAGTGATTTACTGATGCAACATTTGACCACCAATGAGTTACCTCTATGTATAGTTCTGTCCCCTGCTATTTCTCGTAAGCTAAGTGCAAGTGTGTTCGTACTTGAGCTGCTTGCACTGGTGTCATTTTGTAGTTTTGCCCGCATGTCCGAGGCAGTACTCAGTATTTAGCATCATCCGGAGGAGACGGCTGCTTATGCTTCTGGGAGTTTAATGCCACGACCAATGTTTTCAAGTCAGTCTTTCAATGTTCTGTGTAATTAATAAGTCTGCTATCGACTTAGCATGTCTTACGAGCAATTGTGCTGAATTTTTCACCTGCACATGAATCACAAAAGTAGGAGAACCAACACAAAGGGATTGTCACCCGTTCTGTCAGGAGTTTAGTAGTGGCTGAAGAAAGGATGAGGCTGTTGATGAGGATGAGGTTGGGGTCAGTGCTTTGTGTTTTGTTCAGGGCTTTGACACTGTTTGGTTTGGTGACAGGAAGGACATCTAAGAAACCTATGCCATTTACCCCCCAGGTTCTTTTGTGGGTGACTATGGATGAGTAAAAAGGTAAAGGTAAAGATTCCCCATACTTGTTATCGAGCATTGGGCCCAGGGCTGATCCCGGTGTACAAGCAGTCATCCAACAGGTGACTATGAGTCATCCACACGGTGGTAGGCTGCCAGTACTTTCCGCCAGGCCTGCGGTTACCTTCCCAGCCGCAGACCGTCACCGCTTCTTGGCCGGTATTAAGTTATACTGCTCGTTGACAGGCACATAGGTGTGAACAACTTGCCCAAGGTTGTTATGCAGCTTTGCCCCGAGTAGGATTTGAACCCATGACCTGTTGATCGCAAGTCCTACGCTCTACCCATTGCGCCACTGCGCCACCCACCTCTGGGTGAGTGCATGACAATAATGATAATAATAATAGTAGTAATAGTAGTAGTAGTAGTAATAATAATAATAAATAGATTTGTATAGTGCCATTAGGTCTTAACGTCAGAGGCGCTGGAGCCAGGCAGCAGTGAACGGCTATTATTCTTACAGACAGTTTGTACAGTTGAATGACAAACTTTGAGAATCACTACAAAGCACTGAAAATTGGATGGCCAGTTTTTCAGTAACAGTTTAACAACCCTGTGTAGAACGTGTTATTGATCTGTGTCGCTATCTTTGATCGTTGCAGTCAAAAGCCGATAAAGTTTATAGAGCGATCGCGAGCCGGCACTCAGATGCTGTGTCTGTCATTTAGCCCTGGTGAGTCCACAGACTATTTATGATGCTGTGTGAATTTCTGTGATGTTGGTTTGGTGAAAACTGGCATATGTCATACATTGTGTACATGTCTCAGGTTGCTATCTTTGTTATAAGAGAATGTTTATCTAAATAATCAGTATTGTGATGTAATGAATTTTTATAGCAGTGAACTGTTAATGACAATGTTGTAAAGTTGTACAAGTGATAATGGTGAACTAGTATTGAAAAGAAAGCTGTATTCAATTGTGGCAGAAATAAAACGTCAAAAAAATGACCCACAGCTGTTCCACAAGTGTTTTCTAGGTTGTTTTTAAGCCTTTGCTACCTGACAGCATTGGCGAAGGGATTACGTTTTTGGGCTGTCCATCCATCTGTTCATTCGTTCGCTCATTCACCACCCCGTGTAGGTCTCGGGGGCCGCGGCTGTAGGTAAGTGGGTAAGTTTCCATGTAAGTACGTGACAAATTTATGAAGCATCGAAACCAGAATAGGCCGTCTCTGTTTCCAGGCCGGTTGTCATAGGAGGCGACTAAACCTGGCTTAGTTTTTTGTGTTAATTTTTTGTTGTAGTATATTTCGTTACGGATGCGTGTTTGCTTATGTTGTGCTTGTTTTAGTTTTTCAGTACTAAGCCACGAGATTGTCTGGGAAGAACGTCTCTGAAATGACCTATTTTGTGTCGAGCGGGACGTAAAACCACAACTCATTATTTTTCCTTACTGGGCTGTGACCTAGATTAAGCTGGATATCTCGTCAGCTTTTGAGCGCGCGTAAATCTACTGTATCGTATCGTAACTCAATCAATCAGTCAATTGTTCATTTGCCAGTACAGACATTGTTACCATGATATCTCATGAACCGCTTGAGCAGTCTCCACAAAACATACAGGGAATATTCACTAGCCCATAATGATGACCTGATTAGATTCTGGAGGTTAGAGATCAAAGGTCAAGTTATAGCTGGCCATCAAGGTCAAATCTTGTGCTCACCATATCTCATGAACTACTTGAGCATTATCGATGAATCTGTCGGGGAATAACCCTAGCTCCTATACTGATGACTTGGTTTATTTTGGAGGTCAAAGGTCAAGACCACAGCAGGCCGTCAAGGTGGCGAATGCGTCCGTGTTGACACTTGGCATCAAAGTCTATCTTCTAGTTGGTTTTTGATATTCTTGAGGCACAGGAAGCACGTGTGAGTGATGTGTGTTTCTCATTGTATATGAAAGCCACGTCTTGCATGTGTTTCATGATCAGGTGGCATATTTCTGGCAACGGGAAGTTCAGATGCCGTCGTTCGAGTCTACTGTTTTGTTGGTGCTGTGCCCGAGAAAATCGGTGAACTAGAAGCTCATACCGTAAGTTCACCATTGCATTCCTAGCTGTATTTTTATTTTTTGCAGGTCTTTAAATGTTGTGTCAAGTGACCTGTTTTGCTAACTGCCGACTGGCTAATTTGTTTGTGACATGTTGTGAACCGTCTGTTTCATTACGTGTAAAATGGACTGGAGACTGTTGTCTTTTCTATCAGTACCAAGATATTTAGGTCGACTCTTAAAGAGTCGATCTAATAGAACCAGTCTCAAATGTCTGTTTGTGTGTCTGTCCGTATGTCTGTCTGTCCACAAAAAGTGTCTCCAATTTCCGTGTAATTTTGCGTATAGGTAGAGGTTAATGAGTGATGCATGATGGTATGCAGTATGACCCGATCCGAGGTCAAGGTCACGCCCTTCAAAGTTGGAAATCCTTTTATTTTCAACAGCTCTCTTCTCTGCCATTTACAATGGGAGCTAGCAACTGACCACGGATTCTTAAACTAGGACACAATATCTAAATTTGATCGGGCCAGATTTTTGATATTTGTTCTAGTTTTTGTGTCACGTGACTTTGAAGTTGGCAGAAACATCAGGTGTGAAGATTCGACCGTCAGTCCCGTATGGGGATAATTTATATTTTGCCTGTTTTAGGGTTTTAGTTTGGTGTGTGTGCATGTGGTTCAGAGACGGTCCAGGTTACATCAATGATGGATCTCTAGCATCTTCGTCTTAATCCAAACCGTTGTTAAACTCCAACCAACCAACCAACCTTAATCCAAATGCACCCAACTGCCATTTACAAGGCCATGTAAACGTTGCTCCAGCAAAATCCTTTAGTTCTTAACTGTGGCTTCCAGACAACACCGGCTGGCCTGTAAAAATGTTGAGTGTGTATGTTTTTTTAACTTGAGTACCATTTGGTTTTCACTGTTGATTGCCTGTCTCCCAGTAAATGTGTGAGTGAATGAGTGACCTGTAAATACATAGGGTGAAAGTGTCGTAGTTTCTACATTCTTATCTATGCCAGCCGTTCTGTCCGCTGTGATGTAGGGGAAGGAAATATAAACATTTTGCCGCAGTTACAGTCAGATCGCTGATCTGATGCTAGCACTAAGCTTTTCTTAAATCTACTGATTTAGTTTTATTTAAATAATGTGAGAAATCTTCACCAGTTAACTTCTGCACAGTGTGATGTCATGCCATATATGGAGATCGTATTGTGACCACAGGTTACTGTGACGTAACTTAACTCCATGTATTGTATAGGTTCTCTCGTCTCAGAAACGACGAAATGTGTATTGAATTAGAAGTCAGAACTCTGATCACTTCTTCGCTGTAATTGTTAAGCTCAACCTGTGGAAAAAAACAGTTCTTCATCACAGATGTCCGTATTGCGAGGACTGCTGCCGTACTGATACAGTCTGTTGAAGGTGTTGAGCCGGCAGTCCAGCTGATGTTTGTTGTATTCTACTTAGTTGGGTTTAATCCACGTTGGCTCAAAGGGTCACAAGTGGAATTCTTTTTCTTTTCTTCTGTTTTTAGGCCACATTGCATGCACACAGTGAATAAGATGCGGCCTGTTGCTGTAGATGTCGCACGTTGCGTGGTCTGTGCGTCTGTTTGTCTGTGTGTCGGTCACACTGATGCACATTGCAAAATCGGCTGAACCATCAAGATGGTGACTTATGTGGGCCAAAGCAACCATGTATTAGATGGGGATCGAGATAACCGCATTGATGGGGCAATTTTGGGGGTTGTCTGACTCACTGAAAAGCATTGAGAGTCACTGCTGCAGTGTACGCAGCAAAAGAGGTCATTGAGTCCTCAATAATGGCAAAATATTTTGACCATTTATTCATCTTGTGAAAAATGCAGAAAAAATCGGGTGAGACTGATACTTAGTCGTAATGAAGTATCATTGACATCATAATTTGTTGTTAGGATCGCATCGACAGCATTCAGTATGCAAACAACGACTGTCGCTTTGTGTCCGGAAGCAAGGATGGAATTGCTCGGATTTGGCGGTTTGAGCGGCAGGAATGGAAAGCTGTCATCCTCAACGTTTCACAGCGTCTTCCAAGGTGCTGACGTCTTGCAGAAATTTGATTTTATGTGATTGCATTTCGAATATCTTGTTGTGTGTCATGAATGTAAAGTATCCGTTGGACATTTTTTTTTGAGTCAGAGAATTTTTTTGATGGCAGATTGCATATCAGCACTTATAAGTACTTCTTATAGGTATATTTTAGTGTTTTTCATCACTTCGTCTCCAGGAGGGGTGTTAGTTATTGCGATGAGCATTTCTCTGTCTGTCTGTATGTCTGTCTGTCCACTCGCGTGAGCTCAAAAAGTAAATGTTAAAATGTAACAAAATTTTCTGTACATGTTGCTCGTGGTGGTACAGTCCTCTGATGACCGTGCTATATGTTACGCACTTCCAGTTTTGCGCATGACTTCGTGTTTTCACATAAAGGTGTCAGTAGGTCAGGATCAAACATGATATGTTTTGTGGAGTTTCATGACCCCCGCCCTCCAGTAAACGGCGTCAGAGCTATGATGATTGTCTGGAGGTTAGGAGAAAAAGAATAAACCAGAACTGTTCTGTACTGTGTTGTGTATGACAGTTGTGCACAGTGGTAGGTACACACATGTGAACAGTTCTTAAGTTTGCAACTAGGTTTAGTTTTAGATTTCGTTTTTGTGTGCCTGTTTAGGTTTAGTACTTTTCGTGTATTTTTTGTTAGCTTAGGTCACTCTATTCCTGCATTCCTTGCATTCAGTTTAGTTTTGTCAATACCCAGCCAAGAGATTGGCTGGAACGAACGTCTCTGAAATGACCTGCTCTGTGTCAAGTAGGAAATAAAACCTTAACTCGATCAATTAACCAGTGTCATTGGTAACCATGTGTCGATGGTGAAATGTTTCCAGTGTTGGTGGAGCGGATGTGGATGAGGAGAACTTTGTGACCAAGTACCGGGTGACGATGGTTAGCTGGAGCACAGATGATGACCTCGTTGTCACGGCCGTCAACGATTTCTCACTCAAAGTCTGGAACTCTCACACTGGCCAGCTGGTTCATGTACTCCAGGTCCCAGATCTCTGCTTGCCAGTTTGGTTACATTTGACTGAAATGTTGCGTATGATGGCATTGTGCCACGACGTTTGACTTGTGTTCATGTTTGGTCTGGTGGTTTGGCATAGCTAAGGTGACCATAATTTGGGCACTGCAGTCCGGAACGAGCGCTGAAGGCACGAATTGTAGGGTGTGAGTGCCACAGGCGCGAGCCATCGGGGTCCGACTTGGGGGTCTGGGGGAGCATTGTCAGCTCCTCCGGCGAGGTCCGGGATGGAGCCCTGGCCACCAGCGATTTTTTTGTACATACAGATAAAATCTGAGCTAATATTTGGCCACCGATGCATAAGCATACGGCTGCAGAGATGGGCAAATCTGGGACACCAAGCACATAACTGGACAGATGGGAGTACCGGGAGAACTGAATTTTGTCTGGGACATGTCATTAAAAATCGGGACTGTCCCGGAAACTTTGGGATGGATGGTCACCTTAGGCATAGCGGTACTGATGTTGGGCATATCAGTGAAGTTACTGTACGTCGAGCCCAGTTAATACTGCGATGGGTGACTGTATTTGGGTGGGCATACCACCTCATGTAACCAGCCACCCAGGCCAACTCAGCCTCTTACCTCCGCTGGACGGGTAATGATTACTGGTCAAAATGCATTGATTTGATGGATAAATGTGTGTGTGGCAAGTAAAAGTGTGTAATCCCTCGTCGACATGTGCCGTACCTGAGTGCTTGATAAGGTGCTGTGCAAATTACTTTACTTTACACCAGTTCAACCCCAGCCTGATTGCTGTGGGATTCTCCTCCTGTTACCGGACCAACAATGTTAAAGCACTGACGGGTCGTTTTAGTTCAAACCTGACTGTAGGGGTTGAGTGATTAGAATTTAACATCTTTCTTAATGGATACTTGGTTGGATACGGGATCTCAAAAATTACAGTGTGTTTCCCTTGTAGAGTACAGTTACTAATATGGGATGTCGTCTGATGTCTGCTATATTAACTCCTTGTCCAAAGTTAATTATTGTTTGAAAACATTTGTTTGAGAGTATATTTACCGCTTATAGGGACATCAGTACGAGGTGTTCGTGTTGGAACCGAATCCCGTTGATAAAAGGATCTTGCTAAGTGCCGGACACGATGGTCAGATTATGATATGGGACATCATAGCTGGAGTTCGCATTAAGACCTTCCACAATGCTGTATGTATTTATTGCTTCAATTAACATCTTTTATTAGTTCACTCATATGCACCCAGATTGATTTTAAAAATTATGAATAATGTTGACTAATTGAAGATGAAATGATATTATATTTTATTGCTGTTGTTCATGATTATTAAGTGTCTCTCGCATTAAATTTTATTTTGATTGACTGGTTACCTCCATAAAGATTGACTTGAACATTATTGAATGTTACATGTTTTTTTCTTTTTACATGTTTTGTAGTAGTTGCGTTCTGTCAACTATTATATTAAACGAATACGTTGTTATGTTATGTTCTTTATTTTGGTTGTTCGTTAGTAGAATCTCTGCAATCGTACGCACAGTATAAACAGTCCTTATTGACGTTGCCTTTAAACGTGAACCAGCTAACAGGTTCTGCCGCATTGATTTAGACTGCTAATTAAGCCAACTCTTTTCGTTTATGCCCAATAAACACTTACTTACTTACTTACTAGGATGTTGGAATAGGCCTGTTTTTCAAGCTGAACGTTATACGTGGAGACCAAACCAGGCCTTATATTTTGTTTATTTTATAT
>Ga0209780_1005318_pt1 | contig 10139 bp, 6 predicted proteins | sample WorMetexBAHAMAS2_FD_187384 | JGI IMG/M metagenome (GOLD analysis project Ga0209780, IMG submission 187384) | Marine gutless worms symbiont microbial communities from Max Planck institute for Marine Microbiology, Germany - Inanidrilus exumae... | ecosystem: Host-associated > Annelida > Digestive... | reverse complement strand
TAGTATAACTAGAATGGCGTTCAGTACAGCGCATACCTCCACACCGACGTTGACCTTTGACATCGAACTTCCAAAATTTAACCACTTCGTCCCGTGTGGCCAAGGGTATGACAGTCGGCCTTGAATGGGCGCCAGGAGGTTGTTCACAAACATAAGTATAAACCAATATATCGACCTACATACCGACGTCGGCGAAAACATAACCTCCCATCACCTTCGGTGGGGGAGGTAATAATGCAGACAAAAACAGTGTTGACTAATGCTTCGTTCTCATCGGATGCGTTGCACTGTGGTGCAGCGCAGCACCGCGTCGTGCCGTGCGGCGTCTCAACGCAACGCATCCGCTGTGAACGAAGCTCAAGTAACGAAGTCCACATCATTTCGGCATTTTACTAATAGAGAGCCGTTAACTTCTAGAAACTACTAATTGTCGCCTAGATCGCTGCTTACCAGCACAAAGTGGCATATCCGACTGCTGTTCGGGTGCACTTTCATTATCTTGCGGCGCTGCGGATTGTTTCTGAGGCGTTTCTGTGATAGAACTCGACGACTTCATCTGTTTCCTCGCACGTACGGTCTCGCGCTTTCTTGTTGGCGATTTCTCTCTTTTCTTTGCCGACGTCGACTCACGATTATTGGTTTCATGTTGATATCTTTTAAATTTCTTCGTAATTTCCGGCAAAGGGTCTGATTTTGTCTGACCCGAGTTCTGTTCACAGCTGTACAGCCATATAAAAGTCACACCTTCATAACTGTGAAGCGATGTGATTGCCATCAATGTCGAACAAAAGCCACTTATCACTACAAAACTATTACCATATTACCGTCACCAAAAGCAGCAGTAGCAGCAACAACACGATGATGATGATGATGACGATGATGATAACAAGAAGTTAAAAATTTTGACAAAAGGCCACATCGCCATCTTGTCACTCTTCGTGACGGCTAATAACGACGCTGACCCCATGTAATAATGGTTGCTTGGGCCCATGAGTCAGCCACAAACGGCATCTCAATCGGTTCAGCCGTTTTTGCAGGGCACATCTACGTGACCAACACACAGACATACCGACAACAGACACACAGACAAACAGACCACGCCACGTGTGGCATCTGTCGCACGTATAGGCCACATATATGCTATGCCTATGATGCGGTTGAATAATAATAAGAACAAAAACAACAGCAGCAGCAGCAGCAACAACAACAACAACAATAACTACTGTTTTTGTGTGGTTGCTTTTTATTTATTTTGAAATCAGTACCACAGCTTCAACAACCTTTCACACGGAACTCCATTTTCGACGCTGACCAGCCCAAAGCGGCCGTGCTTTCCATCGAGTCGTGTTCCGACGGCGTGCTTGCATTCACAGCAGGCGCTGAGCCGAGACTCTTGCCGACCGTTGACGTACAGCGTCAGACTGAACGGAAAGCCACGACGTCGCAGCGACGTAAAGGAAAACGTCGCTGAAATAACAAAACGCAAACGACGGAGACAAATTAATCATTTGCTGGAACTACAACGCAAAGGCACAAAACAGCAGCGTCGAAGGTCTTCCAGAGACGCCGAGAGGGGAGGGGGTCAGTGTCATACGATACGGTACGATACGATACGCTATATTTACGTGTGCTCACAAGCTAATGCGATGGCCGGCTTAATCCAGCACACGGCACAGAAACGAAAAAATAAGAAAAAATAAAAATAAAAACCGATTAGCTCAGAAGAAACGGTCCGGGTAGTAGTCCGTGAAGGCAGTCCAGGAATAAGAAATGAAACTACGAGGAAGGATCTGTGAAACAGGTAGGTTGTAAGCCGGGAGTGAAAGAGAGGGAGTTACGGATGAGCAGTGGTGAATTAAAATAGGATAAAGTGATAGGTGAAGGAATAGGCGAGTCGGAAATAGAGGAACTGATACCAGAATGAGGTCAACGAAGAAATAAATGGAATTGATTCCAGCGACATAATGAAAGAAGCAATCAGTTATTTTTAGAGAGGATGATGTCAGTGGCCGAACAAGAGTAACGACTCGATGAAGAGCGAGTACTGCGAGGACGCTGAACAGAGATGAGGTTATGAAGGTATGGAGGTTGGGTAGTCGTAAGAACTGTGTAGGTAAGTGAGAGGAGCTTGTATTCGATGCGTCCAGTGATTCTGATCCAGTGGAGAGAGCGTAGGATGGGTCCAGGAGCAAGCAAAGTTCCTCTTTTTTAAGATGTGCTGCGCATACTTAATATAATATTACAGGACGGGGCGAAGTTTGCCGTTTCTGACTGCCTTGTAGATATTTTGAATACATACTCATACTGCATAGTGTACATTACAGTAGATGTTAAAAGATTTGAGATTTGGCTGCAAAAGATCGAGATTTGTAGTAGCTTTGAAGATTTGGCTAATTGGTTTAAATCGTTCATCGAAACGATTTGAGACGTGAATGCAAGCCTATTTGATTTGAGATTTGCCCATCACTCTGTAGCAACCGTGCAACGCACCGCCCGGTGAGATGCGGTCTCGGTAGACGTAGACAGTGTTTCCGCCGCTCGGCTGCTGTTCTATGATGACCTCGTCTCGAGGATCGAGCCATCGATGCGTCAGGTCCAGGTGACTGCCGAAATACTGCAGAGTGACAACGGGCGCAGGTGCCGGCGGCGGTGGAGGTTGGGCAGGAGGCTGAGCGGGCGCAGCCGACCACGCACCACGATGTCGCGACGTCCATCTCGAATTCTCGACCACGTCGGATTCCTTCACACCGCAATCATACAACCTTTACCATGTGAAGCATTTGAAATGATGAAAACGAACATCACTACAACTCTGTCGGTGCCTCTATGTACTTTTTTACTTCGCCCTTTGCCCCCTAGAGCGATGAGAAGTACTGCGATCAGTGAGTCTGTATGTCTGTCTTATCTGTACTGCTGTCCGTCCGCATATCTCTATATCTGTGGCCGTGACTTGGTCGTCCTCTGACACCAGTGCAACGTGTTATGTACTTCCGTTTTTGTGGATGAGATCATGTTATCGCATAGTGACGCATAAATTGATAAATTAGGCACGGAGGCGAAGTCTGCTATCATCGATTGCCTTGTTTGTATTTGCACCAGATGCAGTTAACTCTGTTAGTTCCGTGACCGTCTCTCTAGTTACTGTGGCTACTTTCAAAAAATGTCAAAGCATCAAATTTGAGTAGCTGAATGATAGACAGCAATGTAGTCCTCGAGACCGCGGTCTTGGTCTCGAGAGCACTCGAGACCAATTGTATACTTTATATGTTCCGGATTACTTCCAAAATTCAATCAGCTCTTCTCTGGTTCATAGTCTACTTATTTCCAAATTTCATGAAAAATTCTACCATAACATTTTTAGTTATTCTGCTAACAAACAAACAGACAAACAAACAAACCACGGTGAAAACATTACCTCTAACAGGCTGTGGCGGAAGAAATAACTGACTTAATAAAGCATACAATCAACATGCTGAATCGCATCACATTCACGCATTATTGTTACTGGTTGCTGTACGATACGATACGGTACGGTATATTTACGTGCGCTTAAAAGCTGACGGAAGGGCCAGCTTAATCTAGCGCACGGCATCAAAAATGAAAAGTACGGAAAACTAATTAACAAAAACCGGCAAGCTCAGAAGAAACGGTCCTGGTGATAGTCCGTGAGGGCAGTCCGGAGCGGAGAAGTGAAACTACTACTAGTTGTATTCGGCCGTCAACGTATTTCAGCGACTATGACGGGTGGATAATAAACCTGGTTAGCAGTAGTGGACATTCTCAGCGACGTTCGACTATTTGCGGCTGTGCTGCTGGTGAACTGAGGCGCTGGCTGCCGAGGACGCGGGCTTGACTTCGACTGAGGTATTTCCGGGATTTCCGGCGGCAGAGGCAGCGGCATGAGGTAAGGCGATATGGCTTTGTTACGATCCAGCGAGTGATGAGAAAGCGAAAAATCCCACGAAGTCTTTACTTCTGGCTGCAAAAACGTAAACTAAATCACAAATCACGAATTCGTCACATAAAAAGACACAAAATAAAGCATTTGAACTAGCTGCTAATTCGCCGATACCGACAAAATTAAAATCGAAACTAGTAAACGAATGTCACGCGAATGTTTTAAAAAGTAACAATAGTATTACTTCTTCAAAATGAAAAGAGGATTGTCGTAATTTACTAAATGCTACCTGCTCAGTTTTCTGCTGTGACTGACGATTTCTGTCCTGTGAACTGCTTGGGTATCTGTAGCTGTTCTTCTTCTCACTGTCTTCGTTGACGTGACGTCCATTTTCCTGTGGGTACGCATACTCATATTAAGTGTAGAAGGCAATGGCTTCCCATACTCGTTACCGAGCGTTGGGCCGCGGAGCTGATCCCAGTGTACAGGCAGTCAGCCCGCAGGTGACTATAAGTCATCCGCCCGGCGGTAGGCTGCCATTACTTTCCGCTAGGCCTGCGGTTACCTTCCCCGCCGCAGAGCATCACCGCCCCTTGACAGGACCAAGTTATACTGTTTGGTGACAGAGACACATACATGTAGGTGTGAACAACTTGCCCAAGGTTGTTACGCAGCTTTTGCCCCGAGTAGGATTTGAACCAACGACCTGTTGATCGCAAGTCCAACGCTCTACCCGTTGCGCACGACCGCGCCACCTACCATATTAAGTGAGAACGATATATTTGCATATGTATGTGAATAGGTTTTATAAATAAAAAAATAAATTTCTGAGGCGTGTTAGACAATATTAATGTAAATTCTCTAGCATTACGGTGTTGTGACGTCATTAATTCGCCCCCGATAGCAGTGCAAAGTATTGCACTCAGCGTGTCTGTCTGTCTGTATGTCTGTCTGTCTAAATGTCTGTCTGTCCACATGTTCAAACTTCACACGAAATTATCTGTACGTATGTTAACTGTGGCTGTGGCTCAGTCCTCCTCTGTCGACAAAGTCATGCGTTATGTACTTCCGGTTTAGTGGATGACGTCATGTTTTCACATAATGGACCATATGGCGCGTGACGTTGGCACTATCGACGTGGGCGCAATGCTGCAGTTAGTAATAAATTTCTAACGTATTCGCCAGGGGGCGATACGCTGTCTGACTTCGTCGTCGTATACAATGGCAGTAAATTGCGCACCGGGGGCGAAGTCTGATATCTATACAAAATGTCTTTAGCCAAGTAGAACGTATGTGCGCAAAATGTCCAACTGATAAAGCGGTGGTAACTGTGCTTGAAACTATACGTACCTGTAGAGTTTTCGCGGCGAGAACATGAGACGGAGCGCTCGTAGCTCGAGAGTCGTACCGCGGCGTCTTGGACGCACCTGCAGCTCTCAGTCGCGGCAGTTCTTCCATCTGGTAAGTCTTCATGCGGTCACCCTAGCGTTGTACACCAACAACTGACGTCGACAGTTAAGGTTCGTTCACACCGGATGCGTCGCGTTGCATTTCGGCGGCACCGCACTAATCAAACGCACTGAATAAACTTGCTGGGAGTGTTCACGCCGGACGCATTGGGTTGCAAGGCATGTTGCGTCGTTTTCGTCGTAACATGCCGCAAAATGTCGCATTACGCCGCATAAAGCTCATTCGCGCCGCAAGCGCTGTGTTGCGGTGCGTCGTGGTGAGGCGCGGCACAACCGAGCGCATCCGGTGTGAATGAACCTTTAGTCTAAAGCTCATGTTTCTTTTGCTTGTCCAAATAAACAAACAACATCAAGACCGCATTTTTGGTCTCGAGAGAGAGACTGAGACCGTGGTCTTGAGAATAAATGCACGCGAGTCCACTATCTGCAGTACATATTATGCAGTAAAATGATATGGACTGTTAACACAGCGCGAAGAACGGTTGAGTGGACTAATTATCCTGTAACTTCTGTTTTCACGCGGCAATCTAATTATCCGACGACGCTAATAAACGCAGAAACTGCTGCCGTGTGCAAGTGCACAATCGATTTCCTGTCTTCACGGATCTCATAATCATTCGTCAGCTGAGGTTGACTGCTGGCCACGTGTGCACAGGTATACATCACGATAAATAAGAACAACCCGGCTAAATGGGTTGGAGAAAGAAGGTTTCATATCCAGCGTTTCGTGCCACGAATAACTACCGCTTATTAGACGACGATGCAGTAGCATCGTAGCCAAGAATTTAAAAAGGGATACTAGCTGCAGCAGGAGTATTGAGGATAGTGATTAGGGCTGAATTTTGGCAACCCCGTGAAAAAAAACAAGACAGGGGCAGTTCTGTCATTTCCATTTTCAGAGACCAATAAGGTGCCATACATTCAGATAGGGGCACCTTATATATACCGTGTCCGGAAAAAACGTGCCACTACATTTTTGCCTCTAGTTTTGCCAAATACTGACCGATTTTCAAAATTCTTTCACTGACAGACATAGCAGTGAATTTCTAGCAAAGAAATAACTAAACATCCCACCATACGCCCAACGCGTCGCTAACCTACCTTGTTAAATATTTGTGCTCAAAAATCGCCATGCTCCAGAGCTGAGTGGAGCGAACTGCCATGCAAAACTCAGCCATTCGAAACAGTTGCTGAAAAATATTCATATTTCATCCAATGATGTTGGCACAATTTTGTTAACTGATGAAAAGATATTTACAGTGGTCATACCGAAAAACCTAAGGAAAAATCTAAAACCTAAAACTGTATGCAACTGCAGCAACCAAGAAGAAAGACGTCACGACAAAACGCTTGCGCGCACGATCAACGTTCAGACAGTCACTGGTGGCATCAGTCGGCGAGTCACACGTGGTCGAGAAAACACAAGTTTGATACTTGTCGATCACGGAGTCAAGGTTATTGAGGGCTGCTATCGTAACGTGATGTGGTTATAACAGTTACTGCCTGCCATACGTTAGAGCTCAAGCGAGTTATTCATCTTTCAGCAGCACAGTGCATGCAGGGCGCACATGGCGCTTGAGACTATGAACTTTCTTATCCATAACTTTGCTAGATATCGACTGATTTTAAAACTTCTTTCAATTCAGACTCAGCAGCAAATTTGTAACAAAGTGTTAGTCAAAGATCCAACCACACCTAAATCACGTTGTTACACTACCTTGTAATGTATCGTTAATCACCGTACACGTTTCAAGTTCTTGCTGTTTTTTGACATTCATATTTCACAAGGTAGTGTAGTGACGCATTTAAGGCGTGGTGAGATAGTTTATTCTCCCCGCAAAAGCGAGGGGCGTTGGTTTGTGTGTGTGTGTGTCTGTCTGTCTGTCTGTGACCACGATAACCAAAAAGATTGTGGACTGATTTGTACCAAATTTTATGGGAAGGTTCCTAGGAGAAAGGGAAGACCAAGTTCGTGTTTCGTTATGATCGGTAGAGGGATGTGGAAGTAACGGTCAAAAAACTGTTTACATTTTATACTTCTGATAGTAGGTGCGGCAAGCGTTGCCAAGTGTTGGCGACAAAAACTCACAAATTTCGCTTTCGCGGGGAGTTGTACTCTCTCAGAGTACTTTCCATCTAGTTATTGCTTTAGCCTACTACAAATTTACTGCTAAGTTTGTGGGTGAAAGAATCTTGAAAATCGGTCAGTATATGGCACAGTTAGTGACAAAAATATACTGGCACCTTTTTCTGGACATGGCGTACATAAAAATGTTTGTTCATGTTTCCGATTAAGCTTCCAGCTGTTTTTTGTTACCGGAGGACATCGATAGTTAAACCAGACAGAACCGTCCCGGAAACGAGAAAAACTAATTGATCAAATATTAGTATCAGCCTACTGCCCTCGATCTTAGATGGATAGAGAGATGATGTCTGTAACAGCCAATAAATATTTCTTTTATTATTAATGTTTCGTTCTTACCGACTGTGTATTTATCATCCTTCAAATACAAATAGTACATAAATTCTTGGTTCTATTTCGATATTGCCCTCTGATGACTTCATTTGCAATTGCAGAGTTAGAGTTCTGGCTAGAGTCGCAGCAAAGTGATATTTGTTGTTTTGGATTTGATGACTCTATTGACCTTGCAGGGATTTTTAAGCCGGCAAGTTCTTACCATTAATGACAATGTCGCGATGACGAAGCCGAGTGATGACTCGTCGGCCGGAATTAAGCCTGGCGGCGATTTCAACGCCCGGCTGCTGGTACTGGGAACGGGATGAAACGCTGTCGTCACGTGATGAAGTTACCGTGCAATACATGCAGGACTACTGGCGTGCTGCCCGCTGCAGGCGCCAGCGACATAGCGACGACCAGTAACGGATCAAGGATTTTGAACAGAGGGAAAATTAAAAGGTTTCGGGGCCAATGCCCCAGGGGGTATACCGTATATGGACAGAGCCCCTGGTGGGATCTAGGAAAAAAGGGAGGTCTGCATGGGCAGAGCTAAACAGAAGCTAAACAGTTTAGCCAATGTTGCGTCCAATTATGCACATATTTTCCAAATTTCATGTAGGCCTATTTTGGTCCAGGTCGCCGCCATGTCCAGAGATAAACAAATAACCCCGTCTCCTGAATCTGCCACTGTCGACGACAGTCGTTGAGCGCGCGATGGGTGGTCTAGGAAAACAACGGACCGGCATGGCTGGCAGCAGACCTCCTACGTCGCCGAGCTGATCGATGTTCAATGTCTATAGGCTACGCGAGCAGACCTGTAACTGCCGTCGGCGACTTATCGGCCGTGTCGGCGACGTCACACGCGGAAATCAGCTACTGTACGTCGACGAACAAGAAGTAGGCAGGCGAGATCAGATACAGACGAATCCATTGCTGTCGTCCAAACGGCCGGGTCATCCCCAGTGCAGCGATTGACGGGCACGTGTCGTCGCTGGAGTTCCGCTAAAGTGACACGTCATGCAGCTTGCACTGACGCCATCAAATTCTCGCTGCTTAACTTTTTATTTGATCTTAATTCATGTTTTCCTCCTTTAACAACCAGTGGCAAAATACCTTGGCGTTCCTGGCGTCTTCGTTCCCATCATCTTCCTTCGATGACTTAGTTCAGCAAAGAGTCGTGTGGTGCCGTATTTAAGGCTCCGCGACACCTGCACTTGTGAGGGAGGGTCCGCAGAGTTTGTAAAGGACCCCAAGCAATATTTATTTTCAGACTAAGAAAAAATCGCATATGAAGTAACGAATTTTAACGCTACAGATTAGGCCTACAAAAACTTCGGCCAAACAGTCACCAAGCACGTCACTGGAAATGCCGCAGAACGTGCACGTCCCAACCATTTATTCTCCCCGCGAAAGCGAGGGAGTATGTTTTACCGGCGTTGGTTTGTGTGTCAGTCTGTGTGTCTGTCTGTGACCACGATAACTAAAAGATTGTGGACGGATTTGTACCAAATTTTATGGGAAGGTTCCTAGGGGGAAAGGGAAAACCAAGTTCGTGTTTCGTTACGATCGGTAGAGGGATGTGGAAGTAACGGTCAAAAACTCTGTAAACCGGCGATTATTTACATTTTACACTTCTAATAGTAGGTATGGCAAGGGTTGCCAAGTGTTGGCGACAAGCCCCTCCCCCCCACAAAAAAATCGCTTTCGCGGGGAGTTGTACTCTCTCAGAGTACTTTCCATCTAGTTTTGTATATTTGTTCGTTGTAACGAGACAAGCAACGTTGTCTCTTCAGCTGGCCTGCTTCTTGATTTGTTTAGTGTTCTGTCTGTCCAAAAAATACCACCGACCATAACGCTCTCAGAAGCCGTGCTGTCCACGTGGACATATTTGCGTATAATCTGTCTCCTCATTCCGCTAAAGAACCCTATCAGATATCTGTATGACATTGAAAACACCATTGTAGCCACGCAGAATGAAAAACATCAAAAACTTTAAAAATATATGCGGAACATTTACATACGCGACAGACAAAGTTCGGTTTTCGAGCGTCGTGTATCGGTCGAGATGACTGCGGTGCCGCATTTCGACGTCTGATCATGTTAAGTCGATACGTAGCTTCCGACACGACCTCGCCGCGTTGGTTGATCTGCATGTGCAGCGTCACATTATGCAGGCCCTGCTAAGGTTGTAATAATCTCGCGATTTGAAAAGTAGGCGGATTAAGGGTTCTGGGGCCAGGCGCAAGGCTGGGTCCAGAAGCGGAGATCCTTGCGGGGTCAGGGAGGCAAAGCCCCTCCCCCCCAAAAAAAAACC
>Ga0209780_1005317_pt1 | contig 10139 bp, 9 predicted proteins | sample WorMetexBAHAMAS2_FD_187384 | JGI IMG/M metagenome (GOLD analysis project Ga0209780, IMG submission 187384) | Marine gutless worms symbiont microbial communities from Max Planck institute for Marine Microbiology, Germany - Inanidrilus exumae... | ecosystem: Host-associated > Annelida > Digestive... | reverse complement strand
TAGAAAGAAATGACTGAAAATTCCGACGCGTCGTCGAAAAATTTGAAGTCGGAATTGAAAAAGTAAATTACAACGCCGTCGAAACGTCGTCGAAAAATCTCAAAGTAAGTCAAAAACGTTCGACGCGATCGACGTCGGACTGTAATACCACGCTAGCATAGCATCGCACAGTAAAAATTGTCATGAGTTTGGGGCATGGCCCTTTGGCCGCCTTGGATCTGCAACTATTAGCCAGTAGCCATTGCCAGTATTGATGAGTTCATTTGATGAATGAATGGTCAGTTACTGACCATCAGACTTGGGTCTATAGCCTGCTGTCATTGACATTCTCCATTGCCACTTATTATTAGTCGTCCTGAAAGCTGGTACTCATTTTACAGAACTTCTTATCACCTTTTACTGCTTAATGAACATTACAAAGAAGTGGCTAAGATGTGATAAGAGAAATAGCAAGTTCAGGGCGGCATGTTACTTTTAATGTATTTGGTCCTGTTTGTATATAAAAATGGCGAAATGATGAACAAATTGCAAAACCATAATAATGCATACAGTCTTAAAGATTAGCCGGTTTTGTCACTGTGGTGTCATGAATGCTGATTCAAGCCTAGGTAATGCAGTAAAGATTTTTAGCCCATGCCCAAAGCTGTGTATTATGTGGACGAGTGGGCCTTATTTCCTTTCTGTGATAGCTTGTAGCATGCAGTTTAGTAGTTTAGATGAACTGGAAAACCTGTATATTGTAGGAAGGGCCCCATACGGGCTCCAGGACGGTAATGTACTGTAATTCATGTGTTCACTTCGGCACTATATAAGTTGTTTGTTTGTGTGTTTAATAACTTCTTCTCACTTTCTTCCTTATGATTTTATGTCTTACTTATTTACTTCCTTACTTGTTTACTTCCTGGCTTATCTATCTACTTGTTCCAAAAGACACCCGTTCCGTTTCCAGGCCAGAGGTCGTAGGAGGCGTAGTAGGCATTGTACAGCGTAGCATGTGGGACCCATACAAAAACGGCTAAACCGTTTGAGATGCTGTTGGGCATGGTGAGTGGGTTTGGAAAAATTTGTTGTGTGCATGATGATCCACGAAGGGAAAGGGGCAATTTTTTGGGGAAAACGTGCCCAACAAGCCTGATGCGCCTATGAATTGCGAAATGAACTGGTCCTTGCAGTGGTTTGCACATGATAGGGGCAGACGCTTGATTTGCAAGTGTTGGACGAGTCTATATCAGCCACAAAGTAGGTGGGATTGCACACCGCTGGCAAAGTCTGATATTTACGATTGTCTTGTTTTAGTTGGAACTCTGAATGGCATTGCTTGTCAACAGCTGGACAAGTTAGAACATGAATGCCCAATTATCACAAAGCCAACTGCAGAGGTTTTTCAAGTTCATATTTATGTTTCATGTAATTTATTGTTTCTGTCAGTTTGCATTCAAAACATGAGCATGAACAGAATTAGGGATGTTAAACTCGGTTTGTTTTAATAACTGAAGCTTTGAATGTGGAATTCGAAACTCGACTCAGTATTCGTTGACTTCTTACATAGACCGAGAACTGGGCCTGCAGGCTAGCATGGTAGACGATTGATGGACAGCAGTGTACTGGCGGGTATAACACTTACAGGGGACCCACAGAGTTGGGGGAGGGCAAAAGTGACCGGCAAACCATGAGAACAGATGGAGCCACAAAGCACCAGCATGTACTCACTCGCACCCTTCGGCCTTACCACGCGGTACGGCACGCGCACATAGATCGTCACGCGGCTGCTGGGACTGGTGACACGCGGGCACCGAGGCAACTGGCGCGGATCTGACTGAAATGTTCCAAGGCGCTTAGTATTTCCTATTTTGCGTTGGCAGCGTCCTCACGACAGTTGGAATATTGCAAATGTTGCAGTGTCTTTTCGTTAGAATGCCGCTGATAATGGTTTTAGTGAAGCTGCTGTATTCTCGTACAACTGTTTGATGTTGACTCCCGTGTGGATGTGCAGACCAGCGTAGCAGCTTAGTGAAGCTACGTTTACTCAGTAATCACCAGAGCAGTCGAGTAAAGATGAAATGATACCGCCGACCAGTGGCGGCCCTACACCAGGGTGCGCCAGGTCATATGACCTTGCTGTAAAGCTTACGCTGTGGCTATCACCCTAGCTCATATTATGTTAATTGAGTTTCCCGAGTTTCGGAGTTTTGAGTTGGTGAAATTTGAGTCGAGTTTCAAGTAGAAAACCAAAGCTTCGAATATTCGAACTTCGTTTAAGATTTCTAAACAGAATTGTAAGTTTTTTTGAAAAGGGGAACAAATTTATTGTTTGTCATTTTTGTATAGAAGTATTATGTCAGCAAAACCAACAAAGTAGATATAAAAGCTGCAGTTGTCAATGGATTGGCAGAGTAGGTAATGCTGAAAAATTGACGCAGTGTCTTTTCGCTAGAAAGTTTTGCACTTGCTATTTATTTGGATGTTTGCCATTTGTTTCTTGCTGTCATACATACATTGTCACACTGTACAATGTTGGTGTAGGTTTTGAAGGAGACGAAGCAGCTGTGCACTTCTGCTGTGGAGCCTCTCATGAGCAGTGTGAATGCTGTAAAGCAGTATGGCGTTGACAAGGTTTGGCTTTGTTTTTATCACCCGTTGGCAGCCAGCTTCTTACCGATTGATTAGCTGAGTGTAGATACTGGTGTCCAATCTGTGCCAAAGTCACACGCATGACACCTGTCAGCATGGCAAGGCTCCGCGGTACCTTGTCGACTGTTGCACACTGGTCACCGATGTTGCAGGCAGGCAACGTCTCAGGTCAGCCACACATCAACTGATAGTGGTGCCACGACACCGACTCTCCACTGTTGCTCGCCGAGAATTCGCTGTGCATGGTCCGACAGTCTGGAACTCTGCCAAATGACCTTTGTGCACAGCCGGGCTATGTGTCCTTCAAACGGGGCTTGAAAACTTGGCTGTTCTCTACTTACTAGCGTGCACGGCACATTAGAGACTTTGTGACAAGGCGCTATACAGATCTACTTTTACCATTATCAGCTTAAGAGACAGTCACATGATGAGCTAGAAGCGGGTTCTGCCAAACCATTTTACCAGTTAACATTTGTCGTGATTATTAGGACACTACTGTTGAAGAGCCGGCTTTAAGGGAGCAACCACACCGTCTCTAGACTCAGGAGTCAGGCAGTCGGTCAAAAAAAGATGAGACTATTTGATGATTTTTTTGCGGTTAGAGTCAGTGCTGTCACTGCTGTGATTGCTGTGGCATTATTGGTTGGGGCTCCTGGCATGTAAAAGCCCGTGCCACGTATCTCCATAAGTTTTTTTCTACATGAGATAAAGGAAGACAACTGATGGAGACTGGCGAACCCAGCTTGACTGGAAAATGGTCGTCACAATGGAGAGGGAGAGTAGTTTTAACGCCCCCACCGACAGTAGTCATGTGGGTAGTCTTTTTGGCGGCGTTTGTGTACAGTTTTTCCACACGATGTCTCAAAGCAGTGAAGCTGTTATCAAATAGTGATGTTTACTTTGCCTCCGGTTGGGGTGCAATCTATTGCAACCAGTGTGTCTTTGTCTCACCGCTTGCATATCTCAAAAACCACTTTGAAACTTGTCCCGTGTGGGTCCTGGGACTGTAACTAAGTGGGTAAGTGTCATAAGTAAGTAAGTAAGTGACAAATTTATGGAGCTCCGAAACCAGAATAGGCCCTCTCTGTTTCCAGGCCGGAGGTCATAGGAGGTTTTAGTTTTTTGGGAGTTAATTTCATGTCATAGTGGCGGCGTGGCGTAGTGGTAACGGAGTTGATCGTATCAACGAAGTTGCTGTACGTCGAGCCCGGTTAGTACTGGGATGGGTGACGTGTCCGGGTTCATCTTCCGGAGGCGGCACTTTATTTCTGGATGTAACCAGCCACCCAGGCCAACTCAGCCTTTCATCTTTTCGGGGTCGATAGATGAGTAGTGAGCTGATCCAGATGTGCGCCACCTTGCTCGGGCGACGCCATCTGGTGAATGCTTACGTAATGCATGCAGGATGGCTCATTGCATTCGTGGATAAACGTGTGGGTGGCAGTTAAAACTGTGTGAACCCCGTGCCATCTAGCCACGTGTCACGCCGCTGGTGACTGTTAAGTCGAGTCTAAGCGTTGGACGGTGTGCATTTGCATAGTATACTTTGTGACGGATGCATGATTGCTTTTGTTTTGTTTGTTTCAGTTTTTCAGTACTATGCCAAAAGATTGGCTGGGAAGAACGTCTCCGAAATGACCCTATTTTGTGTCGAGTGGGACATAAAACCACAACTCAGCATTCCAAACTTAACGAAATTTTCTGTACATATTACCTGTAGCCCTGTCTAGGTCCTTCTGTGACAACAATGCAGTATGTTACGAACATCCGGTTTTTGAGGATGTCAAGTTTCCATATGGGCCATATGGCGTGTGGGTGACGGAGGATAATGTAACAGCCTAGTGTGGATGGTTTTCTCAGCGGCAGGAATGTCCTTTGACAGCCTAGTGAGGCGTGTCGGTCGTGTGGCTGGCTGTGTGCCTGGCGACAGGCATGCATGGGCCTTGCTCACTGGGACACTGGCGGGAGGCAAAGTTGCTGTCTACAGCTGCCTTGTTTCCTCTGCAGCAAGGATCCTGATATCAAAGATGGCTGAGTGAATAAGTGGCTCATTAAGTTAACGCTTTCATTCATTCGTTATTGCAGGCAGGGGTACTCTAGACCCCAGCGCTGAGACCATACATAGGTCCAATGTGCTAGCCCAGGAGAGGAAGGGAATTGGTTGACGTATGCAAGTGTGCATGATGTGTAGGGTGAAGGAGGGTTAAGTAGGAGTGAACAACTTGTCGGGTATTTCTATAACGCATCAACTCTTAGGCATGGCCTACAGTCTGGATAAGCCCGGACTGGCGCTTATGCAGCTCCAGCCACCTGACTGGCGCTTATTCAGCACCGGCCAGTGTACTTGCCACATCTGTCTGCTTCAGCTCACGTCACCGCGGCTAATACCTTGACACTGCTAATCAAGGCATCAGCAACGGTCGCACTTTATAGAGGACACCGTTGAACCCTCTTTTTTCCTGCCCGAGATTATCTCCCTGTTTGTCGTGTGCATAGGAATTATTAGAAATAATTCTTTGGTAGGCAGATACGCCCGAGCTAAGGCTTGAACTCTAGCTAGTGAGTGCGTCACGCTCTAATGCACATGGCGCCCGAGTGCTTTGACCACTGGGCCACATGGGCAGATTGTTCGTTAACAGCACATCACATAAAAGTGTGGACAAGAGAGTGCAAAACTAAGGCTGTAAAGCTAACATGAAATTGCAGTTACAAATACTATGTGTACAGTAAGTCGGACAAAACTTGTTGCCAGTGAAATTGATTAAATGCATTATAGACAATGACCGTGTTGTTGTAGGTGACCAGTGCTAGTGAAAAAGTGACCGGTATGAAGGACTATGGTATGAGTACTCTGGCTACCGTGAGTGATCTTGGAACAAGACAGGTTACACGTGCATTGGAATCACCAGTCTGCCGTCAGTCCATCTGTCACCTGGACATGGTGCTCGACACTGCTCACCACTACGTCGATACTCTGCTGCCTGAAAATGGTAATGATCTTTTAGAGTAAGAATTGAATTACGAGAGACTAATTCAAATATTGCCAGAAATGTAGATATTGCAATATGTTATTGTGACTCTGGGACTGCCAAGTCTTCATTTGATGCACACATTTATGTAAAACTATCTATGCTGATTTCAGTGTTTTGGTGGTAGCGTGTCTGACTGATACGAGGTCCCAGGATCGAGTCTCACTGCAGGCTGTAGTGTTTATCATGACGTCTACCATTGCCTTAGTGGACTCGGCTTTCTACCCTTTGTGGGCTGTTAAATTGAGTCCTCTTTGTGGCTGACTAATAACCGTTAATTGCTATTAATAACAGATGGCGAATGTGTTGACAGTAGCAGATTACAGGTGATCTCACGGCCCAAGTCACTTGGCTTAGTTTGAGGGTCGGTGGCCACCTGGTGCCGAGTGTGCGTTCATCAGATTAACTGGGTGAACTCTCGCAATGGCTGTGGTCATTTCAGTAGCACCATAAATATGCATGTATAATATGTCTAACATTGTTGTATTTATAGTGGATGTGGTGTAAGACGATGATTGTTATAGCTTTCTAATATTGGTAATATATGATAATAATAATGCAATTTTAGTTCAGTTAAAACATTATTATTATTACTAGTATTATTGGTAGTATTATTATTATTATCATCTAGAACCAATATCAGAAAGCTATGGCGATTATCATTGTCTTATCCCACATCCACTATAAATGCAAGAATGTTAGGCAGATGATACGGGTATGTCATTTTTTATTGTTGATGTTATGTTATTATCTCCCTGTTTATTATGTGCACAGAAATTATTAGATATAATTCTTTGGTAGGCAGATGCGATACGCAGTCGTTTTAATTGAAGTTTTTTAGCTTTAATTTTTCCGTTTTGACTTTCGCATTATTTTTGTAAAAGTCAAAAAACGTACTAACTACACTCTTTGCTAATGTGCAGTAACTGTTTTCTTACATTGAATGAGAGCATCTGCTAATCCGCATGTTGTTTTGCTACGCCTACACCATTTCAATGCAGCTCAGGGCTGCAACCATTATGCTTTGGGCGTAATCATTACACTTTTTGGGCCTTAATTATGCCATTACGCTTAAGAAATCCAGAATTGTGCTAAGTCACCAAAGCTAATCTTACTGTTGCAGTTATGTATAATCATAAATGTCAGTTTATGAGTATGGCTTTTTTGTTCAATCCAATATTAGCATGCACCACTATGCCGTTTGCATTGAGGACCCAGATGGGCCCAAGGAACCACCTTTTAGATATAGCCAAGTGCTTCCAGCCAAATACTGAATTATGGGCATCCTCACAATACAGCAGTCTATTATAGCATGTTTTTATCTGAATGTTAGTCATTCATTATCGAGCAACTGATACATGTTAAGTATTTTCACTGGCATCCATTTCTCGTACTAAATAAATAAATGATCTTAATTAATGGGGGAAAGCATTTAGTATTAAATAAAGGTGTTGCCCTAACGGAACATAACCATACTGGCCCTCCGTGCAGTGTCGACCACCCTGCCGGTCTGCCCTCCGGCAGCTTTACAGACTACGACAGATGCCAGCGAGCAAAACAATACTGGCCCGTTAGGCAGGCTACTAATGAATGATCTCTTTAATTAATGGGGAAAGCATTTGGCTGTGCAAGCTATAATGCAATGTTGATTATGTCGGTACTAAGTTAATGTAGCTTACGCACATGTCGCACAATCATTAGGAAAGTAAAAGTAGCTGCCAACTGCGGAAAATACAAATTTGTATTTTCCACAGTTGGCAGCTCTGGCAGCTACTTTATCTCTAAAGTGCTTCATTTTTCAGAGATGGAGAAAGATGCGTCAGTTGCTGAGAAGCCATTGGTTGATGATGATGGAGAAGAGAAGAAAGCAACATTGGTGGTGAAAGCGGCAAACTTGAGCAACAAAGTGCGTAGACGAATGTATGGCCGCATCACCAGCCAGCTGCGCAGTGTGAAGCTGAGAACAGCGGAAACTGTGGAGCACCTCAACTTTACTGTTGATCTGGTAACCCGATGTTATTTAGCCATTGATCTTCTGCTGGGTCAAGAGAAATTCTGGTTATTTTGCTGTTTCTGACTTAGTGTTTTTAATTGATCTCAAATATGCACAAGCAGTCGGATCCACTTTACTTCATGATATGTGGATCACAATCAACTATTGTGTAGGTTATTTCTACTTGTACAACAGTTAAGAACGTCATTAATAATTTGTGGATATTGACCTCCAGCCAGCTGATTCAAGCAATAAATGCTGAACCAGCTGATATCGAAAATTCTTGCTTGTCATGCTACCAGTGTTTTTTGAAAGAAAATATAGAGACAAATATAACACACAGACAAATGTACTAATGAACGTTTTTAATTTATCATTATCTCCAAAAATGTGAAGAGAACATTATAGACAGCATTAAAAAGTCTTAACTATTATGACTGAGTGAAATATACTCAACATGTGGTTTACACAGAATGTATTACTACCATATATATGGGTCAGTGCATACCGAGCGACTGCTATAGAGTATATGTGTACTGAGTTTGATGTTGATCGCTCAAGCCGTTTTCCTTTTACAGCGTGGACAAACAGATGCGACTGAATGCCCTACCCACGCCGGTGGCGAAAATCGTCACGGCACACGGTTGCTAGCGACTACAGCTGGTATCCCATAACCCTGTGCTGTGCTACCTGCGGCTGTTGCCCGCATGGGTCTGCATGTCGATACGACTGCCTATGTTTTCTAGTTCAGTATAATACTAATGATCTGGTCACATTTGTTTATTCTTTCTCTGTGAATTTCGTCGGCGTGCCTGGATCATCTTAATGAGAATCTTATCAAACAGGAAACCAAGTCTAAATGGAAACGGGATTTTAGTATCTGCTGGGATGGCCGATTGTAGCATACTAAGAGCCAAAAATGTTGTAAGTGCAACTCCGACGGGAGATCTTTTTCTCAGTGGGCAGATCTAGACACCATGTAGTACAAAGTATCTGTCTTCTTGTTATCCCTCACACATAACTAAATTGATCATTTAGATGTTTAACCACAATACACAGACATCACTAACACACGAGATGAACCATTATCACTATTGGCTAAATATATCGAACTCGTGATTGCGTGAGCAAACTAACATTTCTGCAGTGGTTTGTGTTGTGAATGAATTGAACAAACCAGTCAAACTCGCCTTTTCAAAAATGTGGTTTGTTTTATTTGAGAAATAGTGCGATAAAAGTAAGTCTTTGTGTTTGTATTTGTTAAGATTGAATATTCACGTGCAATGATGAACAATACTACAGAAACAGCTGCCTACATCTGGACCGAAATCAACAAGACGGATGACGAAGTTGCCAAGGAGTTAACTGATGAGGATGCGGAGATACACATTCACACAAATTCAGTAATTTTCAGATTTTGTTAGTTTTGTGCTGATGGTAAGCAGATGATGTAGGTGATACTGCTGAGGAGAAGTCTAGCATCTTCATAATCCAGATGTGCTGGTTGCCTTCAGCAAGGGCATGTGAGCCGTAAAACTTTATTCCAGCAAGATCCTCCACTTCTTGACTGTGGTTGCTGACTTACAAAGGTTGCCCTTATAATGGTCACAAAATGGCTATATGTGTTCACGTGTTGTATGTTACTTTTGTGTAGTAATAACTAATCTAGTGTGAACTTGCTTTGTCTAAAATAAGATCATAACTTTCAACATATTACATGTGTACCATGTGCATGTGTAAAAATTGAAGAGCACTTGGATGTGGTACATACTTTCAGCAGAGGATCACAGTTCTGCACGCCATAATGTTTATACATAATAATAATAGTAATATCCAGGATGATGCTGTCGTGTTTATTAATGGCAAACTAGTTGTGTTTGTTTATGAGCACATTAAAATGCATGAGTCAGAATTTCACGTAAATACAAGCTAGGTTATTAAAGGCTAAGAGCCGCTGATTGGCTTGCTTTCTTTATGTGCATTTTAGCTTGATTTTGCTGTGCTGAGTTGAAACACTTGCTGTTGCACCAAACATGGCTGTAAGTAGTGGATGTATTCTGTTGTCCGTCTGATATGTGACGTGCATGACTCCATTTATACTATGGCTATGGTGATGTGCTTTTAAATATGAAAATGTCCGACTTTGTGCGCAGAACTTTGGCCGCCGTGCAATTGCAACCGCTCGTCACTTTACACAGAAATCGAAGCAGATGGTGTCGAGTGTCGGGTTGCCACTGAGTAAGTTGTCGGGAATGGTGCAGCCAGTTCATGACCTTGTGGCAAGCTCTGTAGCAGGCTCTGTCAATGTGAGTGCTCAGTTGCACATGCAGTGCAGTGACTTGAGTTTTAAGACACTAGTCTGTTAGTCTGAAGGTATACTGTTAATTTGATGGAAATTTCAGTTTGCTTCATTTATATCATCGTTGCTAAAAATTAACAGTTTGATCTAAAGCAGGTGACCAGAACAGTTAGTCTCTTGTGATATA
>Ga0209780_1005316_pt1 | contig 10140 bp, 4 predicted proteins | sample WorMetexBAHAMAS2_FD_187384 | JGI IMG/M metagenome (GOLD analysis project Ga0209780, IMG submission 187384) | Marine gutless worms symbiont microbial communities from Max Planck institute for Marine Microbiology, Germany - Inanidrilus exumae... | ecosystem: Host-associated > Annelida > Digestive... | reverse complement strand
AGACAAGTGGCTTCATCTTTCAACTTGGTTACATCGAGTCTCTTCATGCGTACCGCTCTGTGTGTGCGTTTGACTGCTGACACACACACACACAGACACGCGATCATGGCTATAGTACCCGCCCATCGCGAGCGCCGCGCTGGTAAAAACTTATATGACAATATAACTAGGCCTGTTATCCACACACGGCTTCCACTGGTCGACGTCTTGGCGTAAATAGGCCTACTGGCCAGAAAATTTGACAAAACACCCAAAAATACAGGGTGGGTATATTAATCGCCGAAAATTACAAGGCTGGCATACATGCAGGCCTGCGCCAAAAAGCGAAACTCTGGCATACACCGAGACCGCACGTCGCACAGTCAACACAAGGTTTGCAAAATTGAGGTAAAGGGTTTGAAGCGATAGTGGGCGCTAAGTTTTAGATTAAGACAGAGAGAGACCTGTGATATTTTCATAAATCCTCGGGATCATATGCTGAAGTGATTGTCTTGTATTTTACAAGTTACTAAGTCTAAGTTTGCTTTGCTTCACACTTTGCCGAAATGTTCCTTTGAACAAGTTGAAACATTCCGTGTGGGCCAAATACATGGGCGGCCCACACGCTCAAAAATCTGTGTGGGCCACGGCCCACACGGTTCCGGCGCCTATGGTAATAAAACAGCAAATATAAATGTAAAAAAACTGCAGTTTATACACACTGTTAACGGCGACGGATCGAAAACCGCAAAAAAATCATACAAAAAGCAATGTTAACCACACTAACATTGACATTCATGCTATGTTAGTGTGGTTAACATTGCCTTTTTTGATTTTTGCGGTTTTCGATCCGTCGCCGTTAACAGTGTGTATGAACTGTAGTTTTTTACACTTACCGTATTTCCTCTATAGAAGCCCCCAGCTTCTATTAGAACAATAGTGTCAGACCCCCGGCTTCTATTAGAGACACGGCTTGTATTAGAGACCTGGCTTCTTCTCGTGTTAGAACCACCCTGTTCACCGATGAACATGACATTATTTAAAACATCAAGATTCTTGGTTTTATATTTATTACTGCAAAGCGAAATACCCAGTAGGCCATACCGCCGTTCTGCTAATCACGCAATACGCACAAATGACGCAGTGCACCACAGTGCTACGGGCGGATGTGCAATTAGTTCTATGATATTAGCCTTTAGACCCCCGGCTTCTGTTAGAGACCCGGCTTCTATTAGAGGAAATACGGTATTATAAATAAACCCAACACAACTGAATACCAAACGAAAATGCAACATATCAAACATACACACACACACACACACACAAATCAACATGTGACTGGACTTAGTCGTGCATAACTTACTGCTACAGAAATCGATAACCATACAGTACACGTATTATTATACTGGCAGAAAGTGTAGTGTAAGTCTGGCGTCTGCCCATACATCTGTCTGATCTGTCGGAATACACGTCGTGACTCACCAGGAAGCAGCATGGACACGGCCATCGCCCAACAATATGGAGGACCAACATATTTGCTATTTGCTTTTAAGCAATACAGGAACAATCTGCTCAGAAAAAAATGAGAAAATTCTATCATATCAATCAATGTGTGTCCAGCATTACTCGGTAAAACGCAGTTAGAACCTGTCGTGTTGGTTGTCCATGTTGACAAAATAAACCGTACCACTTATTTAGCATATGGCAATGTTAATAACACTGAACAGTCCTCCATTATGGTTACAACAAAACTACAGTAATGATGATAATAATAGCAATCATAATAGTAACAACCATGGCATGTTCGTGTTCATAGCCATCGCGAGAGTTCATGTGGTTCATTTAATGAATACATACTCAGCTCCAGGTGGCTGCCAACCCCTAGCCAAGCCAACCAACTTGGGCTGTGGGCTGCCTGTTGGCTGCTGGTGGAACGCTAAGTCCACCTAGACATTGTACTAAGGATATACAGCCTGAGCAAAAGGCTGTATATCACAGCTAGACTCTCACATCCGCCAAACTGCCATATGACTCCATTGGTAAGGGCTTGTGTATCGTTCTACGTGGAGTCCTACCAAAATGACATTTGCTGTTCTAGAGCTATGACTCAGTCACTCACCCTTACACTTGGTTGTAAACTGGCCAGTTTTAACAGTTAACCTTTCTATGTACCACTTGTTCATGTACCAGCAACCTCGATCACAAAGATGTCGTTGAAAAGAACTTGCATAAAACCTACCTGTTTCACAAATCCCACCTCCCGTAGTTTCACTGGACCGTTTATTCTGAGCTACTTGGCTTTTGTTTTTATTTATTTTCCCCCTTATTTTTCGTTTCTTATATTAAGCTGTCCGTCTCGTCTGCTTTTGAACGCACATTAATGTACCATATCGCACCATAAGGGAGTTGGTTTGAGGGTCGGTAGCCACCTGGCGCTGAGTATGTATTCTTCTTCAGATGAAATGGGTGAATTAGTTATGGTCATGACAACAGCACTATAAACAATAACATTGATATTACTACAATAGTGCTCAAAGGTCGTTCGCCCGTGTGAACGTGCATGTGCCTGTTCAAATTATCTACGCGCGTAAAGTCACAAATGTGCACATATTTTATTATTATTATTTGGTCGACTCCTCCGAGTCGACATAATAAGCTGGGTTTCAAATGTCCGTCTGCCCGTCTGTCCACAAAGTTTCTCTGATTTCAATGAAATTTGGTATGTATGCTGAGGTCGACAAGTGATGCATGATGGTATGCAGTATGACCCGATCCAAGGTCAAGGTCACAAGCTCTTTAAAGTCGGAAAATCGGCCATTTTCAAAGGCTATCTCCTCCCCCATTTATAATGGGAGCTGGCAAATGACCACGGATTCTTAAATTAGGGCACCATACCTACAGCTTATAGGGGCCGGATTTTTTATTTTTGTCCTAGTTTTTGTGTCGCGCGACATTGAAGTTGGCAGTAAGTAGGAGTCGATCGTCAGTCCCGTATGGGGCCAATTTATTATTATTATTATTATAGATAATTATTCAGCAGAACAACATTTATTACCTAAGTTTTGGTGAATGAAATTGCAGGCCAACAACACAACTGCACAAATTTCTCCTAGCAGGCCATTACCTTAAATGAAAAGATGGTAAATTTTACATATACATCGATTTTCCTTAAAACATGTGCACATTTGTTTTAACAAGCTAATTACTTAAACTTCAAACAAACTTCAAACAAAGCTAAGACGCCATAAGACAAAACAATACATCTCTCCACTACAAGTTAAGGTGTGCACTAAAGATGCATACACATGTGCATCTTTAATTGAAATGTTTGCACAAAATGACATTCACAAAGTTCATGGCTAAAATGTCAGTTTCCTGAATAAGTGCTCATTTGCTTCCTTAAGCTACTCGACTGACTGAAACTGCTGTCAAAAACTATACACTACAGCTGAAAGGCCGTTTGTGTGTGTTCATGTGCTGTTTCAGATGACCTGGTTGAACAAATGTACTGCTACAAACCTTACAGCAAAAAGGCCGTTCACCCGTGTGAATGCGCATATGACGCTTCAGAGTCTGTGCATGTGTAAACCTTCTGCCACAAACCTCACAGCAAAAGGGCCGTTCACCCGTGTGAATGCGCATATGCTGCTTCAAATTGACTGCATGTGCAAACTTACTTTTACAAATCATACAGCAATACGGCCGCTCACCTACGTGAATGTTCATGTGCTGCTTCAAATTGCTTACATGTGCAAACGTACGTTTACAAACATTACAGTTATAACGCCGCTCACCCGTGTGAGTGTACATGTGCTTCTTCAAATTGCCTGCCTGTACAAACGTACTTTTACAAATCTTACAGCGAAAAGGCCGCTCACCAGTGTGCATGCGCATATGATGCTTCAAACTCTGTGCACGTGCAAAGTTACTGCCACAAACCACACAGCAGTAAGGCCGTTCACCCGTGTGAATGTGCATGTGCTGCTTCAAATGAGATGCCTGCACAAACTTACTTTTACAGACGTCACAGCAAAAAGGCCGCTCACGTGTGTGAATTTTCATGTGCTGCTTCAAAGTGTATGCAAGTGCAAATTTTCTGCCACATACCTCACAGCAATAACGCCGTTCACCCGTGTGAACAAGCATATGCTGTTTCAAATGAGATGCCTGCATAAACTTCATTTTACAGATCTTACAGCAAAAAGGTCGTTCACCTGTGTGACTGTTCATGTGCTGCTTCAAAGTCTGTGCACGTGCAAACTTACTGCCACAAACCGTGCAGCAATAAGGCCGTTCACCCGTGTGAATAAGCATATGCTTCTTCAAACTGCCTGCCTGCACAAACGTCATTTTACAGATCTTACAGCAAAAAGGTCGCTCACCTGTGTGAAGGCGCATATGACACTTCAAACTATGTGCTTGTGCAAACTTACTGCCACAAACCTCACAGCAATAACGCCGTTCATCCGTGTGTATAAGCATATGCTGCTTCAAACTGCCTGCCTCTGGAAACTCAGCTTTACAGATCTTACAGCAAAAAGTCCGTTCACCCGTGTGAATAAGCATATGCTGCTTCAAATGTTCTGCCTCTGGAAACTCAGCTTTACAAATCTTACAGCAATAAGTCCGTTCACCAGTGTGAATAAGCATATGCTGCTTTAAATTGCCTGTCTGTGCAAACTCAGCTTTACAGATCTTACAGCGAAAAGGACGCTCACATGTGTGAATGCGCATATGACGCTTCAGACTGTTTGTATGTGCAAACTTACTGCTACATACCTCACAGCAATAAGGCCGTTCACCCGTGTGAATATGCATATGCTGCTTCAAACTGCCTGCCTCTGCAAACTTAGCTTTACAGATCTCGCAGCAATAAGGCCGCTCACCAGTGTGAATGCACATATGACGCTTCAGACTGTTTGCATGTGCAAACTTACTACCACATACCTCACAGCAATAACGCCGTTCACCCGTGTGAATACGCATATGCTGCTTCAAATGTCCTGCCTCTGCAAACTTAGCTTTACAGATTATACAGCAATAAGGCCAGTCACCTGTGTGAATGCACATATGATGCTTCAAACTCTGTGCACGTGCAAACGTACTGCCACATACCTCACAGCAATAAGGCCGTTCACCCGTGTGAATACGCATATGCTGCTTCAAACTGCCTGTCTCTGCAAACTTAGCTTTACAGATCTTACAGCAAAAAGGCCAGTCACCTGTGTGAATGCACATATGACGCTTCAAACTCTTTGCATGTGCAAACTTACTGCTACATACCTCACAGCAATAAGGCCGTTCACCCGTGTGAATACGCATATGCTGCTTCAAACTGCCTGCCTCTGCAAACTTAGCTTTACAGATCTTACAGCAATAAGGCCGTTCACCCGTGTGAATACGCATATGACGCTTCAATCTGCCTGCCTCTGCAAACTTAGCTTTACAGATCTCACAGCAAAAAGGCCGCTCACCTGTGTGAATACGCATATGATGCTTCAGAGTCTTTGCATGTGCAAAGTTACTTTTACAAACCTTACAGCTGAAAGGTCGTTCACCCGTGTTAATGTGCATGTTCAAATTATCTACGAGCGTGAAGTCACTTTTACAAACTTTGGAGCTGAAAGGCCGTTTACTTCTATGAATACGCATGTGTTTTTTAAAGCTACTACGGTCAAAAAACTTCTCGCTACAAACTTCGCAGCCATACGTCCACCCACTGGTGTGACTGCGCAGGCGCATTTTTGAAGAACTCTTATTACAAATTTCAGCCTCTTCAGAAGCGTAACAGTGCATGAGTTTTGTCAAGGGCAAGGATTGTTTATATCTTTTACTAGCACGTTTACAGTTTAATGGACTGTTCTCAACATTTGCCACAGCATAACCAGCTGCACAAGATTGTTTGCAATCCTGGACAGCTTGCAGTTGATAACCAGCATCAGCTCCTAGATGATCACTTGAGCTCACAACCTGTATGGAGCTATCACACGTCTGTGGCAATCTCCTACTGCTGTCACAATAGCTGTGCGTCGTACCTTCATTTGTTTCACCTGCACACCAAAACATCCTGTAGCAGTCACACATACAGAACAAAACAGTCCATCTTCTCAAATGCCTGCTTATGCAAACTTTTGTGTCAATCGGTTGTGTGGTTATGGAGTTCTGATATTCACACACATCACATTTCTCCTTCAATTGGCTAGTCACCCTTACAAAAGTGTAAGCACAACATACATTACCTTTGGTGATATAGCTGTTGTTGATTCACAAAAACTCCATGTGATTTTGGACAATTTTTGTAGTGATGCCATTAGTACTCTCCAAGAGTATTTAAGTACAAGCAATAAGTACCGTGTTAAAAGTACTTTAAGTACAAGTACTTCAAAACAAAACTACATTACTTATAAGTACAAGTACATCAAATGTACTTGTAAACAAGTACTTCTGATGTCACAGTAAGTGCCAATGTGATGACCACATGCAGTATTTTTCAGCAATAGCCCTGTTTGTGACTAGGGCAACCGAGTCAGTTTTATCTTACTGCTAAATTGCAATGGAAGTAAAGATTAACAGTTTCGTAGTGTAACCTCGTTTTCTTTCGTACATTGCAATGCTATACTACTGTTCATTTTCAATACTAATGCAAATAGCAACCAGTATCAACATTTCAGAACATAAAAACACCGTCGCACAGATCAGTATTTGTAGTCCTGTTAGGCTGCTTGTATTACGTAATTTATGTATTGTCTGGGTCGACTGACATGGAGATTGGAAACAATACATATATGGGTAAACTACTCAACACAGAAATTATAACTAAGTAAACAATGAATGGAGCATGTGCATGAAAAACAAATCTAGCAATGTACTTACTACATCGGCATTAGCAATTTAGTAAGTTCGTAAGCAGTTTGCAACAGCTATAAGTACCTGAATGTAATTAAGTGCCATGTACATGCTTCAAAGTACTCAAGTACAAGTACCAAAATACCAAAAATGTACTTAAGTACATACTTAAGTACTTTTGTACTTAAGTACATGGTTTCACTGAATTTTTGTCACATGGTCCTGTCCATCACCATGCAAACTTCTGTTACAATAACTTGGTCAGTTGGAGAGAAATGACAATTAATTCAATTCAAGATTGCTACCATCCATAATGTTATATTTTTTAGCATAAGTAGTTTCCTTGCAAACAGTTTTGTTCGGAATGATGTTTTGCACATTTCTGCCAAATCTGGAGCAAGAATCTCAAACGTTAAGCTTGATCAATGTTAAAATGGCGTCCGTCAGCCATCTTGGATTTTTAAAACGTGAAATTCCGACTGCTATTATGGGTTCAGATTGGCAATCTGCATCACTGTGCAACATTATGGTGCAAAATGTTGAAGAGTTGCACTATGGGATATGTCAATTTATTTTTAAAAGTCAGCCATCCTGTATCTTGACCTACCCATGTGACCGAGTGGTCAGAGCACTCGGTCACCATGTGCAATAGAACGTGACGCACTCAGTGGCCGAGGTTCGCGCCTCAGCCCTTGATTAGCAGCGTCAAGGTGTCAGCCGCGCTGATGTGAAAGCCGAATCAGACAGATGTGGCTGAGCCCACTGGCTAGGCACTGAAGAGGTGTCAAGTCAGGTGGCCAGGTGCTGAAAAAGTGCCGGTCAAGGCTAGCAGTGAATAAGTGCCAGACCGGGCTTAACCATACAGTAGGCCACGCCTAGAGGGGCGTTCTTAGCAATACCTGAAAAGCTGCTCACACCTACTGTTCCTTCCTCCACCCTACACAACGTGCACATAAGCCGCACTCACCTACCAATTCCCCTCCTCTCCCTGGGCTGGCACATTGGACCGATATAAAGGTCTCAGCACGGGAGTCCAGAGTAGGCTGAACCTCTGCCTGCAAAGAACGCCATCCTATCTTGGATTTTGTACAGACCACCCAGGAAGAGTGCATGGTGGTGTATACGGTTGTGTACAATTTGATTACAATCAAATCAATGAATGCTGTATTTTTGAAAATACCGGTATGTGTGTTCTGATGTCACGGAAGTCCGAATTGAAAATGCACATTTATGCCTATTTTAAAATTTGTGTGGTAAAAACAGAAGCAATGCAAACTTTTTACAGTTTCGTCCATCTTGAAATTGAATGTGAGCCAATTCACATCCTATGAATAAAATGCGCAATAAATTAGTCTTGTGGTTTGCTTGGAAGGTAAGCAAATAACCACAAAAACTTTAGAATTACAATGGAATAAGAGTTCACCTTGGAATAACAGTTAACCTATTTGCTGGCAAGCCCCACGGCAAGATCGCTTGGAATTTTGTATGGCAGGCTGATTTAACATTTATTCACAATTAGTGATATCACTAATTCAAATTATTGATATCAGCAATTCGAATTGTTGATATCGACAATTCAGCACATAGCAAGTCCTAAATACTGATATCACCAATTTAAAATTGTTGATATCAGCAATTCGAAATGCTGATATCATTAATTTGAATTACTGATATCAACATTATGTGTGAATTACTGATATCACTATTGCGAATTGCTGATATCAACAATTCGAATGGTTGATATCAACAATGCATACTAATTGCTTGCCACAGAGCTGCAAAAAGCTACCTCCATATATATTCTTTGGTGATGTTTATTTCCGTGTTGCCATCTTGGCAACCTGGTAACCAGTCACCACAGCTGAGTAACCACGCTTGCTTTCGTTTTGGCGGGTGAAACTTTTTTGATTTTCTAAATGTCACGTTTGACGGATGTAGCGCAGAATGCGCTGTCAGCTATTAGCGCAGCACAAGAAGCCGACGTGGAAGAGTGCGTGTCTGGTGTGACACGGACGTTTCGGACTAATTCTGGAAGCCATAGTCGTCGAGCACGAAGTAAACTGGCATTACTTTAAAATGCGAACTGTGTCGTACTGATATGCAGATCTTGCAACTGGCAAATGCGGACAAAAACTGTGGGTCAGGGCTGTGGATGGGGTTAGAGTAAAAACCATGCCATGGGGTCAGGGTCAGTTGTTGTATTATAGTAACGGTTAATGTTAGGGTTTATCCATTCACGTCTGCAATTCACCTGTTGCAGCATCTGCAGATCCAAATTTTACACATGATGGATAATGTGTACAGGAACTGGAAAGTATTCATGAGTCAGAAAAAGAAGTAGCCATTGCCAAAGACATTTCTATGCTGTCAATGTTGACTAGTCAGCTGATAGTTTTGTCCAAAAGTGAAATGTGTCTATGTTCATGTATGCATATTATATCAGGGTGTCTACAACTCCTGGAAATACTGGAAGTCTCCTGGAATTTGAAATTCCTCCTGGAAATACTGGAAATCTCCTGGATTTTTGTTGATGCTCCTGGAAAAATTTATAATCAGCAGTGTAATTTTTGTACACTCCGGCGCCCAGTAATTGTCAGCTAAAACTAAAAACGTGGGAAGTGCTTGGGTAAACAGGATCACTATGATCTTAGGGGTTAGCAACCCTGCCCAGTAATTGTCAGCTAAAACTATGCAGTTTTATTTGTGATATTGTACTTTAACTGAATGTGCATGTATTCGTACCCGTGTTTGTGGTTTAAGTTGGTTTCATGCAGCTTGTATTTTGTTTCAAGCACTACCATACTACACTGTGATAAGATATGATGTGATTTACATATCCAGTTGGCAACACAGTGTCTCATTTCATCCATGGTTAGCACGTAATTGCATTATCATAAATGAAGATAAAAGCAGACCAAATAGTAGTTTCAATACCTGTATTGACGAAGACATTATATTCACTCTTCACACTGATTAGACAAAAATACAACATATTTCAAAGTTATAATACATCTGCAATTGTAAAACTAGAAGGTTGCATTGTGTTGAATGAACACAATACAGTACTTGCCCGAAGTGGTCCGCTATATGCAACAGGTGTTTCCCTAGGCTCACCAGAGTCGTCGACACAAACGGCATCTCGATCGCTTCAGCCGTTTTTGCTTTAAAGACACTGCAAATTATTTGTCATAATTCGCTGATTTTGTCTCCCCACATCTATTGGGCATCCAACTGGAGCTTGCCCAATCATAATTTAAACAACATTTTCGGTACCAGAAAACTGGAGTCCCAGGCTACCATGCAGTGTTGTTCTCC
>Ga0209780_1005315_pt1 | contig 10140 bp, 5 predicted proteins | sample WorMetexBAHAMAS2_FD_187384 | JGI IMG/M metagenome (GOLD analysis project Ga0209780, IMG submission 187384) | Marine gutless worms symbiont microbial communities from Max Planck institute for Marine Microbiology, Germany - Inanidrilus exumae... | ecosystem: Host-associated > Annelida > Digestive... | reverse complement strand
AAAATTACCCTGACGGTACATCTCTAGCCGATAAGTATCCTGCAGGCCACGATTATTCCATAGTCGTTCATACGAATTATGGGCTTGAAAACTGGAAATGTGCGCAGTACCGTCGTACTCCTCGACATCGTTTCTTGCAGTGCACTTCATGGATCCTGGTTGGGGGGCCAGAATTTCCTACGGGGGGGCCAGGCCCCACTGCCCCCACCCCCCGCTGGCGCCGGCGCTGGTCCCTTCCCTTTTCTCCTTCTCTCCCTTTCCCTGCTTTCACTTCCCTAGGAAGTAGGCCCCATTACATCTAGCTAGGGGGTTTGGGGGATCGCCGTAAACTTCCCCAGCGGGGTCTTGTGCGGATACCCAGGTCTTGCGCGGATCCCCAACCGAAATCGAATTTGGTGCATTTTAGCCTTAAAATCTGACATCTCGTAGCCAAAATTTGGACAATTTTCTTGAAAATCAACTGACCAAATTTTCTGCATCTTTATGATTAAAATACGTTTTGCCACACTAGTACATTAATTGGGCCCTACTTCTTTTTTGGGCCCTCCATTTTAACTTCGGATGAGAAATAAAGCATGTTATTTATTGGAGTGCTTTCTTGTCTTGTCTTGTCTTTCTGAGTATTTGCTAAATATATGTAGCAAAATTTGACATTGAAACGAGCAAAGATCATGTTGGGCATTCAAGAAATTACTGTTTTAGTTATTTGCGTAATAAAAGTGTCTGGACTCTTTCTCAGAACTTACAAATCCCGGTCTGCCTGCTCTAGGGTTTCTGCAAACTATTGATCAACCTGGTCGTTTATTATTTTCCAAAATGCCTCTTCTTGCCTGTTACTGGCTACGCCCATGGCACGGATCAGTATTAGACTATCTAGGAAATGATAACGTGTTTGTTATATGTGTAGTAGTAGTAGTAGTAATTTTATTGACATGAATAGAATGGACAGAGAGACAAAGCACATATAAATGTCAAAAGGCTAGATTAACAAACATTAAACAAAATACAAAAAACAAAAACAAAACACTGTACATTGCATGTATTTTTTGTTTGTTGTCACACAAGGGCGTTTGTCATTTGTGCAATAAAAAATTACTGACTTACTTACTTACTTTTAGTCATCATTTTCTATGCATCTTCGTTTTTGTGAAGTGCATATGGGCACTTTTGATATAGATTTAACCTATACCGACATTAAGCCAATCTTATTGCCGCGGCCAACCGGCCAGTAGCAAGTAGCACTCCGATTTTATGCTCGGAAATAAAAACCTTGTAGGTGATGACGTCATTTCAGACGCTACATGTAAACATGTGTTCTTATTACTCCGTAACTTAGGCCTTTACTTACACAAATTCCCAATTCCACTTTCAGTCGAGTACTCGATAACGTACTCGATCGAGAGTACTGGAGTAGTTAATTACTCGTAAGCGACAACCCTAGTTACCACCTACCAGGCCGATTCGATAATTAGTTGAGCCGTCTTTGGTTACCCTTGGAGTCAATTACACATTCAATGATGTGGAGATTGGATACGGAGAAGTAGCAAAGTTGTACTTAGATGGTTAGTATTTCGTATTTAGTATTTATGTAACAAATTAAAATACTCTATCGATATTAAAGTTCATCTGACAACAACGAGCTGTGGTAAACGCATTTCAAAAGCAAACTAGAAAACGTTGTAAGCATGGATCTGAGTAAAACATGCCGGCGGTGACGCCGGGACAGACGCCGGGGCAGTTAATTACCGTACTAAGTGGACCGAGCTTCACTGCGGCTCCAGATACGAAGGGACAGATGACCGGGTCTGACTAAAGTATACTAAGATGCCGGCACGCCTTGACACCAGGATGCTGCTGTAATTGGTGCTGGCACTAGCGAAAGAATTTTGTAAGTCGGTCTACATTTGCCAAAGCTATGATCAAAAGTCAAGTGTATTTTTTTGACTCATGCTGTATATGTTACTTACTTATTAACGTTCTTAGTTGTTGTTGATATTTTAGTTGGGCTGCAGTATGTCCAAAGAATGTGAGCTGTTTTTTGATGGACTCTGATGCGCGGACAGCACAGCTGATTTATCAACGTTACCAGGACACATCACTCGTCATATTTCGTCAGGCACAGAATAAATTGAAACAAGAACGAGCTTGCAAAAGTGTCGTTGGTAGTTCTGATGCACCTGAGTGCGAAGCTGGTGTTACTTCTGTTAGACATCATTTTTCGAATTTGTTTCAACGTAAGTCACGTTCGAAGACAACGCAGTCAGCTGTCTGTAATCTGCTCTGATAGAACTATAAAGTGTTGCATTGTACAAGTGACGTGCAGCTACTGACGGCCTGCGGCAAACTCTGACTGTATGTGATAGACTAACATTACTGCTTAGTAGTTTAGCTGTTCAACTGAAAGTAATTGACAATGGATCTCCATCCATATTTGGAACCATGCTCACTTCCGTCACCAAAAATGTGGTACATTCTTGCAGCATCTGGGGAGCATCCTGCCGTGCGAGTTGGCAATGCCTGTATCCACATTCCGAGCAGTGGCCAATCTAATGGTTGCCTGTTTGTCACTGGCGGTGCAAATCCGAGTGGTACTTTTTCTGATACGTTTTGCCTCGACGTCGACTCCTTTTCATGGCAGAAATATCCAGCGTGTGGTTTTGCTGGTAGATACGAGCACACCGTTTTTCGTGGTCAGAGTGACCGGACCACGTTTTATGTGTTCGGTGGAGCTGATTGCAATGGAAATCGGAACGATGTCCAAGAGTTCGATGTTACCAACAAGACATGGAGCACATTGGAGACCAGCGGTACGCCGCCGTCGCCACGGACTTTTCACAATGGCGCCTGCATTGGGGACAAGCTTATTGTGTACAGTGGTGGAGAGCGAGGAGCCGAACCAGTTTCAGACAAAAACACATACGTGTTTGAGATTACGGAACAACGTTGGTCTGTGCTGAAACTTCGAGGAGATGCTCCAAAACCACGACATGGACATCTGATGCTTGCCATTAACAACCGTCTCTTTCTTCATGGTGGAATGTCTGGGAGTATGTTCTACGACGATCTTCATGTTCTTGATCTCGACAAAAACTCGTGGTCTTGTGCAAAGGTGAAGTCGGTAAAACCATCACGAAGGGCAGCACATGGCGGATTTGTTAGCGGCACGGATGTATTTGTTTTTGGAGGCATGAACAGTTCTGGTGCTCTCAGCGACATCTTCAGTTTGAACACAAGTCAGTAACTTTGTCAAGTACTTTTTACCGTGCGACGCTATGCTAGTGCGGTATATGATGTCGTCGTGTGTCCGTGGGAAACGAGTCATAATATCTCGTCAACAGTGCAAGATAGAGACATAGTTACAGTAGGAGACTAGTAGGAAATGGTATGTGGTCTATCTCATGGCACCATCACCAGTGCCCTTGAATGACCTTGAAGGTTACTTTTGCACGAATTTGCTACCATAGTGCGTCGTGCGGTCCCTCTGTGGTAGCTGAGCTTCTTGTACTTTGTTGATTTTACGATAGGTCAAAGTCACATAGACGCACCAGCAGCATACATGTAAGCCTATTGCCTGTACAATGTAAACATAGACCTACATATGATCAGTCGCATCACTGGTTGTTGCGATAACAGCCGACGTTGATTTTGCAACGGTATTTAAGTTTTAAACAGTAAACTAAAACTAGGAAGTGTCAAATAACTATTTATAACTAAAACTAAACTATAATTCCAATTTGTTAGAGATCAGCGAGTGCTGTGATTAGCCGACCGTGGATTAAATCAGTGCTTATTTCTATTATTAAATACTACGGCTCTACCCTCGCGCCTACGGCGCTCGATCTGTTGTGGCTGCTGGCCACTAGTTCTGAATTTCCCGACGGAACTTACCATTCATTTGCAGTGGCGTGTGGACGGCGCGCGAAGCTCGAGCCCACGAGTTTGAGCGTCGCTCACACACGTGGTTTGTTGCGACAGATGTTATATGTAGCGTGGTCTGTGTGTCTGTGTATCGGTCACACTGATTTACTGTACAAAACCGGCTGAACTTGTCGAGGTGCCATTTGGGTCTGACTCAGGTGGGCCCAAGGAACCATGTATTAGATGGAGTCAAAATCCCCATGGGATGGGGCAATTTTGGGGGTTGTCCGGCCCATTCTAAAGCATTGGGAGTCGGTGCTGCGGTGTATGCAGCAAAAGGAATTATTCCGTCATTAGTAACAGTGTAAAGTAAGTAAAGTAGTTGTAAAGTAAACAGTGTATAGCATAGCAGTTAGCATCAACTTAGCTTTTCACCACTATGGGAAACTCACATGCCATATGGGATCACACAGTGTTACCTGCTACCTGAAAGAAGTGTGAATCCCGCCTTTACCCCCAGCCGAAGCAGGTACTCGATTTAGCAACCCCAGAGGGATGCGAGGCTGAGTTGACCTATGTTATGTGAAAGCGGACCGGTTGGGACTTGAACTAGCGACCTGTCAATCGCAAGTCCAATGCCCTACCGCAGCGCCAACACGCAACATCGAAAGTGTCCATTCAATCCTCAATAATAGCACAATATGCGATGCGGCCTTACGTCAAAATTCTCTCACCATTTGTTATTATAATTCGGAAAATGACTGTCAGAATGCGCTTCTGTGTGTTTGTTTGTGTGAGCGTATGCATGTGTGCTTCTATTTGAACGCGGTTCTGTGCTGGTGCAGACACAATGCAGTGGACTGCGGTTGAACTTCGTGGCTCGGCACCTCAACCTCGCTTAGACTTTGCATCCTGCACACTATGTCTCCGAGTTACGCCATCCAGCAGCAAAGAGTCAAGTTGTCTGTCGTATTCGGAAGAGAAAGAAAATGCTCCAGCAGTTAGCCAGACCACGGCTTTTCAGCGTTCAGGTTTCAGTCTCAGTGTTGTTACTGCTTTATCGTAAAGAAGACGCACGAATACGTCTCAGAAGTGGCGGCATGGTGTAGTGGTAGCGTCGTTGGTCTAGATCAACGAGGTTAACCTACGCTGAGCCCGGTTAGTACTGGGATGGGTGACCGTATCCGGGTTCGACTCCCGGAGGCGGCACTTTATTTCAGTATGTAACCATCCACCCAGGTCGACTTAGCCTTCTACCCTCCGTGGGACGGTAAAATGAGTACCAGCCAAAGGGCGGTGATGTTCTGCGGCTGGGGAGTAAAGACAGGCATGGTGTAACTTGCAGGTAAAACTGTGTGATCTATGTCTGAGCACATTAGCACATTAGAGGTAGTTACAACGATGCGCTATACAAATTGACGTATACTTCACTTTACTTAAAGAGTTCGATGATCCTTTATTCGTAAGTCAGTCAGTGAAGAAAGGATGGGTGATTGAGTACCCTGCTACTTCCGTCGACATGGGTAACAACTAAAAAGTGCTGAAGTAGTTGATGTGACCGCTTTCTAGTTTCAAATATTAAACAGCAACTGACAAAAATAAGGAATGACTGAGTGGTTAAAGTAGTGGACTCTCAACTGGTTTGATCTCCTTGGTTACCCACACGAATGATTAGTGCCATTAGCAGGGAACGACATCGAGCTAAATTCCTCTTTTGTGTTCCGGTAAAAAGTCCCACTCAGTATATGAGCAAAAATAAGTCTTCGTAAAAAGGTATATTTTTCACGAAACATACGCATCAGTTTGATGACAATTTCCTGTGAACTTACACCTGGATGGCCAGCTGCTCCCCTGATCCTGAGAGGCGACTGCACAAAAAATTTCTACGAAGAGTCCTGGAAAACTGCTTATATTACGGTCAAAAGTTCAACAATCAAGGTCACGAGTTACAAAAGCAGCCGGAGTGAGTCTTTGCACTCTTGTGAGTGCTGGCTGCTTATAGTTCGTTAGAGTAGTACGATTGTGTGGCATGTTGGCGCAATAGATAGCACGTTGTACTGATGGACTAGCGATCCAGAGGTCGCCGGTTCGATCCCCGGCCATTCCGCGGCCACGCATCGATCGTAGGAAAGTCATTCACATATGTACGTCGGTTCACCGAGCAGAATAAATTGGTACCGGCCAAGGGCGGTGACGCTCTGGAGCTGGGAAGGCAACAGCGGTGACCGCTACAAAATAATGGCAGCCTACAGCTGGGTGTACTTTATGACTAGCGTAACCTGCGGGCTGTCTGCGTAGTAAATTAGACGCTAGCATTGACCCCTACGGACTTAAGGGACTATATGAGTACGTTTTATTACGATTAAACACGAACAAAAGACATAAGAATTTGGTAAAAGGTCATTAATCAGTTGTCTTGCCCATACAGTTTGGAATGGACACACGGCTTTTTGCTGCTGCTGATAGCCTGATACATTCATACATTTAAGCAGCAGCGTCTGAAAATTCACCTTTTTGTACAGACTATCCACGCCTACCAGTGCTGCCACATAGCGACTGCCGGCGACTCCAATTTAGTTGTATAGAGGGGGCGCGCTACAAATACTCGACTAGCTGCTCACTTCCTGTGTATCTTTCCTCCACCCTACACGTCACGCATGCACTAGCACACACCTACCAGTTCCCCTCCTCTTTCTGGTCTAGCGCCTTGGGCCACTACGAGGTCTCAGCGCTGAGGTCCAGAGTAGGCTGAACCGCTGCCCGCAATAACGAACGAACGATAGTAGGCCTAAAGTAAAGTAAACGTCAATTTGTATAGCACATCGTCGTAAACCACCTCTAATGCGTTCACCAATGGCATGTGTTAGAGGGATCACACAGTTTTACCTGCCACTCACACGTTTATCCACGAACGGAAACTGTGGAATTAACCATTGTCTTTACTCCGTAAGATTCACCAGATGGCGCCACCCGATCGAGGTAGCGCACATCCGATTACAGCTCACTAATTTATCGACCTTGAAACGATGAAAGGCTGAGTTAGCCTAGTTGGCTGACCTTGTAACGGACGGTTTGCCCACATAAGTGGTCACCCATCAGTTGCAGGTTGAGCGTAGGACAGGGAAGGTTCGCCGGTCACAGAGCGACGTTCTACCACTGTGCCACGCAACCAACCAACGATAACGTTCCTGACGCTAACGAGGACAATCAATTACTGTTTTCAGTTCAGTACTGTTTGTCTATTTTTCCAGACGATATCTCAGAAACCGATGCAGTTAGTATCAACAAAGTTGGCGTAGACATGTTCCGCCATGAGTACTGGAGAGCCGTTTATTTCAGGGTCAGACGGTTAAAGGTCAAGGTCACGAGACACGGAAAGAGTGCCGGTGTGGGTTGTGGCACTTTGCGAGTGCTGGCTTCTTCTGGTTTCGCTGTGACTGTGAACTTAGACTTGAGGTATGAACTATGGGGGACTAATAGACTACTGACCTTTCTAAGTCCAAATTAAAAAAATGGATTCACACCTCGATGTTGGATTATATACATAGGCTACAGATTTGTTCCACCTTCAGTCATCTTTGAACTTCATGGTGTCGAGATGCATACCAAATATCTGAGGTTAAAGATTATTCAATTTAAAAGTTATTACCGGGACATACAGAAACACATTATGACACTGGGTGTTCTACCTGGACAACTAAAGTGTTTGGTAATAAAATAACACTCTAATTTAAGTCATGCTTATAATATAATTTAGCATTATTTTTTTGCCGTATCAGAGCTTTGGCGTATGCAACACTAGATACACTGTTAGCAGTGTTTTTTTGCCTTCGGCGGCCAACAGTGTTGGTGAAAGCATTATGTTTACAGGCTGTCCGTCCGTTCACCGCGTTCGTTCGTTTTGTTCTTCTGTCAATACGTCTGGGCAGATCTTGTTACCACGATCTCATGAATGGCTTGAGCAATTTCGATGCAACTTACAGGGAATATTCACTTGCCTCTAGTGATACCGATGACCTCATTAGTTTCCCGAGGTCAAAGGTCAAGGTCACAGCAGGCCATCGCGGCCAAAACTTGTGAACATCATATCTCATGTACTACTTGAGCAATCTCGATGAAAGTGAACTTGCGGAGAATAACGACTAGCCCTTACTGAAGACCTGGTTAGATTTCGGAGGTCAAAGGTCACAGCAGGCCGTCGAGGTGGCGAAGGCATCCACGTCAAAGTCCATTTTCTAATTTATGTATAATGTTAATTTATGTGACGTTTTGTGTGTGTGTAAAGAGAGTGGGGAAGATTCGGAGGTTGACAGCATGTCCAAGGCTGCAGGTGACGCACAAATTATTGATGTGACTAATGAGTTCGTCGGTTGCCAAGACACGATTAACGACTCCACTCACGATGGCTCGTCTGATGCAGAATGCTCTGCCAGAAGAGAACCAGTTTCAAGCAACCCGGCTGTCACCGACGCTCAACACGCTGACACTGAATGTGAAGGGTTAAGTGAAGCAGTTGGCAGTGTTCATGTTCACGATGACTTCACAGCCAGCAGCCCTTCGGGTGTCGAAGTCGCCATTGTGCTTGGTGGAATGGACACAGTTGGAGAAATATTTGATGATTGCCTGGTTTTTCGTCTAACGACATGACGTTCCTGCCAGTATTTGCTGTCTTTTTAGTAGTATTAGAAGTATTACTGCAATTGGTGTATCTGTCTGTCTATCTGTCCGTTCCCTATGTCTGTTTTGCTTGCATATCTTATTAAAAGCCTCGCATCAAAATGTCACAGAATTTTATTTACATGATACCTGTGGCCGTGGCTCGGTCCTCTTCCTACCGCAATGCGTTTATTTACTTCCGGTTTTGTGGACGGCGTCATGTTTTTATATAATGGAGCGAGTGGGCCAGAATCAAAGACGACACATATTTCATTGAGTTTGGCAGTTGGCACCAGTCAAACGTTAGACAACGTTGTTTGGTAGAGTTCGCCCAGTGGCAGCACTGAAGGCGAAGTCTGCCGTCTCCGACTGCATCTTGTTTGTTCTGAATTTTATTTGATTGCAGATAGATCGTTATCAGTTTAGTTATTAAGTTCTTGTTCATGCGGAAAAAAGACAGTTGAGTCGTTATAAATTTTATTCAATTCTGCACTGTATCTGAGAAACTGAACCCCTCTCACATATGGGCCAATGTCAATAATTTTTGATACAGAGATTCCGGTAGCTAGTAGATTTAGAGTAGCTTATGAGGTTTGATAAAACATGGTACCAGGTTAGATTATTTTTGTGGCAACTATTTACAACAGACATGTTGACAACTTACTGTAGTCAAAGAAACGATCCTGTTTTACTTAAAAATTTGTATACGCTTACTGGTTTCGAAGCTAAGAAATAATAAAGAAACTGATGAAAGAATTTTCAATAAAACAGTGGAGTAAGACATTTTAAATTATTTTTGAAAAGTCTGGAAGAACATTGTATTACTGCTATGAAGTGCAAGAGTCGCAGTGCAAGTCTGAGAACAGCTTTCAACACTCCAGTAAGATATTGGTTGAAACTCATGATTTTGCGCTTTCCACTCACATCAAACAGAGAAGCAGTTCATCATTGTTCGTCAGACAAATTTTAAAAACTCGCTGACTGTACCCCACTTGCCATTAGCTCTGTCAGCGAAATCCCTCTGTGATAGCGCACCTACTGTCTGGAACTCGCTGGCAGATAATTGCAAAGAGGCTGAACTTGTCAGTACTCAGTAGTTTTACAAGTAGACTAAAGGCTTAATTGTTTTACGTAGTCTGCGGAACTGCATTGTGTCTAATCATCGTCACGAAGCGCCTCTGATTCGTATTTAGGGCGTTTAGTCGCCTTTGTTTGTTTGTCCGCGCTTTAAAAGCAAAACGGCTTGAGCTATCACCACCAAAGTCGGTAGACATTAGTCCATGGCAGGACCTCGGCATGTACTGACCCTGAGGTCAAAAGGTCAAATCGTAACCCTTGACCCGGCGTGGGTCTGCATGTCGATACGACTGCACATTTCTCTAGTTGAATTTTTATATGATTTATTGGATGTTCGTATTATTTAAGATATCTAAAGCGTGCGAAAGAAACGACTGTGTTATAGGTGGTTGCTGTGAAAACGACTAAGCTGGTTTTCTGTTTTGTCAAATTTCATAAATTATATATACAAAGATTGGAGACTTTTCCGATTGTCTACGACAAAATTATTGGTATTGCACTATATCTGTTAAAGTTATTACTGGCCCACCTAATGGGCCAGTATTGTTT
>Ga0209780_1005314_pt1 | contig 10142 bp, 13 predicted proteins | sample WorMetexBAHAMAS2_FD_187384 | JGI IMG/M metagenome (GOLD analysis project Ga0209780, IMG submission 187384) | Marine gutless worms symbiont microbial communities from Max Planck institute for Marine Microbiology, Germany - Inanidrilus exumae... | ecosystem: Host-associated > Annelida > Digestive... | reverse complement strand
AAACTGAGGGACGTAATTAATAAATTATTTATTTTTAAATATTTATAGACTTCAAGACCGCACATTTTTATAAAGCATTTTGGACATTTTTTTCAATTTTTTTGGTAACAGTTAAAAATCAAGATGAAACTTCAACTAGAAAATATCGGCATCATTAAAAGTGCCACTATTCAACTCAATGGATTAACGGTTATTGCGGGAGAAAATGATACTGGCAAAACGACAGTGGGAAAAATTTTATTTTCAGAAATCAGACAATACAAAAAAATGTCTCAGATTTATCAATCTAAAAGCGGTGTGAAATTTGAGACGGAAAACCAAGAAATCAACTTTCCGATTTTTATTGATACGCCCGATTTTTTGTCAAAATTTAACTATCTTAAAAATACGCTGGTGCTACTCCAACAAAATGGATTGAATTTCACAACTTCTATTGAAGTCACGGATTTAATCCTGAGAATTTCACAAAAAAAAGTTCTCCACCGTTCTAATAAATATTTTAAAAATATCAAAAAGATAATCAATGGTGAAGTCTTTTATGATTCATTGAGTGATGATATTTTTTATAAAAAAGAGGGTTTAGCCCATAAATTAGAGATGACTCAAACATCAAGTGGCATAAAAATGTTTGGTTTTTTTCAAATCCTGATTTAAAATAAAAGTCTTACCCAAGGTAGCGTTTTAATTCTTGATGAACCTGAAGTTCACTTACATCCCAAATGGCAACTCAAATACGCTCAATTAATTGTATCGATGGTTAAAGGAAACATCAAAGTCCTGGTTAATTCCCATAGTCCTTATATGATTGAAGCTTTAAAAAGATATGGTACCAAAGCCCAAATCCCGATGGCTTTCTACTTAGCGAATAAGGAAGGGAAACAATCTACCATCAAGGATGTGACCACTAATATTTCACCCATTTTTGAGCAATTATCAGAACCGTTTGATACATTTGATGAAATGGATAGTCAGGTATTACAAGGTGGCTGATTTAATTTATATTTTAAAGAATAATCGACAGATTGAATCGTGTTGGAAAAGTTTGAAGGAAACAAGCTTTGATGAAAAGAATAAGGTCTATTTATGTCAAAGTGATATGAAAGTTTTTGATTTTGACTGTATTGTCAAAACATTATATCCCAAAAAACAACCGGCATCGTATGATGCGCTTATTGTTAACCAAAAGGATAAGCTGGTTTACTGCGTTGAATTTAAAAATCAAAAATCTTCTGAAATAGACAAGACTAACATCCAAAAGAAATTGAAAAATGGAAAAGACATTTTAACGAATATTTGCAAACAAAATAATGTGTCACCAAATTTATACCGATTTATCTATTGTGTGGTTTTTAAGGCGGATAAACGTGGATATAGAAATGGCATTAAAAACAGTACAATAAGATTTTATTTAGAACAATACAAAAATCAATATTTTGATGAAATCATGACGAATGATATTGTGTTTTTCACCAGAGAATTTAAGAAAAAATTTATGGCGGAATCTTGCTAAACTAATCTGGTAGTCCTATCTAAGTAGTGATAGATAAATAGAGATATTCAGAAAAAGAGTGAGTGCGAAACCTTCGCGATTTCAAAACGAAGAAGATTTTTGAGTCAAATTATTGGTCTTAAACTCAGATGTTAAGTATTTAAAATAAAAGCAGAAAATAAAATGGGTGAAAATAAAAGGGGTCAGTACCCTTTTTTAGTTACAAAAATTATCAACTACTAACATGCCACGTAAAGCAAGGTTTTTTATCCCTAAAATTCCCATACTTATGGTTATTCGAGGTAATAGCCGAAAAACCATTTTTGCTGAAGAAGAGGATTATCAGTCTTATCTTCAATGGCTATTAGAAAGCAAAGAAGAGCTTGATTGTAAAAGATATGCTTATGTATTAATGACTAATCATGTACATTTATTACTGAGTGCCTCGAAAACCGAGAATATATCCAAATTATCTCAATCTATGGGCAGATGTTATGTTCCTTATTTTAATCAAAAATATAGCAAAAGTGGCACCTTATGTTCAGTACGATTTAAAGCCAACAGTATTGATAGCGAGTATTATTTGTTGTCTTGTTATCGATATATTGAATTAAATCCGGTACGTGCTGGCATGGTAGAAAAACCAGAAGAATATTGTTGGTCAAGTCACAGATACAATGCTTATGGGGAAAAATACGATTTAATGACACCCCATAAACTCTATTTAGAATTGGGTGAAAATAACGAACAACGACTGTAGGCTTATAGAGATTTATTTAAATTAATTCTGGATGAAAATCTCATTAAGGAAATTAGTTCATCATTACAAACGGGAACACCATTAGGCCGTCAAAAGTTTAAAGGTGAAATCGAAGAATTACTAGGCATGAAAGTGGGTTATACAAGACAAGGAAGACCTCAAAAACCTGAACAACTTGGATTTGATGAAAAAACACAACTTCAACTTTTTTAGCTAAAAAGGGTACTGACCCCTTTTCGCTTTTTCGCTCTGGCCCCAAACATCATAACAGCAATTATCCTTGATTGAAGTTATTTTTAAATTAAAGGTTGGACATTTGAAGGAAGTAGTCGAACCCGTCTCCAAATATGTAAAGTCTCAAGTCAAACAACTTGGGACTTTTTTTTTGCTAATCTGAATGGTATAATACCAAAAAATCGCACCGGATTGATTTGAATCAATCCTATTTTAAATCCCAGCACAGTGTCTGGTAATAAATATAAAAATTGATAAATATCAATACAAAACTTGACTTATCTTTATTGGAGAAATCCTAACAGAAGGGAGAAATGTAGCATCCTGAGTTGTAACCAGACAGTCAAAATGACAAACTTGCCTTTCTGCTGCTGCGGGTATCTTGTAGAATTGAAAGCATAAAACAATATAATAGCCACTTATGGAACCGCATGACTTGATAATCTCTCAAGATATTTTTTGAGACACAATGGCACAAGGAAACGCCTCCGTCATTTAAATTTTATCAGGCTTGCTTTTTTATAAATAATCCTAGTCAACCAGCGTAAACAACAAACAATGCGGCGTTAATTCGATTGACCCTAAAATTAAGTTTTGACAAAGCACTAGTCGTTTTTGAAAAACGCCAGAACTTTGGAATCAGAAAAAAAGCCGGGTAGGGTAGCCAAACATAACCACTGACTTCATACCTTTGATTGTTTGTCCACCTTATCCGCTAAATAATAAATCAAATATGACAGATTATGCGATTACTCAATTTGGAATTAAAAAACATTGGCCTTTTTGTCGAAGGGAATATTAATTTCATTTCGGAAGAAGATAATATTCAAAAGCCACCTGTTACGATAATTACCGGAGAAAATGGCACCGGAAAAACAATCGTTCTAGTTGCGATAAGGGGCTTGTTGTTAGCGACATATCAATTAGAGCGACATATCATTAGAAATGATAACGATTTTTCAGTTTCTCTGAAATATGCGACTGACAATAAAACAGAACGCTTGTCTTGTTCAGAATTAACACAAAAGAATCAATTGAAATTGAATTCAGATAAGTTTAGAAATAGGTTTTTGGCTAATCAAGAGCCTGACGCAACATGGAATTGGGTTATTGATTATTGGACTTCTAAATTGTCGCTTGATAGTTTTGAAGTCAAAAATTTGGTTGCGCCAATTCATGAAAATATTTATGTAAACTCACTGGACTGCATACAAAAAAATGTTGAAATCGCTCAATTAATATGCTTTTTTGATGATTTAAAAAATAGTCAAGTAGGGTGGGTAAGCGGGCGGCACGATTCTCTAATTTGGGCACGTTTCTATCCGCCCGCTTGCCCACCATTTTGAGGACTCACATATTAACGAGAAAAAAAAATGCCTAATTATCGCCGTACTTATTTACCGGGAGGTACCTATTTCTTTACGGTGGTTACCTATCGTCGTCAACACTTGTTTCATCATGAAATGGCCAGACATTCATTGAATCGGGCGATTGCTAAAACGCGACAAAATTATCCTTTTACTATTGAAGCCTGGGTACTGTTACCGGACCATTTACATTGCATTTGGACTTTACCTTCTGGTGATAATGATTTTTCGATTCGTTGGAATTTAATCAAATCGCGCTTTTCTAAATCCGTTAAGTCAAGTTTTCATCGTACTGATTGGATGAATGAATCAAAACAAAAGCATCGTGAAACTACTATTTGGCAAAAGCGTTTTTGGGAACATCAAATTCGTGATGAACAAAATTATCATCATCACTTTGACTATATTCACTATAATCCTGTGAAACATGGTTGGGTCAAACAAGTCAAAGATTGGCCTTATTCGACTTTTCATCGTTATGTTAAGAAAGGTTTTTCTCCAGCCAATTGGGGTTGTGAAACGGTTCGTTTTTTTGACCAATAATTTGGTGAATCATGGGGTGGTGGGCAAGCGGGCGGATAGAAAAGTGTCCAAATTGAAGTATCGTGCCGCCCGCTTACCCACCCTACATAGTCTCATACATTTACCGGATTCAGAAAGAAAAGTATGATAAAATTTCCAGAAATATTACAGAAATAGTGGAAATACAACCGGAAGGAGAACTTCGTGATTTAACATAATTTTTGTTAGGGGATGCTTTTGAAAGGGATTATACCGAGCCCATGAATGCGCTGTTTGATAAATTGTACCAGTTGAATGGAGAGATGACAGTTCAAAATCACTCTGAACACCTGGTTGCTAGGATGAGTGCTATTTTGGGTGGAGATATTGTGTGTGATGTCTAAAAAAGAAGGCATTGCGCCTATCAAATTTGGTTTCAAGCCGACTCAACATGATGAGCATCTTCCCATGTTGTTGTCTTCGTCATCAGTGAATCAGTTAAGTACCCTTTATCTTTATTTTAAATATTGGGCTAAGAAGTATGACAATTTTTTGATGATTGATGAACCGGAAGAAAATTTACATCCAAAAAATAAAACGGCTTTACTGAATGTTTTATTAACCTTTGCGGCAACCAACAATAACAAAGTATTAATTATCACCCATAGTCCTTTCTTAGCAGATGCGGTTAATAACTATCTCTATTTATTTTGGTTAAAATCTCAATCCGTTGAGGTGAGTCAACTCGTAGCAGACTATTATCCCGTTGTAACCCAGACATCAATCTTGGCGCGGATGATATTGCCATTTATTTATGTTTAAATAAAAAAATTAACGCTCACTCATTTGCCGTTTGAAAAATGCATCTGTTGGAGAATTAATTTAGAAACTCGGATTCCAGGATTATCGACAGCCAATAAAACGGGAGAGATTGCTTTAGTCATTCTGAAGAACAAATATTTGAATGTCTATCTGATTGAATTAAAAAGCATGATTAAAGATACGACGTTAAACGCAAGCCAAGACAAAACATAATTGGTGTCAACAATTGATTAATGGAGTTTATTATGTCAAAACAACTTAAAGTATATCCCATTCAGATAGAACTAAAAATTGAGGGAATATCCTCAAAACACACAGAAAATTTACGTATAGCTATTTTAGAGTTGTTTGCCAAAAATCCAGAAATTCTTGAAGAGGAGAAATCACCCCAAGATATTCTTCAAATACTTGGTTTTATTGATACTCAACCTCAAAAAGGCAAATGGGCAAAAGTTGCAGAAGAATTAGCAACAAAAGATACTCTTCCCCCAGAAGCCGATGAAATCTTCGATACGGGAAAAAAATGGAGACAAAGCTTTCATATTCCAAGATAAAAATTGGCTCTTCATTCAGAATAAAAATGAAAAAAAAATACCTTTTAGACACCTGTATCCTGAGTGCCTTAAAAAAACCAACTGCCGATGGACATATTCAAGCAGTAACAAGATTAAATTCTTTAGATGATGACGATGAAGTATACATTTCTATATTGAGTATTTATGAGTTGGAGGCTGGCGCAAGTCATACCTTAAATTTAGATTTAGAATCTAAAACCAGAAAAGCGATTGCCTCTCTAAGGAATCAGTTTGAAATCATCCCCATACCGATGGAAGCCGGAGATGAAAAAATATACGGTGCTCTTAGGGAATTATTCAAAGAATGGGAATCACCAGACTTGAAAAAATATAGGCTAGGCGACAAAGCTCTCCAAAAATACAGTGTTGATCTCATGATAGTGACGACTGCCATGAGAGAAGAAGCGATTTTAGTAACTAATGATACAATGGCAGCATTAGTACAGGAAATTTGCAGTAAATTTCAGTGGCAAGATTGGCTAACTTAATGAATTTTCCGTTTTTGGATAGAAATTGAATTAAAAGGAATTAAAAGCATTAAAAGCCAGGTAGGGTGGGTAAGCGAACGGCACAATTCTAAAATTTGGGCACCTTTCTATCCGCCCGCTTGCCCACCATTTTGGAGATAAAACTGGAAAACATTTTATGATAACAACCGGAGGATAAATGTCTCATTATCGCCGTGCTTAAATGTAAAAAACTAATCATAATCAGGAGGTTTTATGAAATATCAACCCATAGGCAAGGAAACAGTCCGGCTGCCGGGTGTCTTGATGTGGCATGGGGCACCGTCGGATCATTCCGGTGCTTACCACGTTATTTTAAGTGTTGGTCTTGACGGCAGACCGGTTGAAGTAGGTATTGAAAATCCGGATTGCTGTCGGTTGGAAATACCGGGATTGCTTGATAGCGGATGGGACCCCGAACCGGAGCAAGTTGTCGCGGAGTTTTTTGAATTGGCTGAAACCTGCCGCCCGAAGAACGGCATTTATTTCAATCGGGAACGGGTCAATACGATTGAGGAACTGGCAAAGCATTTTCACGCCTTCTGCCCTGAAGTGGAGGCATTTTTTAATGAACCAACCACAATTCCTTCAAATCTGGATTCGTGCTATGATTCTCTACTGATTTACGATAGGATTGAAAACAGTACAGAATCTGATTTCTATAAGTTCTTCGATTTGGAAGAGGATGACATGATGGAAAAATTAGGCGCAAAATTTTCCATTCTCAGACAATTTATGGTATCAGACTCTGATTCCGAGGGCTTTGTTCAAATCATTACCGGTGAAGATTTGTTGAGGGTTGACGATCTGGCTGATATTTTCAGTTGGTGGCTGTGGGATTCCTCAGACAAACGGGTCCGCAGAATCAGCGATGGTTGATGCTCATGAAGAAAATAGTCTCGCATAAAATGAGAACCGCGCATCTGCCGTTTGGCGATTGGTGTTATTTTCCACGAAAATCGTTCAACATCGTCAGGCTTGCCCACAACCCGGATGCGTTGTGGAAACCGGTTCACATCTCTATTGCTCTGACCGCACAATGTAAAAAGCACTGCGATTTCTGTTACGCCGAGAGCAGCCGAGAAGGGAAAACCCGCTGGAAACTCGACAATGTCGTCAAAATGGTTGACAGCTGTGATCGAAACGGTGTTTTTGCGATTACGCTGGGCGGCGGTGAACCGGTACTGTGGCATGATCGGTCGGTAAAGGCGGATTTTTACGATCTCCTAAATGAATTGAGTGCTTTCGGCTGCGATATTTCCTTTACAACATCAGCGGTACCGGCGGTCAAGTGGACAAGGATTCCCCATTCTATTCTTCCCCGGCTCTCCCTGCATCATCATCGGGAGCTCCACTTCATCCGTAATGAAATAAAAAAAGCGGCTGAATGCCGAGGAAGTATGCCGGCGGTAAATTTATTGGTTCGTCAAGGTGAAATGGCTGATGTCTTGGTCGCGGCTGAAAAATTGGTTGAAGTGGGGGTAAGTGATTTTCTACTGATACCTTTAAGACCGGTAGGCAGGGCTGCTGTCGGAACTGCGCTTATTCCGACCAGAGACGAATTACGGCAACTGATGCAGTTGTTTCCGATTCCTCGTGTAAAACTCAGTTCCTGCTGCCATCTGGAAAATCAAAAAGATACTTTTTTGGGATGCGGGGCTGGCGACTGGTTTGTCAGTATAGATGAAAAACATTGTGTCAAGTCATGTTCTTTCAGTCAAACCGGGACAACGCTTTCAAATTTCGAGTATCGGGAAATTCTTGATGCACTGCCTTTTCTGAACCGCTTGGAATGTCACAACCGGATTATATTGCTAGCCAAGTAGGATGCCACAGCCAGGTAGGGTGGGTAAGCGGGCGGCACGATTCTCTAATTCGGGCACGTTTCTATCCGCCCGCTTGCCCACCATTTGTCTGAATCATAATTTACATAATTCTATAATTGACAGAATAAAATCAAAGTCAAAACCATTTATAGTTGATTTGGTTTTAATCCTGAAAATTCTCAAATCCTGAAACAAAGTAACGAAGCGAAGCGAGATAAAATTATGATTCAAACAAAAGGTACCTTATTTCTTTACGGTGGTTACTGATCAAAGCCAACACTTGTTTCATCATGAAATGGCCAGACATTCATTGAATCAGGCGATTGCTAAAACGCGACAAAATTATCCTTTCGAGGCAAAAGTTATTGTAGGGTGGGTAGAGCGATAGCGAAACCAACCATTTTTTGCAGGGTTAGCGAAATCCACCATTTTCGAGGCTTTGGCGAGGTTTTACCGCTCTACCCACCCAACGATTCCCACCATTTTCAAGGATTTGGTGGGTTTCGCTATCGCTCTACCCACCCTACAAATTCCACTACACCGATTGATTAATAATTTAAGCCACACATGCCGCCACCGCAATTGCCTGAAGCACAAGTTGGTTCAGGATTTTTTAAAGTTCCACTATTAACCACTTGTCCCCCAGTAATCAAACGTTCCACGGGGCTATTGGCAGGGGTTGCGTCTAAATCCACACCCGCACGGCTACACACTTCTCCCCAAGTTGTCAGTTTTTCACTTATAGGGTGTTTCACTTCTATAACTCGACCATTTTCTGTACAGTGGTAATCATAAGTTGGCATATGCTCTCCTATCTGGTTTCAACAATTGAAAGACAAAAAACAATATCACATTTTTTTTGAAGTGCAATAGGCTAATCACAAAATACAACATGCCCCCAACCAGTACCGAAGCTGGCGCGGCAACCAATCAAGCGGCTAGGAAAAATCCGCTTTAACCAAAATCAATTAACTATTCTGATAGAATTCATCCGCCCGAACCAATTGATCTCCTTGCCGCCATACCGCGGCGAGATGTTCTGGCTTAAGCCCAATAAAGCTCCAACCCCAGCGCCGTCCGTGGTTCGAATTAATCCTGATTCATCAAACCATAAAAATTTTCCTTCAGCCCTAAGTATATTAATGGCATGCCTTTCGCCAGTAAGCCACTCAAAACTAAAATACATTACTTCGCCTTCAAGCATCTTATTGATTAAAGTAGCTTGGTAATTAAACCTTGTGGCTGCATTTAAGAGCCGGTCCTCGAGAAGCCTGAATTGGAATGGAGGTACTCGCTCCAGGACATGCGGGAATTGTCGTCGAAGTTGCGCCACGTAGCCGCCCCGCCAAGCAGCAATAATTTGCTCTGTAGTTAGCCCCTCTAGATCGATCGCTAGCTCTTCTATGCGCATGCCATTTAATGAAAGCGCGCGGCCGTTAGCGCGCATACTAGCGGCAACCTCCTCTACAGCCCTTCCCCCAGAGGGGGACCTGCCCGGGAGTATCGATCTGCCGCTATCACCGGTAATACTGTTGTATATATTAACTTCCGCAAATTGTGAACAGGGACCACTACACCGAGTGTACGGATTCTGCCTAGCCTTTTGTATAAGTTCTTCAATATATTGTTCGGGAGTTTGCCCTTGTGATTCTGCTTTCCGGTAGTTGAACTCCAAGGAACTTCCAGCAGAGTCGACACATTCTCCAGTTGCTCCTCCTAATTGGGCGGAAACTGTTGCTGCGGAAACCAACCAAACCAAAAATAAAGTTGCCAATAAATTTATTTTCATGTTCATCAATATATTCTCCTTTAAAATAAATATGTAATCAAACTAAATTTGATTAATTACTGATGTTACGCGCTCGGCTTCTCAGCGCCACCAACTTCGTCGGCAAAATGATTTTATGTGGGGCGGGCAACCGTTTTTGTTGCCCACCAGCCCAGAGACGGTGGGCAAAAAAAACACTCTGCCCACCCTACAAAAGAACTAAACCTACCCATGTTTTAGTCCCCTAAAGGGGACTTGAGCTTTTAGCCTAGGGCTGAAGCCCTAGGCGGGGGG
>Ga0209780_1005313_pt1 | contig 10144 bp, 6 predicted proteins | sample WorMetexBAHAMAS2_FD_187384 | JGI IMG/M metagenome (GOLD analysis project Ga0209780, IMG submission 187384) | Marine gutless worms symbiont microbial communities from Max Planck institute for Marine Microbiology, Germany - Inanidrilus exumae... | ecosystem: Host-associated > Annelida > Digestive... | reverse complement strand
GACGGACGACCGGCGCAGACCGGCTGCGGGCGGGGGTAGGAGGCGTGGGTGGCAGCAGGCAAGACAAAATCGCGATGTCATGCCAGGGGCATGGCTTACGCTGGCGGATGGACGGGTGGGCAGGTAAAGCCCTCCCGCCGCAGAGCGGCGTGACGGCTTGTCGACTTTATATACTCATGTTACTTTAAAATTTGTCAAAAGTTGAATTCACATAATTCAGTTACGTCTTATCTAGGTAGAATGGTTATGATATCTAAAGTTTCTAAGTGACATCGTGGTTCTTAGGCATATATGTAAATTGTCAATTTGTCATTTACTGGCGTTTGATGTGCAGTTTTTGATCATTTCTTTACATCTGTAAAGTACAATTAAGTTCTACAGATTCCTTTGTGATGTGTTAGTTACTGAAACATGCAGGTCTCACAATTTTCTGTCCTGCGTGACAAATGAACCTATATGTATATGTATAATTAGATAGCTGTTGTACCTGTGAAGTGTCTGAGTCCGTGGTGCCTCCACGTGAGCCCCACATCTGCTGAAAGTGAACTCGTATCTCAGCAAATGTCTCAATGATCACCGCAATGAATACGTTCTACAACGGCAGTCAACACAACACCAGATCAAATGAGAGACAACTGTCGACGACACACCACTGTGTCAACGACACTGTGGTGTGTCAGTGACACACCACTGTGTCAACGACACTGTGCAGTGTCACTGACACACCACTGTGTCAACGACACTGTGCTGCGTCACTGACACACCACTGTGTCAACGACACTGTGCAGTGTCACTGACACACCACTGTGTCAACGACACTGTGCAGTATCACTGACACACCACTGTGTCAACGACACTGTGCTGCGTCACTAACACACCACTGTGTCAGCAACACAGTGGTGTGTCAGTGACACTGGGTCACTTTATCTTTCGCTAAAACCAAAGTCTACAACCTTAGTCTAAGACCAAAAGTCCGGTTTAAGACCTAATTAATGCAAAACGTGAAGTGACGCTAAACTTTGGTTTGAGACCAAAGTCTAAAACCAAACTTACCGCTTAAACCAACCAAATTTAAGACCAATGTTTGGTCGAAAATTGAACTTAATCTGAGCAATCCGGTCTCAAACCAAACCGTCCTAATTCATTTAGATAGGCAATTATCACTAATCTCTTAGAGTTAAGACTTTGGTCTAAAACCAAATCACTTTAGTTTTCGCTTAATCTGAACTCGGTCTAAAACCAGGTTTTAGCTATTCAGATTAAGCTTTGGTTTTAGACTAAGCTTTTAGACTTTGGTTTTAGCGAAAGATAAAGTGATCCACTGCCATCACTAGATGAGCATGCGAGTCGCCACTGGATACACTGTTCATTCATGCACACAATGTCAGCTCCTTCTTTGGTCTGTTTTAACAGCACTTTCCAGGTGAAACTAGGTCAACCAACTGACCCACTAGTACTTGGAAGTGAACATAATGGCGTACAACTGACACGGTATTTTTGTCTTTCCTGTCACTCAACCGTCAGAACTCAAGCACTGAACAACTTATAACACCAAACGTAGAAAACATTCACATACAGCTTCCTGTATCTCTCCGATTTTCCGTCTTTGGTCCAATTCATCTGTGCTCATCATGGGCTGAGCTGCATCATCCAAAGACCTTTCTCGTGAAATCTTTGCATGTTACAGAAGCAGGCTGCTTTACAAACCGAATGCCCTTCCAACTCAGCCTCCTACCCTCCATGGGATGAGAAATAAGTAATGGCCAAAGCATCACAGCAATAATAGACATGGCTCTTTTTGTCTAGAGATGAGTATTTCAAAAACGTGTTGTCTACAAAGTGTCATACAAACACTCGACAACGAATCCTTCTTTCACGAAATGGAAAAGACGAGAGTTAAGAGGTGGAACCTTGACAAGCCATGAGAGAAAGAAGATCATGGAGATGAAGAAGATGAATCCTTTCCATGACGGAAGACTGTCGAGCGCCTTGTACATGATGAACACCCAGCCTTCCTGGGACGCCGCCACGTACACCGTGAAGAAACTGGTCGCTAGAACACACAGCAAATCATCCCGACACAGGGGTTCAGACCACCCACACTACATGGGGTTCAAGACCACCCCATCACAGGGGTTCAGATCATCCCACAATCCAGTCTCGATTTGCCCCTTCTAAAACTAGATAAAGCTGGTCAGTAACTGTGAATGTTTACAAATATCTATACCCAGGCAAACTCGTAGCTTCCTCTCCTTGACTAAAGCACTAATAACTAAAAAATACTGCAATAAAAATTCCATCAACTCATGTTGGTCTGTCAGCAAAATATTGCAGATCAAAAGAAACATGCACCAAGACACATTCATAACCTCTTCTGATTGGTGAGGAACTAACGAATAAACAATTAAACATCACCAGACAAACTCAACCTCTTCTGAGTTGTAAACAACTAATGAACAAACAATTAAACATCACCAGACAAACTCAACCTCTTCTGAGTGGTGAAGAACTAATGAACAAACATGCACACAGACAAACTCATAACCTCTTCTCATTGGTGATAAGGTGGGTAAAAAAAAGGTAAAGGCTTCCCATGCTCATTACCAAGCATTGGGCCTGGAACTGATCCCAATGTACAGGCAGTCAGCCCGCAGGTGACTATAAGTCATCCACCCGGCGGTAGGCTGCCATTACTTTCCGCCAGGCCTGTGGTTACCTTCCCAGCCGCAGAGCATCAATGCCTCTTGGCCGGTACCAAGTTATACTGCTCGGTGACAGAGGCACATAGGTGTGAACCACTTGCCCAAGGTTGTTACGCAGCTTTTGCCCCGAGCAGGATTTGAACCCATGACCTGTTGATCGCAAGTCCAACATTCTACCCGTTGCGCCACCGCGCCATCACAGGGGTTCAGACCACATGGGGTTCAAGACCACCCCATCACAGAGGGTCAGACCACCCACAAAAGCAATACGTGTAAGGTGAAGAACTAATGAATAAACATGATGAAGTCGTGACTGACCGAACTCATCAAATCCACTGAAGCCTCGTTCACTGCGTGTCAGCTCCAGAGCGACACACTTCATGCCACGTGGACACGCGTAGCCAGTCTTGTCTCGTGAGCAGTACGTGTCTGGGATAGCCAAGTCATTGACGGTTATGTTCCTACACCCAACATACAAACATCACGCCAGTATTGAGACAACTTCGCTGGCTACCAGTACGGCAACGCATTGAGTTTAAGATGGCCGTTCTGGTATACAGGGCACTGAGTGGTCAGTCACCACAGTACCTAGTAGATGACTGTCAACTCATCACAATCACTGGCCGCCGGCGACATCAATCATCTAATGTTGCTACTTCAGGCATTCCACGAACCCGCAGAACTCTGGGAGATCAATCCTTCACTGCCGCTGGTCCACATCTGTGGAACAATCTACCACTTCATCTCCGTGAGTTTAAACTATCACTTTTTGAGTTTCGCCGGTTACTGAAAACGCATTTGTTTGGCTAAGGACCGTGGTGCCTAGTGACCTATTTTAGATGTAGTGCGCATTATAAATGTACTTACTTAATTATTAAAGATGTCAAGACTTTTATGGTCATGACCACATGCCACCATGGCCAATGTTGAAGGAATGCAGTCACCACATGGCAGAGACAAAGAACATGTTAGCACGTAAGAAACAGATGGGTTTTCAAGCATCATTTGAAGAGAAAACGTTTGGAGAGATCAGACGGAGAAAGGTAAATGTTTCCAAATTACAGGTGTGGAATAGCCAAAGGCACATCTGCCAAACTCAGATGTTGCTGAAGGTAAAGACAACTGAACAAAAAGATCAAACTGATTGGTACAGCTGCAGTATCAAGTGTAGACAGGTGCGTTGTGCACCTTTTGTGCAGCTGTAAATGATGGTTGTACGTTTGAATGAATGAATGAAAATGCGAGGATTTTAAGTGCGTTTGAAAACCGACTGAGAGCCGGCTTTGTCTAACACACTATGTAAACAGATCAAGCCGTTGAGCGAAAACTACGTTTATATTTAATACAATTATACAGAAATAACAGGTGACAACATGTCAAGGTGACAGGTGCTACTAAAAAAAACAACCTTGTTGGCAGTTTGGCAGACACATATAACCAAAATTTCTCTACAGGGGATAGGTAAAAGGTAAAGGCTTCCCATACTTGTTACCGAGCACTGAGCCCGGAGCCGATCCCGGTTTACAAGCAGTCAGCCCGTAGGTGACTATAAGTCATCCACCTGGCGGTAGGCTGCCATTACTTTCCGCCAGGCCTGCGGTTACCTACCCAGCTGCAGAGCATTACCACCCTTTGACTGGTACTAATTTTACTGTCCCAAGGAGGGTAAGGCTGAGTCAACCTCGGTACAGTGGATGGAAGGCATAAAATGTGAAAGTGTCATGCTGGGGTTCTCATAAGACAGAAAATTGGATACACTGCCATCTAGTGTGAGATGGACATTTTTTCAGCATCATAACAGAGGGACGTTCACTCTACCAACAAACAGACCGAACTTACGACTCGTTGGCCTCCTTGCGTACACAGTGATAGTTCATTTCGCCAAAGAACTGGACGCCGAGAATCCCGTACAGTGACATAAAGAACAGGAAGAAGATGGTCACGTTGTATACCTGCTGGCTGGATCGTCTGTACATTCAACAAACGCTACGTTTACTGTACCATGTAAGTAAGTAACGGCAGAAAAGTAAACCATCATTGCCATCCAACAAACTATGACAAGGACTCAACCAATCGCAATGCTTCAGTCAGGCATGCAGTCAATCACAATGCGTCAGTGAGACATGCAGCTGACCAATCAACTGTGGACAGTGTTATAACAGAGTCATGCAACCACAACTCGATGTGTGCGCATACATCATATAAAATACAAGTCAAAAGGGTTGGTTGGTTAAAGTTTAACAGCACTTTCAACATAATCTACGTAATATTGTGCCTTTGAACGGAATAATTTATTATAAAAATTGTTTTAACGAATGTAATTTCTGACTGTAAAGTATTTCTAAAAAAGAAATTCACATGGAGAATATCTAATAATTTAATTAACGATTATCTATTAATATCTATTAAAACAGCGGCCTTTGCAAGATATGTTGTCTCAATGTGGATCCGTGGATACTACCAGGCTATCTCATCATCATCACGCTTTAATCACGCCAGACCAAGGATGATGAATCTTGCTGAAGGTTACCATAAAAGCATCAACGGTCCATTTTCCACGGCATGCCGGTCCCTACAGTCGTTCATGAACTAGCTCCAACGCACTCAGTTTGAGGTGCAGTCAAGCAAACTTCGGCTAGTAGCAGGTCGACCACAACTGGAAAAAAGGAATCCAATAAAAGTTGGACAGTGACATTTCGGCGGCCAAGCAGTCTTGCAACATTGGCATCAGTGGGCTGTTTAATGTATATTTCTATAGCTGGAAATATGGGATATTATGTTCCTTTGTAACACTGGGCAGTGGGCAGCATCTGTCTTACATAAGAAGCTACCTCATACCACCCTATGCTGCACCTGTACTCGCTCACAGCTGGTATGACTAAAAAGCAAAAAGGAGTTTTAAAAAGTGAAAAGGAGTTGGGTTAGGGTTATGGGTTGGGTAGGGTTTTGGTTAAGGTCAGGATTATGGTTACGGTTAGAGTTAGGGTTGCTTTTGCAACTCCTTTTTGCTTTTGCTTTTTAGTCACACTCCTCGCAGCCACCTGCACACCCTCAAGACAATGTGCATAACACTATAACACGCAGTAAATATCACAGCAGACAAAGTGGCAAGCTATTACTTACTTAAAGATGGATTCGACACGTGTCTTTGGCAACTGGAACTTGAGAAAGACTCTGAAGACTCTGATAAGAATCAATGGTCGAGGACATCGCAAGATTGACCAGTAGGAGTACTGAGCCACCGTGTCCGTCAGCTCAAATATCTACACACCGACATTTTCTACACAAAACTCGTTTGGCCGGGTGATCAGCCCCTTGGTTCTTTTCATCCAACTGTTCAAAACATAACTTCTGGGTGTAAGTTTTTTTAAAGGCCACATGTCATCAATCGACAGCGCTAAAGCGAACTTAATCAAGCACAGCCAGAAAAACAACCCACTCACCTCATTATATGTAACAAATTCAAATTCGGGGATGATTAAATTTGTAGTCACAAACCCGATATGAATGCAAAATACACGTTTGCTAGATGTTCAGACTACAGAAGAAATGGACATGCAATTGACATGAAACTCGTACTAAACTTGCAGGACCTCACTAGATACGACATTTCTACTACAAGACTGTCGCTTCCCTTTTCCACAAGTTTATGATGTACAGCAAAATGGCTATGTCATCATCCATCATGAAAAACTGACGCATGCATGTATAATGATGACTGGCCATTTGAAGTTAACAGCACTTTCAATCCAGACGAGGTTATATCGCACCTTGAGGGAGCCGAATTTATAACAAAAATTAATACTTTGGATAAAATCTATAATATTTATTAAAGGCTGATGTTAGTGTGAAAATGACACATATGCTAAGAAAACACATAAGATAAACCCAAACCTAAATTTAACCTAACCCTATACCCTATCTAAGACTAACTAACCGCGTCATGGTGTTACGGTGGCAAAAAACAAACCTGTACAACCGCGGAGACCCAATGACACAGAACCATGATACCATCAAACTGAGACCAACGATCTCTGATGTACGGTCTTTCACCCTGAAAAAACAACCATGCAATGTACATCATGTTTAATGGCAGGATGTTCAGCCATCACCAAGAGACCTGTGCAACGCTCTGTGTCAGTTGAAATCTTGTAATCTGCTGAACAAATAACACAAACACATTGCACGTCAGCGTGCGTACAGTTGTGATAAATGGTGCAGGATTTCTGCAGGTTAGACGCCGTTGCTGTCATGAAACCAACAGTGTCAAAACACCGAAGGAAACACAAAGTACTGACCCCAACCACTGGCTTGGCCTTATCACTTACTGGCTTGGCCTTTTCATTCCTTTATCTAGCACTAAACGCCTTAAAGACATGTCATTACTGCGTTTACACTGGCTGTCCAATAACAGTACCATAGTTAGTTATTCGATGGAGAACATTGACGTTAGCATTAAGATACATTATCGCCCAAAATATAATACAAAAAAATCCACAGCTTACATCATTTTTTATAATTATTTGGTGATAAACGAAAATACCCGAATGACGCCTCGGATGTGCATCTTGGCGATCATTTCAGCACTGAATGAAAAGGTGACGATGAGGTCGGCCACAAATGTGACGTAGGCCAAGTATGGTTTGGTCTCGAACGTCTTTGGTGTATTGATGCTGACGGAGACAAAACTGATGAATGCAAACGAGCGCAGAACACGTCTCACCCACGGACGGTCCACTACAGTGCACAACAAAATGGTCAGCTGAATATTGCATCCTGCTCTGTGGATCTCCGTCATCAGCTAGCTTCAGATTCAAGTTCCGGCAGGGGTGGGCTACTTTGGCCATAATCCGGCATCTTCCTAATGGGACTCCACAACCTTTCTTTGGGCGCTGCACACAGTCCACTAAAATAACATTACCGGTACCAAAGGCCAATGCAGCAGTCATCTCAGGCAAGATAAGTTGTAGCTCAGCTCAATTAAAACAAGAAAAAGATTAGTCAGCGACACATAACAGGTCATTTTGGAGACGAGTCTTTTAATGCAATAACTGCACAGGTAACAAAAGGTAAAGGTGACGTGGTGAAATATGCCGGCAGTCCCACTTAGCAGATGTGTCATGACAACGGTGTATGTAGGTGTCAACGACGTGGGATGCCATAAGGAATTAAGACCCTAATCGAGTAACAAAGTATTTTTGACATTATATGCAGAATTTCTTTATTTATTGACTTTGAATAAAGTACTTTTACAGGGTGAATGGACATTTCGATACCAAGACACTTCAGCATCAAGGCAGTTTAGCAACAAGAAACTGGTGCCGAAGTGTCCGGACATTTCGGCACCAATTCTTTGGTGCCGAACTGTCTCATAGTCAGTCACTTAAAACTGGTGCCAAACTGTCTTTGTGCTGTCTTTCTGTCTTTTAATTCTGGACTAGTTGACCATCTCCGGCTTTACTTCGCTCAACGGCTTGATTTGTTTACATAGTGTGTTAGACAAAGCCAGCTCTCAGTCGGTTTTCAAACGCACTTAAAATCCTCGCATTTTCATTCATTCATTCATTCGTGCCTTAACACGTATAAGACAGCGAAAGACGACAAGAGTATATTGTAAAAATCGTTCTTATCATTCTGTTTAAACCTGAAGTTAAAATTGTTCATGGCCAATCAAGACCTCATGACGCACTTATTGGACGTTTTGGCATTTACTTTTAAAGTTTTAAGACGTTGCTTCTGCATTATTTTTGTCGTGTAGGCCTAGCAATTACATAGGCTTACATTTGCATTTTTATTTTCAGGAATGTAACAAAACTCAGGCAAACAGAGCTTGAACAGTAAATGCAAAAATGTAGAACGCTGGTTTTGAGGAGCTATACATAGGCTTATACTAGGTTTCCACAATATCGTGCCTTAGTTAATGTGCAGGCCTAGGAGCGAAGCTATAAATGTGCCGACAAATTTGACGTACAATTAAGTCTTTCTGTAGGTAAATATTTACCAATTCGTTATTCATTTTGCCATACCAAAAAAATATCACAAATATCAGCCTCACACATGTCCCCATCAAATTTCTCTACAGTTAGGCACAAACCGCAGCATTAGTAGGCCTATATTAGAGATGCACCCAATAAGGCACTGGCCGATTATCAGTCGGCCGATAATCGGCACCTAACAATCGGCCGATAACAGATTAATACCAAACAAAAACTTATTTTGCTGTCTTATTTATTGTTATCCGAGAACTCTTACTTACTTGAAGGACTGCACCAGACCAACCGAGTCTTTAGTTTTTACCTGCGCGATGCTATGCTAGCGTGTACTTGCCGTCATCGTGTGTCTGTCTGTTCGTCTGTCTGACACAAGTCGGGTGTTCTACTAGATGGCTAAACCTAGGATCACGTGATAGCCCATGGACATTAGTTTTCTGATGCCAACAGCCGTTGCTGGGCGACGCCCCATTCCCCCGAAATTTGCGCTCACAGTGACCCACCGCCTTTCGAACACAACGATTTCGACCATGGATACAATATGTTAGTGTTGTTACGACTGCCAAACATTCACCGCCATCGTGGTTGGCTACCACCAAACCAACATCGCCATCGCGGTGTTTTGCAGTGTTCTCGGCGGTCTTTCTGGGCACTGTTTCCTAAAAACTGCCCTTCACGTCCGCAGAGCAGTGATACTCATCTAAATGTCACGTCATTTGAACCCGCATGAACGCACAGCGAGTCAAAGTCGGCAACACTGCCTGCCCTCCCCCGTTTCCCCACTCGCAAACGACAGAACTGCCGGGACAGCAGCAACAGTCTAGGCACTGTATTTAGTGAGACCATCATTACGGTCTCACTTAGTACACCCCTACCGTTGTGTGGAGTGAGCAATTAGCGCATTCCAGGACAGCCAAAATTATGTGACATCCACCTGTTTCCAATTACTAACCCTAGCCTTAACACAGACCACATTTGCCACCGCCACCGGCACTGTGGTGGCATGTCAAAAAAACACCGCCACCGACCGATTTGCACATTCCTGCCACCATAGCAACACTACACAATGTAATAAAAACTTGTACTTACCAATTACATAAATGACAATCGGCAGATACCAACATACATACATACATAAATACTTTATTTAAGCCAATCAGAGTATAATCTTACATAGTAAACGAATATAAGTACAGTAGAATTCACTCTGATGCTATGGCCGAACGAAGGGCACTTAAGCCGCTTACACGTAGCCATACAAAAAATATACAAATAATTATACAGATCTAAATAGAAACCACAAAAATATACAAATCAAACATATCAAAGCACATGAACATCTAACTTTTACCAATTAAAAACTCACTCAAATTTACACGATTTAAAAGACGAACAAACAACGATAGACGATCAGCTGAAACTATATCTTCTGGTAAGGAATTCCAGATTCTT
>Ga0209780_1005312_pt1 | contig 10144 bp, 7 predicted proteins | sample WorMetexBAHAMAS2_FD_187384 | JGI IMG/M metagenome (GOLD analysis project Ga0209780, IMG submission 187384) | Marine gutless worms symbiont microbial communities from Max Planck institute for Marine Microbiology, Germany - Inanidrilus exumae... | ecosystem: Host-associated > Annelida > Digestive... | reverse complement strand
TAGGCGCTGGCGTAATAATTTAAATGAGCCTCTCGATCCCTTTCCCTTTGGGGTGGCTGCTGAACAAAAAGGCGGCCAGGGTTGAGGTTAATATATCGCTGGCCTTCCTTCACTGGATAGGGATAGCTCTCCACCCTTTTGTCTTTGACATAGCCATATTTGTGCTGAAAGGGGACGTTAAACTCCAACTAACTAACTGACCGGCAGGGCATCGGGGTGCTTTAAGTCCTTTCCACTTATCCCCAATGATTCCCTCAAAGATTCCCTTTCACAACAAGCGGAAACCAGCCAGCTGACTCTGATTTGCCTAGAAAACAGCATTTAAAACCAATCGATGATTGATACTAGTTGGAAGATGCTGTGTCTTTTGAGAAAAGTACACTGGTATGGCAGTTTACTCTTGACAGTTTTAGCCAATCATAATTGTTCCAAGTCATGAGGTTTGCAGTTTCTCAGCAACGGATAGGATTCTAACTTAGCCTATTATATTGACAACTGTACTGCTTACCAGTAGGGCCCACAGTTTTCCGCGGCAAATTTTGCCAAATTCCGCAGCGCCGTTTGCCAAATTCCGCGACTCACCGCGGCAAATTCTCGGAATTCCGCGGCTTACCGCGGCCGCCCATTTTAGAGTATACTGTGCCGACTTTGGCCCAGTTATACCCCGAAACTTTAGCATTATTGTCACATCAAACTATTAAACAAACATTTTACACCTAAACTTTGGGGCAGTTGTCATACTTGAGGGGCGGTGAGTGGCCTGCACAGAGCCGTTGTGCCGTTATACAACTACCGTACTCACTCACACCTAATGAGTTATGAATGATAATTAATAAATTCCAACGATGGTCCTGCGTATAGCGTATGAGCGATTGCATCAATGAAATCACTCAGCATGTTTACTAATTAAATACGACAATAACAAGTTTACGACAAGTAAACTTAAATATCGGAAGTAAACCGAAAAAGCGTCACTAATTACGTCGTCACTCATCAGTCGATCGTGCTAATCAGTCTGTTTCAGTCACCAGTCATCTTCATCTGCAAAGGTCCAGTAAGTAAAAACGTAAGTAAGTAAGCAAACGGAACGTGAAAACGCGTCACTGAGATCAACAGGCCTGTGTAGCTGTCCGAAGGGACTGAGTGTGACAATTACAACAGCAATACAGACTTACGGAATTTGGCCGCTGCCGCGGAATTTCTGTGTTTACGCGGAATTCTGTGAAATTCCTCGAAAACACGGAAATTCCGCGGCAACAGCCAAATTCCGCAGCTCGGCTCGAAATTCCGCGGCCCGCGGAAAACTGTGGGCCCTACTTACCAGTAATTTATCTGTGGTTCTAACAGGCAATACAGATCAGTTGTCTAATATAATACCTCAGAAAACTTAAGAGGAATATGGAATTTATATTGTCAGTGTATTAGCTCTTAGCTCGCATCATGGGCAGTTAACACTGCAATATACAGTGCACATAAACTGGAGCGGGAACTTTGTGTAGTTTATTAGGTCGACTCCACCGAGTCAACCTAATAAAGTGGGTCTCAAATGTCCGTCCGTCTGTCCATCCACAAAAAGTTACTTCGATATCATTGAAATTGGGTATGTAGGTAGAGGTCGACGAGTGATGCATGATGCATGATGCAGTATGACCCAATCCAAGGTCAAGGTCATGAGCCCTTGAAAGTCGGAAATTCGGCCATTTTCAAAGGCTGTCTCCCCCATTTATAATGGGGGCTGGCAAATGACCACGGATTCTTACATTAGGGGGCAATACCTAAACCTTATCAGGGCCAGATTTTTTATTTTTATCCTAGTTTTTGGGTCACGTGACTTTGAAGTTGTCGGTAAGTAGGAGTCGACCGTCAGTCCCGTATGGAGCTAATTTATTATGCGAGTCACAACTCTTCAGTGGTCTAAATATATTACCAGGATTTATCAGGTTTTAAAATTATGCTTTGCAGGTTAATGCGCGTCTGTCTGTCCAGCTGTTCTGACGACAGTTGGCTGTCTGCAATCAAGCAGATGGCACATGTGTTCCAGAGTGTGCTGTTCATATTGCAAAGCTCCACCAATCGTACGTTCTGTCACTCATTAGAGGTGGAAATGACTGCTGTGTTAAATTGCTTCCGATGGGATTGCAACTTGTACTTTGTTAACGTGCTCGTTTACCATTCTGTCACATATACAAGAAGGTGGCAAAAAAAATTTAAAACTAAGTTAAGTAAGTGTATAGCTGTTCGCAGAAACTCCGCCGCACCGCTACGGGAAAATCACGTGCCATATGGGATCACATAGTGTTACCTGCCACCCGAAAGGTGAGAATCCCGCCTTTACCGCCCAGCCGAAGCAGGTATTCGATTTAGCAACCCCGGAGGTATACAAGGCTGAGTTGACCTATGTTATGTGGAAGCAGACCGGCCGTATTGAACCCGCGACCTGTCAATCGCAAGTTCAATGCCCTACCGCTAAGCCACCATGCAACGCAGCAAATAGACCATTGACTGCTGTAAGTCAATGATGCGGTTCCTTGTATTTTGCTAGGTAGTGTAGCAACATGTCAAAGGTGTGGTGGGATTTTTTGTACTGATTGTTACAAGTAACGGGTGGAGTTGGATCGAACTGTTTGCGGGGATGGATCAGAATCGGCGTGGGGACGGGTGGGGATGGGACTAAAATCCCATCCCCATACAAACCTCTAGCAAATACCAACACCTGTGAAATGTTATAATAACAATTAAAAAGTGTATTTGCCTGAGCAGTGACAGGTAAAAAGTGTGTAGTCTGTCTATGGGTCAACATAGGATAAGATCATTGAGCTGGAGGATATTCTGGCCTGTTGAAAACCTGTTCCAGTTATCTGTGTTTTGGGGAAGCAAGTAAAGGGAAAGGAAGAGTATTTTTATAGTGCCATTTATACTACTACGCGAAGTCTCAAAGTGCTCAGACATGGGTCACACAGCTTTACAATACCTGCAAATTACACTATGCCTGCCATTCCTTCGTAAGCGTTTACCAGATGGCTCCACCCCTAACTGAGGTAACTGACATTACTTCACCTGGAGTAATGCTAATAAAGAAGACTTGTTAAAAGAAATGAGAGAGAGAGTGGGACGTGATGATGATGATGATGGTGATGATATGGTTTGATATGGTTGCTGATGGTGATGTATGGATTGCATTTAAGACTCGCTGCTAAGGAACGCTGCCGAGTTTGTCGACAAGCTGATGGAGATTGATGAGGAGCTGTGTACACAGTGGAGTTGCCCGGAGCTGGTGCTTGCCATCATGGAGGCTGTTAAACAGATTGGGTATTTACATAAACTATTTACAACCAAAAAGCATACTTGTTGATCGGCTTATCGATCTCAGATCTGAGGTCTTCGCCAGGACTGACCTCCAGCTTCTGATGCCAATAAGTAAATTAAACTAAATTTTCCCGTATGTGGCTTAATTGGTAGCTTCTGTCTTCGATAAACAAGTATGTTTTTTGGTTATATAACAGTAAATAGTACATATTATATTGTCAGCATGATGAAACTTTTAACAGATTGGGTATTTAATGCTGCCTTGCTGAGCAGTATTGGTATTGTATTGTAGGGTTTAACGTCCCACTTGACACATTATAGGTCATTTCGGAGACGATTTTACAGGTCAGATGACGCAACCAACAGTGTAATAGCACTGAAGGATGATAGTCTTCCAGGTCGAGGGCCAATCTCACAGGCTCAGCACACTAAAAGGTAAAGAAAAGGATGTTGAGCAGATTGATCAGTGCAGTGACCAGAATTGTCACCGATCCTTGACAGTCTGTGAAAGTCCTTGAACTAACAGTAACATTTTCAGGGCCTTGAAAATACTTGAGAATGACCCCATCCCTGAAAGTCCGGACAGTGTTGTTATTAAATTTACTTATATTACAGGAAGTTCCTGCTAGACATACAGTTACTGTAGCATTGATTGATGTTATTAATCTCTGTAGCATTTTTTGTACATATTTTTCTACTCACTGAAATGTTGTCAATTTTCTGACCACACACTTGAACATTCTTTGTATCGTCCCTTGAAAATATGTATTATTGGATTGGAGAGTCATCTAAAAGTTCTTGTAAAGTCCCTGAATTCAATTGTCGCAAAAGACTGGCAATCCTGGCGATACAGACTGTGAGACTGGTGTAGGATTTTTTTTGCACTTCCAGATTGCTTTGATGCTGTTGATTGTACAGTGAACAGAACGTAACTTAGCAGAAAATTTATATTTAAGTAATCGCTAAGATCCCGTTAGTTGTTAAGGATGTTCTTGGCATCTTTTCAGTAGGGTGTGAAGTATTGTGATCAGCATATCTGTCTGTCTGTCTGTTTTCATATCTGAAAACCACCATTTCACCAAATTTTCAGTACACATGGCCGTGGCTTGGTCCCCGTGTTATGTACTTCCAGTTTCATGGATGATGCCACGTTTTCACACAGATGACGTGAATGTTTCGTCGAGTTCACCAGGTTGCAGAATCAGGGGCAAACTACAAACTACCCCCATTGTCATTTCTTATAGCCTAGAAGTAATATTATACAGGCCTATTTCTGTGAGGGGCAGAGAAACAGGTAACCCTCAAGTAACACCTGGTTCCCCTCTTTATCCACTTATTTTGGATGAGAAATTTAGGGGATAAGTGGCGGAGGTTTTTGTGGGAAGTATATCTGTCATGTCACTGCCAATGGTGTCAAAGCTCTGACGGAATTACAAACCACTGGATTTATGCTGACTGTCGGTTGCCAGTCCGATAAAGTGACTTATATTGGAAGTTTAATTAAGCCACGGTAAAAGTGCTTGTCTTGTTTCTGTTAATCGCTCAGTCGTTCGGATAACTTTGTGTATTTCGTGCATGTTTCTGATCTTGCAGTTGCTGTTGTTTTCGTAGGTATAGCGATGTTAGTGTTCTGGAAACATTCATCCATCTGTTGCAGCTTATATCTACATCAGAACAAGGCGTTCAGGCACTTGGTAGCCACTCTTATATCTTAAAATGTTATTTATCTTGCTCTACCGACTTTGACATTATAGCATGCAGACGGTATTAGTAACATTGTTGGGAGAACTAGTAGGCCCTATCTTCTCCATAACTTGAATGGAATTGTTATCTTCAGGAAGAACATACAGACAGTACAACTCTGATGCAACAAAACCCTCCAGTTCTTAACTTCTGGTGCCAGCTTAAGCTCTTGCTCTACAGGCTTTCTATACTTGTTACCGAGCGTTGGGCCCTGAGCTGATCCCTGTGTACAGGCAGACAGCCCGCAGGTGGCTAAGTTATCCACCCAGCGGTAGGCTACCGTTAGTTTCCGCCAGGCTTGTGGTTACCTTCCCAGCCGCAGAGCAACTCCACCCCTTGGCCGGTACCAAGTTATACTGCTTAGTGACAGAGGCACATGGGTGTGAACAACTTGCCCAAAGTGGTTATGCAGCTTTGCCCTGAGTATGATTTGAACCCACAACCTGTTGATCGCAAGTCCAACGCTCTACCTGTTGCGCCACCTTTAAGCTATATAATTACTGTATTGCTGTGAAATGATTATTGTTGTTGTAATTGTTGTTATATTTTCTTTGATATGATATATACTTAAACATATATACACCTACAGTACAGATTCAGGTGCAGTGTATTTCTGTGGCTAGGTAGATACCTATGTGTTGTTATTGTGCAGTGTAGGTACATACCTGTGTATTGTTAATGGTAGTGTCATATGCCGGTGAGGTGTGCTTGCTGACAATGCGACATCTCATTCGCATCTGCGTTGACGACATTGTCGTTGTGGAAGGCCGCGAGAACGCGATCGGAGCGACACTTTCCGTTTTCGGTGTCGTGTTCCTATCATGGCAGGAACACGCTTCGCTCGTGGTCTCAGGTGGTTCTCTCATCTCTTATGCAGGGTTCGTACAGACCCTGGAAAGTCCTGGAATTTTATTGTTCAGAATTCCAGGCCCTGGAAAGTCCTGGAAAAAGGCATAGGTCCTGGAAAGTCCTGGAATTATAAAGCAGCGTTTCTGGAATTTTTAGTTCTAGTTTGAGTAGTCGCTAAGCAGATGAGCAATTCCTTTTAATACATTGCCACCTCTTGGGTCAAACCAAGTATTAGAAATACCTTTATACTGTTAAATACAATAATGAAACCTTAGGTATTGCATTTCCGCTTCTTTACTGTAATGCAGATACACTGATAACTGATTTTGTATATGCACTTTTTGACCTCATGCAACCCATGTTTGTGAATGGAACGTGTCCTGGAAAGTCCTGGAAAAAAGGATTTTGCAGTCCTGGAAAACCCTAGAATTTGGTCTTTGCAAGTCCTGGAAAAAGGCATTTTGTGTATGTACGAACCGTGCTTATGGCAATGAGTAGCTGATGTGCCGTTAAGAAACTACTCACTCAGATGGTTCTCAGTAGCATCGCATGAGAAGAATATGCTTTACGGTGGCTTGCAAATACGTCTGTCAGAATTGTATGCACTACACTATAGTATAGACATTATTATTATTTATTATTTAGTACTCTGAACCCCAGTGCTGAGACCGTATGTTGGTACAGTGTGCTAGCCCTGGAGAGGAAGGGTTTATTGGTGTATGCGAGTGTATATGTGACATGTAGGCCCATTGTAGGGTGAAGGAGGGTTAAATAGGAGTGAACAGCTTGTCGGGTATTTTTATAGTGTGCCCCTGTTCATGGCCTACTGTTGGGCTAAGCCCCAACCTGCGCTTATTCAGTGTCAGCCTTGACTGGCACTTACTCAGTGCCAGTCAGAGCACTTTGCCACGTCTATCTGCTTCGCCTTACGTCAGCGCGGCTAACAACGTGACGCTGCTAATCAAGGCGTCAATTATTAGGTCAACTTCTCTGAGTCAACCTAATAAAGTGGGTTTCAAATGTCTGTCCGTCCGTACGTTTGTCCGTCCATCCACAAACAAGTTTGTTCGATTTCAGTGAAATTTGGTGTGTAGTTAGAGGTCGATGAGTGATGCAAAACGGTATGCAGTATGACCCGATTCAAGGTCGAGGTCACGAGCCCTTGAAAGAGCGAAATTCGACCATTTTCAAAGGCTGTCTCTTCCCCCATTTATACTGGGGGCTGGCAAATGACCACGGATTCTTACATTACGGCACAATACCTAAAGCTTGTCGGGCCGGATTTTTGGCGGCCCAGTGCGTTAAACACTCGGCCACAGGGGCAGGTTCACTTTTCCGTCATTTTTCTTTCAGTTACGTTGTTGTTGTCATGTGCATTCTTGAACACCAGCATTGTCAACATTGTGAATGTGCCGCTGTAGACCACCGTCCAGCTTGATGTATGATGCTGACAATGTGGAGTAGTGTTTGTCATTTGTCACATAGACTGTTTGTCAGTTGTTGCAAGTTATCAACCTGGTGTAGCCCATTGCCCTTTGGTTTACCCTTATTTATTCTCAACGTTTTCATCCTTTCACAGCAAACCAAAACGTTTCATATCCTCCATGGTAACGTCCCATCATGTATTCCTCTGTTTAATTCCAGTTGCCTCCTACATCCAATTCAGCATCCGCTTATTTTTCACAGGTCCAAACTCGATCTGCATCGATCTACCATGCCTGTTTCGTGGTGGCTCAGCGGTAGGGCGTCGGACTTGCGATTTGCAGGTCGCGGGTTCAATTCCCGGCCGGTGGCTTTCACGAAACAGGTCAACTCAGCCTTGCATCCCTGCAGAGTCGCTAAATCGAGTACCTGCTTCGGCTGGATGTAAAGGCGAGATTCTCACCTCTGTTGGGTGTCAGGTAACACTGTGTGATCGCATATGGCATGTGAGTTTCCCGTAGCGGTGAAGAGCTAAGTCGATGCTAAACTGCTATACACTGTTTAAAAAAATATTACTTTTACTTGACATCTACCCTTCATAATCTTGTAGCTGACTGGTTCCAGTCCCAGTGTATGGCACATGAACCATCAATACTTCCAGGTAAACGGCCGTTTACTGCGTTATATCGATCTGTTGGTCCTCTTCCTCCACCTGTTCTGGTTAAGTGGAACAGGTTTTTATGGGCCAGATGCTGTACATGTCACCCGGGGTACTGAAGGAGGCAAATAGCGCTGACGGCTACCAGAGAAAGTCACCCACTGACTTAACCTTTTGCCCACCACGGGCCTCCGGAGGACTTCAGTAGAAAGGAAAAGGAAAGGAAGAGTATTTATATAGCGCCATTTATACTATGCATAGTCTCAAAGCGCTCAGACATGGATCACACAGTTTTACCTGCAAATTACACAATTCCTTCATAAGCATTCACCAGATGGCGTCACCGCTAGCTGAGCTATAGCAGACATCCAATTGCAGCTTACTACTCATTTATCGACCCCTAGGGGATGAAAGGCTGAGTTGGCCTGGTTGGCTGACCTATAGCGCACGGTTTACCCACATAAATGGTCACCCGTCAGCTCCCGGTCGAGCACAGGACAGGGAAAGTTTGCTGGCCATAGACCGACGTCCTACCACTGTGCCACGCAACCAACCGGACTGCGGATTTATTAATTGGTGACGGTGTATGGCTCTTGTCTGTGTCACGGTGAATATTACGTGATGATAGAAATGCATGTGTTATGTTAGACTTTCAGTTGATGCGGTGCATAGCGAAGATCGCTGAAGTCGTGTATCCAAAGATGGAGAGCCACTGTGTGGCGCCTCTGACGCCTCGACGACGGACGCGGTCGATATCAATACCATACGACTCTCCGTCGCCGCCGGCTCACGATCCCGACAGCGAAGACAGCAATAACACCGCGGAGATTGACAGCACTGCTAATGCCAGGGAGGCTGAGTCTCACAAGGAAACAGTCAAGGATCAACCAGAAATCCGGAAGGTTCATCACGATGACCCCCATGAACAGACTACGATCCCGTCCTCTGATAACCCACAGCGCCAGTCTGATGTCGGCTCTGGTGACCATGGCAGCACAGAAGCACAGACTCCAGAGTCAAAGACCACACCGCAACACTCCGCTGCTCACCCTGAAGGCGGAAAGCAAGCGAGCGCAATAACCAAGATGTTGTTCGAGATTCTGCAGAATTTGCTGGCGGACATTCTAACCATTCTGGAGAAGGTAATGTAAAAAAAGTCTCGACAGTAGTTGCAAGGCTAGTCGATAATGAAAAATAAATAAAATAAATGGATTAACTCAACGCATTTAATTGCGTATTAATTGTTAAAGTCTAAGCTAGTAATTCAAACATTGCTAATAAACACTGTGCGATGTATGCTTGTGATGTAGATGGTTGTGTTAGTGATGCTGTAGACATAGACAGATCACAAAGACAGACGAACCACTATTAATGAGTTCAATAATATACATTCACTTAGAACAGAAGTATTCATCCTAAACTACTGTAACGTGACATTTTGTGTAGAAATTTTGTAACCCTTTGCTAAAAATGTGTGACTTAACCAAATGTTTTGATTTCAAATGCTTGTCGACAAGGTAAACAGGTGCGTAATATAACACAAATTTTAAGCCAACAAACATTTCTAATAAGTGCTGTCGTCGTCGAGCTGGCATATAGGCATCAATACCCCTTCTGTTAGGAGTCTGGTGGTGGATACAGAAAGGATGAGGCCAGTGGCTTGTAAAAGTAAGATCTAGGGGACATGTATCGTCTGTTGTTGAAATAGGCCGGTAATCACTGCAGAATTAATATTTCTATCCTGCTAGCTATTCCGGGACAGGTTCAGGAGAATGATAGGGCAAACCAGCCGTCCCAAGTTCACGTGGAAAAACATCCATTAAGTGGAAGTAGTGATAGTAGTAATGGTGGTGTTGGTGGTTGCGGCAGCGGCAGAAATAGCAGTTGGTCAGCTACTCCTCACAGCTGTACTTGATTGGTATACAGGCCGAATGACCTTTCTGACACCCACACCCAGCCATCGGTGTTGAGGCAGTTAATCTGATCGATTGGTGTGTCCGTGATCAGGCACCAGTCGACGAAGCCTCGGATGCTGTTGCCGACGGTGACAGCGAGGATCGTCAGGTGGACTCGACGAACTGTGAAGAAGATGACGAGAAGACGCCAAAGTCGCTGATGTATCTCGACCGACTGTGTGATCGACGTCGACTTGAGTGTGTCGTACAT
>Ga0209780_1005311_pt1 | contig 10144 bp, 6 predicted proteins | sample WorMetexBAHAMAS2_FD_187384 | JGI IMG/M metagenome (GOLD analysis project Ga0209780, IMG submission 187384) | Marine gutless worms symbiont microbial communities from Max Planck institute for Marine Microbiology, Germany - Inanidrilus exumae... | ecosystem: Host-associated > Annelida > Digestive... | reverse complement strand
CTTGGATGTATTAGATCTGGACCTTCAGATTTATTAATGTTTAGTCTATTTAGACGTGCAAGTACATCTTCTTCCGTTACAATTACTGGAGTGCATTCCTGAAAACATGTTCTATCTCGAATTGGTATCGTTTTGCTCGCTGGCGTCTGTTGTCGTCGTCGTTGTCGTCGTCTGTCGTTGCTTCACGTGCGCAGGCTAGGCGATGACGTCATGCCGCCTGCAGTATAATTATAGCTCCACGGTAATACTGCACCGCGGGCCAGTAGAGTTACGTCCTGTTAGGGCGACACCTTGTTTGACCAAATAATAGACTAATAGTCCTATCTTAATGTATCAAAGATACTAAACGTTAGCGCCGGGTTACATTACAGTAGGCAAGAACGCTCAAAATAAGTACCGACCTCACGAAGGGGAATGCAGAATCTTTTTCTGTCGTGTGCATGAGACAGCATCTCATATGCACGAGATGCTATATCGTGCGTAGCAGGGTTTTATCCAGCCCCAAGGGTGGTGTATTCCACCCTGGGAAAATTTCCCACCACTTGAGTCTGTACGTGCGGCTTTCAGCCCCGTCGAGGAGGAGACAAAAATACTGAAAGGTACAATAGGGATGACAACGCGTCTTCCTCCGCCAGCACACCATCGCGGATGCAGACCACCGTGACACCTACTAGGCTAATATTCTAATAATCCATGTTTATTATTTTTTTGCTAATTATCTTGCTACAGGACTATTATTTAGCCAAAAAAGGTGTCGGCGAGATGTACAATTTACAAAGTTATAGTGGACAACATACTCGGTGACTATAACATACAGAACAACTTTTTCGCATGTGCGTGTTACATGTTAGTTGCTGTCGACTGTCAAATCTCGGAGATATCAATGATGCTTACTTAGTTACTTACTTATATTACTCACGACAAATATATGTTTGTCCAGGAAGAACTGGCTTTGCAGCGCGTAAGCATTTTAGTGCACAAAATGTTCTAAAACTCATCTACGGACACCGGGACATCTAGGATTATGATATGATACGATACGATACAATATGAGCTCAAAAGCTGACGGGAGGGCAGCTTAAGCTAGCGCACGGCACCAAAAACAAAGAATAAGGGAAAACTAGAAATGAACTAGATGGCTGTATGGTGTGGAATGCCCACAATACAATATTCGGCTGGAAGCGGTCGGATGTCTGTGCACAAGCTTAAAGCTGTTTACTTCATGGTCTACTTTTGAAAGTCGTTCGTTTTTGTGCATTTTAAGTCTAATTAACTGGATCATATAACACCAACACCAGCAGTAGCCCTAACAGAACTTGCAACAAAAAGATAATTACAATTTTAGAATTAACTCTTTTAAAAAGAAACTGTATCACGCGGACCAGCGTTTTAAGCGCCATGCGCTGCAGCAATCTTTCATTGCTATAGTGATTAGTAGCAGATGACTCGATAGTTGCCGCGCGGACGAGAGTGACGTCAATGACGGTCAATGGACTGTTTACGAAGCGATAAAGCGCACGTTCCGAGGCTGCAGAAAATAGGCCAATCCCGTCGAGCTTAATTTGCACTTTTACGACAGATCTTTTTTGTCATGACAAAAAGCTCAGCTACCGCAGAGAGACCGCGCGACGCGCTATGTTATTATGCCTACAGACAGACCCGCACGACGCGCTGCCTCACGGTCAAAGTTCCAGAGGAAAGTACTCTTATGGAGATACCCGAATTGCCTTCCAAAGCAGCGTGTGATAAGTGGAGTGTAACATCTACGCCAAAAATGAACTCGATTCGTTCAGTAGACTTGATACAATACCGGCGTGTGACAGACACAGGGCCTACGGTCGGACAGACGGACACGGGCAAACGGTCATATAGCTAATACCGCGCTAGCGGATAAAAATGCATCAAAGCATGCAATTTCAAAAGGAAATTCTTTGTTTTCTGCAGACGGGGCACACTGTTCTTCCATCCGTAATGGAAAAGGGCCCTCCTCCCCACGAACCACCTCTGTGTCGCCTTCGGCTCGGCTCCACCCCACTTTTAGACCCGGCGACGTCGCTGGTTGCATAATAGGCTTAACATATGAAATAGGCCTACATTGCAAGATGTATATAGAGTATCCTATACTAAATTTTATTATTGTAAACGTATTTACGTATGCAGTAAATTAAGTCTGCCGTAGTTTTGTAGTTCAGTCACTTCGATACTAGTCCCACAACGCTCGAATTAGGCGTATCCAATTTTAGCCATTCCATTTTTTCTATCCCTATCTTGATCGCCTACGCTTAGCCATGCAGTCTGCGTTTCGGTGGCGCCCGGCAGCAAACGCGCAGCGCATTTCGTCAGACCTCCTGCGTGCCTCGCGCCAGCCACGAGTCATATCGCTTTCCGTTGGTCGACTGGCCGGATCGGGACTAACAACAATCCGGAGGGAGTGAGCAGTGATCACAGCAGGCGAACTCATTGGACCAAACAATGCATCAGTCAGCTTATCGCCTCAGTCCCGACGACTACCTTAGCGACTCCGGATCTTCCAGCGTTTGGAAGGTTAGTTATCATTATCATCATCAGCTTTATTTCTAGCAATATAAAACTGACAAACGTATGACAGAACAAGCAGATAGTAATTCGCATTAGAACGTTACAAAATCACGCATACAACACAATGACTTGAATTGGTCACGACAACGCAGCCATGTTCAGCTATCACAGTTGGAAGAACCTAAAACTAAACTAGGCCTACTGTTAGCAAAAAAAAAGTTCAAGTAAAGTTTGCGTAAGTTCACTACTCTTTGTGATACTAAGTGCATTCACGTCATCATGTAAGCTCATGCTTATGCTTATCCATATCCGCCCTTAATTGCTGGCCGCAATATCAACACAACGGCACCTCATGGTTCCACGCATGTTGGCGACTTCCGTTTCTTTACTGTTTAAACACATTAACTAGAAAATACACGACAGTAGGTTCATTGCCAATATTAAAGCAATATTTAGTTATTATTTTTGCAAAGCAGCAGCAGCAGGTGGTCCGAGGTGTAGCCTATGGCCTATACACATGCATGTATATTAGTATTGTTTTCTTACATGCGAATAATGCAAGCAAATATCACTTCATCTTTACTTCGCCCTCTGTAAGGGTGTGATGTATTGCGATCAGCGTGTCTGCATGTCTGTCTGTCTGTCTGTCCGATCGCATATATCTAGCCTAAAACCACACGTCCAAATATCACGAATTTTTCAGTACGTATTAATGGTGATCGTTGCTCTTTCCTCCGCTGAGGACAATGTAAAATATTTTGTATTTGCGGTTTTGTGAATGACGTCATTGTATTTACATAATTGGGCTAATGGCGCAGAATCGAAGACGACGTTATGTTTCGTCGAGTTCGTCCGGTGGCGGCACCAGGGCGAAGTCTGCTGTCTCCGATTGCCTTGTTCTTGGAGTCAGAAAAGGGGACTCAAAATCGAGTCCATTTTCCGCAAGGGACTCAATTCCGGAAGGGAGGGGATAATAGCTTTGGGACAAAGGGACAACGTCGGTTCGATTATTTCCAAAAAATAGCAAATGTTTTAACACTGCAAAACTGTGACTACAGTGGCAAATGACAATGGCAACACAATCCACGATAGTACCAATGCCATGTTGCTGCGGGAAACTTTCTGTCGCTCACAGCCTCGCAGCCAATCGAAAACGGAATCACTTTCGCCTTTCGCGGGGGTTTGACCTCTCTTGGGTGTTTTTCTATCGTTTTTAAGGTGAACTTTCTACGTGACAAAAATGCGATGATGCGGTAGTAAGTAAGCCTATACATTAATGGGCTTAGATCGCACGCGGAAAAGCTCGGAAAAAACTGCGCATCATCCGCACAGCGTCTATTCAGCGGTGCTGCGTTAACTGCTATGTACATACACGCACGTCTGATGTAGAAGACGCCGACTTGCTTGCCCGTTATTTTTAGCGGCACTTCTGTCGACGTTTTCGTCTTGCTGCGCGGAATGCACGTTAACCGGCCGACGCAAACCCTGCACGCCTGTTGAAAACATTCCATTTCTCTTAACTGTCGTTTCCTGTTATCACTCTGAGATAACATACAAACATTACGATGAGTGATGTAACTGGGACGAATAGTGGAAAAAGTGGCACGAAGAAAAGCGTCGCTGACAGTGAAATTCATGTTCTTGCATCGTCAGCGGATGTATTGTATAGTGTTTAACAGATACACTGTGATGAAATTCCACAATATCGTAAACGACGGTATTCCGTTCATATTTTCACGTCCCATTCGACAGTAAGTGACGATATCGTAAGCATATGATATGTCAAATGCTTGAGCCTTTGACAAATCGCATAGCTCTTTCAACAGTTTAAACAATGTTTTTATCACAACTAAAGTAAAATTTTCCTTAAAATTAAAGTAAATTAGACATTAGTTAACTTGACATTGATTGTGAAGCAGAAATCAGAATTTGAGATACAGAAGCTCAGCTACCGCGGACGGACCGCGTCACGCTCCGTGTCAGTTGGAATCTTGTCAACTGCAGAATAAACGTGAGAAAAACGTATTTCAAGGTGAATGACCTTAAATGTCACTCGGTGTTATCGGAAACGGTGCTGTTCTATAGGCCACATGTACTTCCTATTATAGAGTGGTCTAAGGTCTGTAGTAATGCGTCTTACACTATACAGTACACGTGATTGCCTGTGACTTGAGAAGTTCACCATTTTTGATGCGTCGGTTAAAATTATAGGTCTCGTAAATGGGTCACGTGACACTCATCGCAGCTTCTTTGTCAGTGTTTGTGATCCGAGGGCTAATGCTCACCATGTTCAACATATGTATTAAATGTGTAAACTCTAGCTGGACGCGTTACAGACATAGAAAGGACGACCAAAAATTTTAATATGTCCCTATCTTCCACCATTTATGAGATATGACGAGATACTGGTTGATAATGACTATTTTTCTACCCCAAGTGTATTTGGCACTCAGTCTCTACAGACTACCTCGCGGCATTGATTGCGCGATGCGGTTTTAGCCGTTTCGATACCGGTACCATACCGGACATACCTGTAGACACCGGACTACCTAGCACATACGACGCTAGTGCGTAGCGTCGCGCGGTAAAAATCTCAGATATGGGAGATATTAGACCTACGAATGTCCCATCTAACATGCAAATGATAGCGACGTATGCTTCATTCTCTTCAGGTGGACAAAATACATCTGTCTGGTAAAACAGTGTGGACGAACGGTTGCAGCAGCAAACGCAAACACTGCAGGCGCCACGACGACTGCACATTCGTCAGCAATGACGTCAGAACACCTGCTCGCACTCGCAGTACAGTCATCCCAAGGCCCGGCATGTTTCTGCCTATAGCGTACTGGATTCATGCTCCAGCGCCACGTAGCTATTTATGACTTCTATGAGAGGCTTATGTACGAAGCTATCGGCCTGCTCAATAGGGCTGGCGCGATACTACTCGAATAGTAAACTACGCGATTAGTTTTTGCTACTCAAGTACTGGAAACTTTCTATTTCCGCTGGCCGTCTTTTCTAGGCATTTTCGATTTCAGTCATGTAAAATGTTAATAGGAATTTTTGATGTAGACTAGATTTATCATACATCGCCACCCGCCCCTCCGCCAGTCCTAATGCACCATACACAAGCCACCGGTGGCGAGTCGCACTACGAATTGCTCGAAAATTAACGCCTGGTGAGTGATGACGTCATTTCGGACACCATAGGTGTTCTTGATAGCTATTACCCCTTAACTTACCATTTTACTCGCTAAAATTTCTACTTCCGGTTTTACTCGATAAAGTAGTCGATCGAGTATACTCGAGAGTGAATTATTCGATTGCAACAGCTAGACGGATCGCTTCTGTGCATAGCCTTAGTTCGGTACAGTGACTGCGTTCGAAGTTTGAACCGACCTTCAGTCTGCAGACGACACGTAGCCTACAATTACACGATTCAGCGTCGTGATTTCTTATTGGAAAATAACGAAAGGAAGTCAGGCCTATATACGCTGTATTAGCTATAGTAAGAAAATTGCAAAAAGGACCCAACACCCTCTATTGGGGCCTCGCAGCCAGGGAGGCCACTCGCATCGTGCATGTAAACATAGTAAATTTGATTAGTGATACTGGTTAGCGTTGATTACTGCTTGTACTTTTGAAACAGCCGTTTACGAATGCATATTCGCGGCGCTTAAATGCTTGTCCCAATGAGTTAATGTACTGTAGGGAGAACGCTATGCAGGTTTCGCGCCAACTGCACTGTAGGCCAATTATGTTCGTACCTATAAACCCTATAACCTCAATTCTGTTTTTCCAAAATTTAATACAGTCTATCCGAATTTTATGAAAATCCACTCATTACTTTTAAAGTCACGTTGTTCACTAACAAGCAGCTTGTTGTTGGGCCGAAGTGTACGTCGGCCGCGTCGCATGCTGTCCCCTGGTGAGTCGCGGTGAGTATGGCGACGGCACAGACAGGCGGACAGACGGACGCCAGACCGTTACGTTACGCTTTCGGCGAGACGCCGGCAGCGTAATGAACATCGTGATACGAAATTCAGTTTGCAGCCTGTGGGTCTATATTGGCGATCGAATCCCGTGTGAAAAAAATGATGACTTAATTTCGGGGGTGTTTGAGTTTGAACGCTCAAGGCTACGTCGCACTACAGTTGCGGCCTTGACTGATTTCTGTTTTGCAGGCGGTCGGCGGACGGGTGAGTCCAAACGTAGCCGCACAACAACATCAGTTCAAGATGGCGTCGTCTTCGGGCACGAAGCTTGCTCAAGAGATTCACGATGAATTTCTCGTGTGCAAGATCTGTCTGGAGAGCTACAAAAACCCCAAGTCACTCGCCTGCCTTCACACGTTTTGCGAGGATTGCATAGAGAACCACATCGCCTCAGAATCCACTTACAAGAAGTAGGAAGCATGCTGTTCTGTTCTGTTCTTTAGCAGTCCTGGATCTGAGGGTTGGCCACGCCATGGACATACTTTCTCCATTTATCTCTGTCCTCTGTCATTCTGATTGACTCTTCTACGGGGAGTCCTGTCCACGTATTGACGTTGTCCATCCATGCCGTGCATGGTCTTCCTCGCCTGCGTGCACCGGGCATTGTTCCTTAATTGCATTATCTCTTAATCCAGGAACTCCCTTGTTTACGATACGTTGCGATACGATACGATACGATACAGTATATTTACGTGCGCTCAAAGCTGACGAGATGGCCAGCCTAATCTAGCGCACGGCGCATAAACGAAAAAAATAGGAAAAACTAAAAAACAGAAACCGAGTAGCTCAGAAGAAACGTGAAGACAGTCCGATGTGACCATAGTATGCTAGCTTCCTTGCTTTGACAATGTCTAACAGTTCTCTCTTTACTCTAGCTTTGTTAGGAACCCACTGATTGGTTTTTTTTGCTGTCCACGAAACCCACAAAATCTTACTCAGCCCTTTTATCTCAAAGGCGTCATGACGTGTTTCTTTATTCTTTCTGAGAGTCCAGCTTACACAGCCGTACGTTGCTATAGTCCACACTAGCGCTTTCATTAGTCGTTGAAATTAGTATGCTGTGTCTTTTCCATATTTTCTGCAGTGATGCCCCCATCGCCTGCCCCGTTTAACTTGGCACTGAATTCCGTCGTACTCACTACTCTCACCATTTTATGTATTGGCTAATCAGTGACCAAAGGTACGGAAAGGTATCAGCATGCGCGTTTATACACGGTGGACCCAAAAGCGAACCTCATTTTTTCACTCTTATGGCGTTAATAACAATAAATATGCGGCAAAACAGTGGTTTCACTGGTGCTCTGAGATACTCATGAACAATAGTATGTAGGTTGTTTTACTGTTATAATGTTAAATATTCTATAACAGAAACATGGCGAGTGGCGGGTTAATATTTTGGCCCACCCTCTACATGTAGGCTACAGACCATGCATAGACACACGAACTCCAGCAAATGGGTTTTCAACCTTTTTCATGCCACGGACCCCGAAATGTCCTAACTAGATGGGGACCCAAGAAATTAAACAATCTGTAATTCACATAAAAACAGTAACACAAAAATGCAAACAAAAACACCCAGCTCACGTGAACACTAAATAAGCTTAGTTTAACACACAACCAAAGTGGCAGACAAATCAACTAATAGGCTTGTATTATTGTATGTGGAATACTGCAGCCACTGTTCAACTATTTTATTTGTCACTGTTATTCCACCGTTACAGAAATATGTACTTGAAACTTTCTGTTATGTAGTTACCAACTAACTTGGCAGCACCACAATCGGACTAAGACCTAAACGACTAATAATTGGCGTTAAATTCGACTCTGGAATTAATTGAAACAACAGAGGAATGTCCGACGATCGTTAAGTTGTGCACGCAGTTTCGGTTCTGTAAACTGCGTTTGCCATGTTGGCGTTGTAATGCGCAAACGGCAGTGACAGCGTGTCTTTGCAAGTTTTAGCGCTCGAACGATCAAATGTCAAGGTCACGAATACGAAATTAAACCATCAGGTCCGCAGCTATTATTTGAACTTTGAAGCACGGTGTTTTCTGCAAGATGCGGCTGGCGTTGTTCGATAGGTACTCGGACTACCGGGCCGCAAGCGGACACAGCTTCCGGTCGGCGGCGTCAAAAAGCTCGCCGACAACTTCCTCGTGTCGAGTCTGTCGGAGCTGGTCGGCCGCCAGCGACCGTCCAAGTACCCGTTCTGCGACATCTGCAAGCTGCTCACGGGCAAGCACCGCGACGCCACGTCCAAGTGTCTCGACTGCGCCAAGCTGCTGTGTGCCGCCTGCGTCCAGATGCACAAGCAGACCAAGGTCTTTAGCTGCTATGCTATTAATTTGCCGGACGTTGTAACGCTGGGCGGAGCTTACCAAGTCACAGGTCGCAGCAAAACGTGCCCAGTTAGCGCAGGTCCAGGGTATGTTGTGTGTGCAGTATGTGGCGGAAGGAGGAAGGACAGCGCAGCCGGCAGTCGCAGTCAAGTTCTTTTAGTGCACCGGTAATTAAGGTGTCATGTCGGGCAATATAAAGTTGGTACACTAGTTCTTTTTGGGTGGATTTTTACATTTGGCACAGCGAAGATCTAGGGATGGGCGGAACTATAGGCTCAAAGCAATGCGTAAAATTCGCCAGAAAAAAATAAGTTTCTTGGAACAGGTCAATCTTTTCCTACGCCAGTGTGAAAAGTTAATCCGTGACTACATTCCATCACATTCACTCCACTTTTCCACCGTTGATCGACGACCCTGCGGTAGCAACCCCCCGTGACGAGTGGTTATAATGGGGTCTTAATGTTCACCGTATTTTCTCTAATTGTTTCGGCGGACCCAAACCGACAGTCGTACGTACGTGCAGTGCGGGTTGTCACATGTGTCGATGGAAGTCACGGGGTAGTGTTTTTTAACCTCCGTTTGTCTGAATGTGTGACTAATTTTCCGCACGATATCGTAAAACCGATGAAGCTATGGTCACCAAACTTGGCGTTAAAATGATGTTAACCAACGCTGCCCCTTTGTCCCACAGCTATTATCCCCTCCCTTTCGGAATTGAGTCCAATTGAGGAAATGGACTCGATTTTGAGTCCTTTCTTCTGACTCTAACAACAAGGCAATCGGAGACAGCAGACTTCGCCCTGGTGCCGCCACCGGACGAACTCGACAAAACATAACGTCGTCTTCGATTCTGCGCCATTAGCCCCATTATGTAAAGACAATGACGATGAGTCCTGGAAACTCCATTTATTTTGGGGTCAAAAGGTGAAATGTCAAGGTCTTAAGTCACAAAAAATATTGCCGGTGTGGGTCTTTGCACTCTTTTGAATGCTGGCTTCTTATTGTTTCGTCTATAGTGCATGACAATGACGGCATGAGTCAGCACATAAAGCTACGCCATATACATATTTCTAGTTTCTAACATATCAAATTTTTCGTGAGTTTATAGTTTGCGGTTCAACTGAAGTTAAACTGAATTGAAATGCACTTTTAATGGTATAAATGTAAAAAAACTGCAGTTTATACACATTGTTAACGGCGACGGATCTAAAACCGCAAAAATCATAAAAAGGCAATGTTAACCACACTAACATAGCCTGAATGTCAATGTTA
>Ga0209780_1005310_pt1 | contig 10145 bp, 6 predicted proteins | sample WorMetexBAHAMAS2_FD_187384 | JGI IMG/M metagenome (GOLD analysis project Ga0209780, IMG submission 187384) | Marine gutless worms symbiont microbial communities from Max Planck institute for Marine Microbiology, Germany - Inanidrilus exumae... | ecosystem: Host-associated > Annelida > Digestive... | reverse complement strand
TCCCCAGAAAATTTTTTTGATTTTGAGTCTGAAAATGGCAACTTTTAGTGCATTCTGGGTACTTGCCCACGCGGCGAGTGGGCCATGGCCCCTCCCGGCCCCCTCCCCCCTTGGATCCGCCAGTGCCAGTGAGTAGCACAACATAGTGCATGATATGCTGCTGTGAAGATGTTAATGCAAACATAGCGTGATGACACTTGTACTGAACTGACCGTACAGGTACCGCCTGTTATGTAGCCCTTAATGTGTACAGATTTTAATTTCGAGTTTTTTTTATTTTACTGACATACGTTCGCACTGTCAGTACACTGTGTAGTCGTACATAGTCGCACACGGTCGTATCGTACCGTATCGTATGACGATAATCCCTGCGCATGGCTATACGGCTTCTATTATTCACCCACACAGTAGAAGCCTTGATAGCAGAACACAACGGGACAAACAATAGAGACGGTTGTTGTGCGAACAGATGACTTATTATGTCAACTGCTGCTGCGAATATGACGTAGTTCGTGTAACATAACGCTCACTCTCTGGTACGCAATCATTGATATCGACAACTGCAAGCGCCGGTTTGTTAGTTGTAAGATATTTAAAGGTCCGCGGCCAGTAACACATAACGATGACGTTGATTCGTGTTTTCTGGCTCCTGCTGCTGCAAACGATGGCGACGCTCAGTGCAACTACTGCGACCGAAACAGCAAGTAATCGCCAGCAAACTTCACGACGAAAGTAACGCTTCTTTTATATCGTTTAATTTAATCAGAACTTCATTTTGACCTCGCATATTTTTTCTTTCCATAAAAAGACTGCATCTTTCTCCTCTCCGTCCAAGTTCCAATTCCAACCAACCTGGCAGCCAACAACATATTTCTTTATTAATAATATTTGATGGTTAATTTGCATTCCTCGTTCTTCAAATGCAAATAGTACTTAAGTCATTAGCTTTGTTTCTTATATAATTCTTCTTTACAACTGGCCATAATGCAGCTGCAAGGAAGCTTATTTATTGTCTTCACATTTTATTCTTGGCTTATTTTTCAGCGATAATGTCGTTTTGTGTGTGCTAATTATTTACAAACATGCCTATCTGTGTCGTGTTGATTGTTTCAGTGAATCCAGCTACAAACAAATCGTGCGACAACTGCTTCGAAATTACGACAAAACAATACCTCCAAGTATGAAATTTTCAAACTGAAAAACTGAGTTATAAAAATTAAGCATCTGTATGATTTTTTACCGCTCGACGCTACTCTAGCGCGGTATATGTCGTCGTGTGTCCGTCCGTCTGTCACAAGCCAACACTGTACCAAAACGGGTAAGGATCACCAAGTTATACTGCTTGGTGTGAACAACTTGTCCAAGGTTGTTACGCAGCGTTTGCCCTGAGTAGGATTTGAACCCACGACCTGTTGATCGCAAGTCCAACGCTCTACCTGTTGCGCCACTATAAATGTGTAATGAAAAGTATCTCAGTATCGGTGCCAGATGCAGTCGTTGTTACTACAGACCACTAATAGGAAGTGATATATGGTCCATCGAATAGCGGCAATTCCGACGACCTTGTCTGACCTTCAAGGTCATTCACCTATTGCAAGTTTTTTCAAATGTTATTTTCGTACTGCTGTACAGCACTTAACAAGATTTTAACTGACATAGTGCATCGTGCGTCCCCTCTGCGACAGCTCAGTTTTTTGTCGATACAGCGACCGACATCACGACAGACTTGATAAAGCGAGTGATAATAGACCGCCGTAGCATGCTATGTTCCGTTCATATGTCCTGCTGTTTGGAGCATTCAGTCGATCATTTGACGCGTGAAAGATGGTGCAGTTGTGTGATAATATGAATGTGCTCGGTGTTCGTTGGCAAAGCAGCATAAAATACAGCATTTAAGTGAAATGCTGCAATTTCCGGTTTTCACGTTTCGCCAGATAGTGCAGAAGCATTAGTTCTATGAGGTGGAAAATTAAAACATTTATGCAATTTTTGATTATCTGCCCGATAGCTATAGCATAGCGTGGGACAGATAATAAAATCGTTTTGCGTCTGTGCGTGTGTGTGTGTCTGTCCGTCTGTGGACACTCTCACGGTCGCATTTCTTCGTCGATTTTCACCAAATTGGACACAGACGTGTAAACCCCAAAAGTAAGAAAGAGTTTGTTGGGGGTCAATATCGCCCCACCCGTTCCCCTATTTTCCCCCTAAAACCTCAATTATTGGCCCAGATGTCCAGAAAACCCATGCAAAAATGAAAAACGCAATATCTGCCTTACATGTTCACAAATCACCGAAATTCCCGCATCTAATAGGAAATCGGGGTCGGGGAACACGATGGTGACGTCAGATTTTTGACCGGAAGTCATGGACTTGTGAACTCGGCTATGGGGCAGATACCATGTTCCTCGGAACGTATTTCTTGTTTCTCAGGAACTTGTTTGCTGAAAAATATCAAAATCGGTTGATGTTTCTCACTAGGCGTACTTTGTTGAAGTCACTGAACCATTTGAAGGTGTGACGTTTTTTGAGACACAGTGAGACACAGCTTTTGAGCGCACTTAAATATATCGTATCGTATCGAGTGTATAGGCCCCCTAATAATCACAGTATACTGTTTAACATCACTGCGGTAATACAGTGGTACATTAAATGTACGCGTACCTGTTTATACCTTCACATGCACTTACGTTTACTGTTTGTTATATATTGCATGTGCTATGTTCTGTGTGATGTGTAAATTTTAATACAATACAATGCATTACATATTTTGTCATTGTTGTAGATGAACCAACGGAAGTCCAAGTTGGAATGTATATGTTGTGGCTCGAACTTCACGATAAGGTCGGGCAGACGCAATGCTTACATTTGCCAACAACGCCGTTAAAACTGTAGGCCTATACACTGACAGCAAAATAAAATTGGTCATTTCATTAGCTACATTCCGGAAAGAAAAATTCATTGCTCTTAAACTATATAAGTTTGGTGTTAATTTTCTTAAAAAACATAAGCACTTGCCTTTATTGTATTAACAGTGGTTTAGTCGCTATACATAGCAAAAGTAGTTTCTTTTATCACAATGATCTTACAACACGTAAAACACTATGTATCGTTCTCGCCAAAAAGGTTATGTACTTAAGTCGGTTTGCTGGTTGACTGGTTTGCATTCTGTTTTGGCAGGATTGCCCTAAAATAAATAACCCTTTTTCGTGGATTTTTTGGAATAGATAAACTCTACGACAATATAAAATCTAGTACTGTGTACGGTACCGTATATAAAGCATCAGTTGTCAATGTACAGTCTGCTACCATGACTCTGTATCTGAGACAAGCCTGGCGTGATCCAAGGTTTTCTTTTCCGAGCACCAGTGGACTGAACAACATTCGTGTGTACTTCTGGGACAACATCTGGCTTCCAGATACGTTCATTATGTATGAAAGAAACTCCATCATGTACGAAAGGTTCATGAAAATTACAAGTACTGGCGACATCTGGTACGTCATGAAGTAAGTCCAGTTGCTCATACTCGACCTTCAGCTCACGCCACACTGGGAAGTTAACTTTCGATTTTTAGTGTGTATGCCTAAAGTATAGATTTCACTTTACGATTACAAACGCGTAACGTACAGTAGGCCTATAAGGAACTAGATTGATATCGTCTCGGAGATGATTGTCGTTCGCTGCTTTTTCAAACAAATCGTATGTAACTTCTGCAAGTTATACCGCGCGACGCTATGTTAGCGCGGTATGTGCAGTGGCCCGGTGTCTGTCCGTCCGTCCGTCTGTATGACACATAAGATGGCTGATTATCATATTACTCACACCGTAGTAGGGAGTATGGACGTTTCTAATAAGAGCCGAGGCACAGTTGTCTGAGACTTTGATAAGCTTAAAGTAATATCAGAACTGCTGTATGTTCAACATCATTATATGAGTCTAGATACGTTTAGTATGGCTGATGTTGCTGATATGATTGAGACACTGTGTACTGCTTAGGTTCTACTGACAGTCTATTATTATTATTGTAGTTTCTTCTTCTTTTTTAATTTTTTGGTGTACTCTTGTACGATATTCATATTAAATAAATGTCGAAAGTTTTTATCGGAAGTGGCGTGCACCAAAGGCTGTGTGGTGGCGCCAGATCACTTCCTTACACCAATGGACGGGCTACTTCATCGCACTGAGTAACGCAATCATGATGGTTTTACCCATCGATAGCAGCGTTACGACATCAACCACGCTTTATGTTGAGTCCAACTAGTACTAACATGGGTGACCATTCACAGGTTACGATCTTGGCATACCACCAAGCCAACTCAGCCTCCTACCCTCTGTTGGATGGAAAATGACTACCGGACCAAATACGACGGTCTGTGAATGGCTGGAAGACGAGGCAGATATGGCTCACAGGCCTACTAGGGCCTGCTTACGGTACGGATTAACATGTGGATGGCAGGCAAAACTGCTTGATCTTTAGTTGAAACGTAAGTAAAGTAAGAATATTTGTATACGACGCAAAAAGCAACAGTCACTGTGCGCCGTGTGATGCCTGAGCGCCATACAAGTGGTACCATAGATATCATCATCATCATCATCATCATCATCATCATCAAGGCTTTATTCTCCCCCATGAAAGCGAGGGAGTATGTTTTACCGGCGTTGGTTTGTGTGTCTGTCTGTGTGTGTCTGTCTGTCTGTGATCACGATAACTAAAAAGATTGCGGACGGATTTGTACCAAATTTTACGGGAAGGTTCCTTGGGGGAAAGGGAAGACAAAGTTCGTGTTTCGTTACGATCGGTAAAGGGATGTGGCATAATGGTAAAAAAACTCCGTAAACCGGCGATTGTTTACATTTTATACTTCTGTATTACCACATAGTAGGTGTGGCAAGTGTTGCCAAGTGTTGGCGACAAAACCCTTAAATTTCGCTTTTGCGGGACGTTGTACTCTCTCAGAGTACTTTTCCATCTTGTTATTCAGTTGATCAAAATGCAACTGATAAAGCGCTACACACTACTAGAAGTTTTTATCTTTGATTTTATCTTGACCAGTGACATAACCATGACTTTACGAAATGTGTACCGTACTTTATGTAGCATTATGTTTTGGGAGTGCAAAGAACGGTCCGGCGAACGGCATTGACGAAGGTGCAAATAGGCCTGACGCTGCCAAATACCATAAGGGACCCAACAGAAAAGCCATATTATACACGGTATTAGCGCACTGGGGGGGGGGGGTTATTGCGACAATGCACTGCCCGCACAAGACGCTGTAACGCTGGGTGGAACTTACGACGGAGACAGAGCTTCGCCAGTAGGTCTACAGGTCACGTGATTTGTCGTAGTTGGCGGTACGCTGGCAGCATCAGCAGAGGCGGCGTAGGCTATTCGTGCTGAAGGCAGAAGTCGTAGCATAATGTGCCCAGCTAGCTAGCGCCGGCCAGGTCTGCCAGGATGTGTGTACGCGTCAACCGCAAACTCTAGATGGCGGAACGCATAAAGAGAACGCATGAGCGTGACATCATGCAGCGAGCGGCGTGACACAGTGGTAGAACGTCGGTCTTCGGCCGGCGAACTTTTCCTGTCCCGCGCTCGACCTGCAGCTGATGGGTGACAACTAATGTGGATAAACCGTCCGCTACAGGTCAGCCAACTAGGCCAACTCAGCCTTTTATCCTTTCGAGGTCGATAAATTGAGTAGTAAGCTGTAATCGGATATTTGTTTCCTTGCACGGGTAGCGACGTCTGGTGAATGCTTACGGGGTGAAGGCCTGGTGTGGTTGATTGGAGCGGTGGTGTGTTTGCTAGCTGCATAACGCGGGTTCAATTGCACGTTAACGCGTGCAATTGGATGGCCGCAGTTTGCGCTGCAGCACCACTGGCCCTTGCCAATCAATTGCCATTTCCGAGAGTGTAAAGCGTGCTGGTCCGGTAATCGCGTAAGCTGCGCTATATAAAAATCCGACCTTTACTATATTGACCTTTACCACTACATGTACATTGCATTACAAAACGAGCGAGCAAATACAATAATAAACTTGACTGATATTAACTGTTGTTTGTTGGTTGGCTAACGATCTAATGAACACGCAGACTGACAATCGAAATACCATTCTGGAAAGGAAAGCTACAGAAGTTTCCTCTGGACACTCAGTCACTTTCTATCAATATCGAGAGTTGTAAGTACAGTTATTTTTTTACTGCGCAGCATTGTATCAAGTTGTATGCAATTACAAGTGCACATAAGTAGCACAAGTTAGGCCATATACACTGTGTCTCAAAAAACAGAGGCTCAGCGCATGCTACATATTCCGTATCGCATCATATGGTAATCAATCCATTTCTTCTAATCGGCCTAGCTGCTGAATACAGATCTCGACGGTGGATGTGATCAACAGTTGTCCGACGACCATCAGACGTTTATGACACTTACCGAAAAACTACGTTCACAGCGCCTGAGACGATCAGCCGTACCAGAGATATGTATGGTGCCCACCAAAATTTAAACGGTTCACATGATCTAACCACGCCCCTTTCAGAGTTGATTTGCCATCCGTGGGCTAGCACTTGCTACCGTAAACCAACATACCAAATTTGAAGTTTCTATCTTCACTCATTACGAAGATACGAAAGGCGATACAAAATGTCGAAAATTGGGTGGTTTGGGGTAGTTAGGGTCACCCAATGTCACTGAAAATAGCACCAATCGATAATACTGCAAGTTAATTCCATATGAATGCAATTTACTGATCTATCGTCTATGGGGAACTTTATCGCAGGCTTTTTCGAAGTCCATAGACGGGTTGCAGTGTATCTTGGGACACACTGCAATATAGGCTCGAAGAGTACGTTTCCGACGGCTGGCTATAATAGCATAATAGGTGTCCAGATATTTATCTTTACCTTTATAATGACTAGAAGTTGTAATTGTAAGAATGCATTAGAAGCATCCTAATCTTTATATTAATCGTAATCAACCAATTAACCGTAGTTAGGCCTGTTGTCCTAGTAATATCCCATCGAATAGATAGGAAGTTAGGAACAACAACTGTCACTTTTAGATTTCCATTTTATTCTTTCTTTTCTTTCAACGCCAAACAACGGTTAGCGAATTCCGCTAACCGTCCCTACAATATACTGCTACTGATACACCGAAGAAGAAGAAGTAAATCTAAGCAGCGCAGTTTCTCCTTTTATAAACCATGAAGACAATGACGAATTTCAAGGTTAAGTTTATAGAGCTAACCCGGAGATGCAGCGGCCTACGTGCTGTTGCAGTGGCGACCCATGCCTTATTGGGTTGATGGCGTAGCCGAGCTACTACAGCCATCAGGCCTAATCGAGATTAAAGCGCGTGCAGCCCCGTTTAAATGGGCCTACAGATTTTACAATGCATTTACCATTCACCATGGATTGTCTGTTACAAGTGCAAACTTCAGGCCAACCTGGTTGATCATTATTGTACTGCCATGTACATATGTACAAACTTTTCCCTCACTGTAACCGCGATGACCTGTACAAGTATTTCTTCTCACAGCGCATAATAGACGCATGGAACAGCCTACCTGCCAAACCGAATGACTTCAGTAGCATCGCTCGGTTTACTCGCTTTATCAAAAGCGCAGACTTATCAGAGTTTTTATTGCTCAGATAGTAATCCTAGCTGTTCTTAGTTGTTTCTAATATTTTGCTGTATTCTGTACATTAACGCCTGTTAGTGCCATTCGGCCTTGGCGTGTTACTCTCGTGTGTTTGTGTTTTAAATGATTTTTGTATGACTGTTTATACTATGTTTTTATGCACAGAGAGTTTTAAATAAAAATAAAAAATGTATGTACATTAATATCAATTTGTTGTTTTAATCGTTTGTGCGACGACGAAATTCAGTCGGATATACAACGGATACAATTCGCTTGTCTGCACTTCGTTATCCAGTCCAACTGAGCAGAAATGTCGATCTGTGTGGTTTTACTCTAACCAACGCTGTTCTCCACGATTGCAGCCAGAACTACACAACAGGTTTGTGGACAAATTTTATGCATTACTTTTTACCGCGTATCGCCGTTATGTGACATTCCAATGCGACATTCCAACGAGAACATCACATAAGAACTTACTGGCGGGATAGCTAAATCAAGAAGGTCCGCTATTGCAGAGGGGCCACGCAACGCGCTCTGTCAGTTGAATGTTTGCTGCACATCACTTCCTATTAGTAGTTTGTAGTAGCAAAGTCTTTATCCTGCACCGTTTCTCAGATAGCACCACATGTGTACAGTGTACGTGACTGCCTGTGACCTTCAGAAGTTCTTCATTTTCGATAAGACAGTTGAAATTACTAGCCAGCATTGTTGCTTTTCGATTCACGTGTAAACATATCGTATAGACAATGCATGCCACATTTCCAGAGGTATGGGAGTTAGAAAGGTTTTAAACAGCAAAAGTGACCTTCAGAGTTACTGAAGGTCATTGGTATTGATGCCATTGGATAGGCTACATACAATTTCCCATTAGTCTTCCATTGCAACCATGTCTCTCTCTTTTACCGTTTCCGAGGCATTATCAGTTATTTCCTAATAGGCCTATTTAAAGTGGTCACGTGACACTGAACACATTCTTTGGGGGGTAATCCATCACTTTTGGACTGGTAATCCTCAGTATCAATTAGCATACCAACTTCGATGTGCCTAGCTTTCTCCCGTTCATGTGCGATGTGACATTTTACTAATTTCTCGTGAACTGGCCCCGGTTATTTTGAGCAGCAAAGTGATTTCTGGCAACCTTTACAAAAACAGTCATCATCTTGCAATGAAACGTTGGATTTCAAGTGATCTTGGTACTTGTGTAGTTTCATTTACTGAGTGCAAAACGCTACATATGAAATAGGCTCTCTTGAAATTATAATGTAGTATGTATAAGTTATTGCATACAGTTTGTGGAGGGTGATTTTGAGTCGCCAACAGAACGGCAGATTTGTTCATTACTGTACAGTTCGCTTATGTGGCATAATCGTTAATAGTGGAGATGATCATGTTGACAAGCCCAGGATTGGCTAACTCCCATTTCTCTAAAATTATAAACTGTAATTTTTTTACTTCGCCCCGTAAGGGGTGCGAAGTATTATGATGAGTACGTCTGTGTGTGCGTGTCTGTCTGTCCGCGAGGATATATCCGGAACCACACGTGCGATCTTTACCAAATTTTTGTGCATGTTGCCTATGGCTGTGGCTCGATCGGTCCTCCTCCGGTGTCGTTCGATACGTTGTGTACTTCCGGTTTTGTGGATGTCATCATGTTTTTCTATAGTGGACCGTATAGCGGTATGAAGTTCTCCACGAATGACTAATTTTGCTTAAATTTACTAAAATCGGACAGAATTAAACTTCCTATTATTAATGGGCATACTTTTGATTATTTCGAAATTACTCGCAAACTAAAATAATGAGAAACGGAGAAATTTGGCGATTAACGGGAAGTATTACCGAAACGCACGTCGCCGTAGCTATCGTTACTGTGGTAATGGTGAACGTTGGCGGAGAAACAAATATACCCGTTACTTTGATGCATGGACGTAGAAAAGCGAAGTTAATTTAGCGTTAATGGGACTTAGGTTAAGAAAGAATATAGAGTTGAGGAAGAATTGAGCCGCTGAGAATTATAGTGGTCCGTCTGCAAATATACCAAAGTTGAGAAATTCACGTTAAAAGTTTGCAATGGCCCCTGTGGTTACCTGAAGCATAGTATAACAAACGACGTATTCATCACCTTGCAAACCCCGTAACGGGTGCGCAAGTATTGTGATTAGTACTAGAACATGTGAGCGGAGCGGAGCGGAGCGGGCCGATTTGCCGGTCTGTCGCTCAAGCCCTTTCTGTTGCGTCCCGCTCCACGCTCCGCTCCACGCTCCGGCCATTTTTCAAAGGCCGCTCACCGCTCCGCTCCGCTCCAACCAATTTTCTAGCCGCTCCGCTCCGATGCAAATGCTAGCATAATGACGGAACTACAGATGTAAAATTTCATGAAATATTACATTACATTATTACATTAGCGGTAACCATAACGAATCCAAAATAGCCCCACGTACCTGATTATGATCATGATGCACTTTATATCAACATCAGTCACTGCGATTTGTGAAGCCCAAAATTA
>Ga0209780_1005309_pt1 | contig 10145 bp, 5 predicted proteins | sample WorMetexBAHAMAS2_FD_187384 | JGI IMG/M metagenome (GOLD analysis project Ga0209780, IMG submission 187384) | Marine gutless worms symbiont microbial communities from Max Planck institute for Marine Microbiology, Germany - Inanidrilus exumae... | ecosystem: Host-associated > Annelida > Digestive... | reverse complement strand
GCATTTTCATTTCATTTCATTTCATTTCAAGGAAATCTTCAGCGCCAAGAACAAACTGTAAACCGAGAACAGATTTTGGACTGTGATTTTTGTCAGATTTTTAGAGGCATTATGAAACTTAAATGTACACAAAATTCACTAAAATCATTAAAATGCGCATTCTGAGAAAAATATTCTGAACATTTCTTGCGTCCCTTACCTACACCCAACCTCACACCTAATTCCTTGGGCTTCCTCTCAAACTACAAAATGCTATTGTGAAGGTGAAACGCACATGTCACAGTTTTAGTCAAGCTTGGTTTTAAGTGCCAATTCTGGCAGTAACTTGACAGTGTGTGTAAATCAGCTGTTAGGGTGTTCTCATGCTCTGTGAATGTAACGGCTTGAGTTGCACAGCAAATGTCATCAGCGTAAATGAACCTACGACATTTCATTGCAGGCAAATCATTTGTATACAGGTTAAATAGTGTTGGGACCAAAACTAAACCCCGCGGACGGCCATTTTTCTGTCTCCGCCAGGAACTGACTTTGTCGCCCATGTAGACACGAAAGAGGCGGTCCCTTAGCAGAAGCTCCATTGCTTGAACTACCCAGGCAGCCAGACATATAGAGAGCTAAGCTAGAAGGCCAGTGTGCCACACCGTGTTGTACGCTGCTGTGAGGTCAAGATAAACTGCACCAGTTTTCAACTTTGTCTGGAAACCATTTCAATGTACGTTGTTAAAGCATATGTTATTCTTGCTCAGTGCTGAACAGTGATTCGACCTGGGATGAAACTCGCTGCAGTAGGATTCTTTCAAGCAGCTTGAAACAGACACTCAACAGGGAGATGGGATGTAACTTTAAGCAAGACAGTGGTCTTTTGCCAGACTTTTCCAGTGCTATGACTTTGGCTTGTCACCACATTTTGTGGGAATTTTTGCTCCTGTACCATTCTTGTAAAAAGTCTGGCAAACCATGCATGGCAGATGGACCCCAGTGTTTCAGAAATTCTGGATGGATGTTATCGTAGCCTGAAGCTGTGCCGAGTTTCATTCTGATCATTATGCTAACAACTCACTGTAGTTATTAACTCATTATTATTTTTTGTTATATCCTGTAATGTCAATAATGTAAAACAGACATGCTACAAATGCACACAAAACATAAAAATGAAGAAAAAACGGTAATTGGTAAGCAGTACTCAAATAATTATTTAGTTAATATCCAAATATTCAGACTGCAGCCCTAATAGCTACACTGGCATTGAAGAGTTGACACAAAAGGAGCAACAGTGATTCCTCAAGAGTCAGTCAGTGGTTGAAGAAAGGACGAGATCTAGTACATATTGAGAAGTGTAATTTTATTATTTGGATAAGGCTGGCTGATAAGTAGAAAGTGTTCCAATGATTATGTATAATCCATGAAAGCCAGTTCACACAAAGAAAAGCGAGCCAGAGACTGTCTGCAATTGTGAATTTTGGTATTTATGTATTAGGGCTCACACAACACTTTGTAGCAATCATTCCCAACAATTAATTGACTGAGTTAAGGTTTTACATCCCATTCAACACAGAATAAGTCATTTCGGAGATGTTCTTCCTAGAAATTTCTTGGCTTGGTACTGAAGAAACTAAACACAATAAAAGCAAGCAACACTGGAATAAGATGATCTAAACTAACAAACAATAAGCACAAAAATATAATATAAACCTAAACCAACATGTAAATTTAAGAACTGTTCACATGTTTGTGTATTATTGGGCACAACTGTCATCTACAACACAGCACAGAACAGTTCTGATTATTATCCCTCCTAATCATCAAGCTCTGATGCTGTCCAAACGATGAAATTGGTAATTGGCTGACCAAGATTCATCTGAAAAAATATCCATTAAACTGGTGAAGATGTGTTTCTGTGTGTGAGTGCATGCACACAAATACTGTACTGGTACATAACAGAGCTGTTGAAAATACCAGTATGAGTCCGCTGGTGAGCATGGAGATGCGACTGGAATTTAGTGCTGAATCCGCAATGATCACACAGATACGGTCGCAGTGTGCTGTGTATTACTAAGTGTTGTTTCATCGTGCCTTTCGTTGCAAATCCACGATTGCAAACCGGACACAAAAATGGTTTCTTGCCTACAAATCATCAACTCCACGATGCTCTGTTGCTACTACTACTTTCGCATTTTGTTTAGCTATCCTGGTCTTCCACAGTTAAACTCCTGGAGAGACTGGATCTCTCAAACGTGGACCTTTTGGATCTGCAGAGCAGGTTTCTGCAAAATGGAGACTGTTCCTGTCTCTAAACCAACCGTGTCAAAGCACTAATGGCTGCAACATTGTACAGTACAAGTTTTAAAAGACTTTGGATGACAAACCCCCTAATGGGCGTCGTCACATCATGTGACGTATATTTAAATTCTGGGGCCCCAATTGTACCTTTGGAATGGGTGAAGCTAGGCATTTCAAATTTGGTGTGCAGATTCATATTGAGGAATACCAACACAAACACGATAGATTACCCCCAAAAGGGGTTGTGTTCAGTATTATGTGACATCAGTAAACTTCCTAAAGTGACTGATAATAACATGGTACAAGATAGAGACATAGTTACAACAGAAGACTAACATGATGTCATGTGGCCTACTGAATGGAACCAATACCAATAACTGACTGAGTTAAGGTTTTACATCCCACCCGACACTAAATAGGTCATTTCGAAGACGTTCGTCCCAGCCAATCTCTTGGCTTAGTACTGAAAAACTGAAACAAATAACAAAAGCAAACATTCATTCGTAACAAAATATACCACAACATAAAATTAACCCAAAATAAAACTACGGCCAGGTTTGGTCGCCTCCTACGATCTCCAGCATGGAAATGGAATGGGTCTATTCTGAAAGGAGTAGATAGATACGTCAAGAAGTTAACAAGTAAGGAAGCAAATAAGAAAGGAAGAAAGCATAAGAGAAGAAAGTAAAGAATGAAGACAGGGAGAAAGGAAGTTAAGTGAACACACAAACAGAATTTATATAGCGCCGAAATTAACACATAAATCACGGCGCATTACTGCCCCGCAGCCCGTGCAGTGCCAATACCAACATTTGAACCTTAAGTGACTGACTTTTAAAGTCACTTTTGCAGTTTGAAACCTTGCTAACTCCCATGCGTTGGAAAATATACCATATAGATACCGATAATCAGCCGATAATCGGTATCGGCCGATTAGTACGTTGGTATCGGCTGATTGTCGTTTATAGAATTGATAAGTAAAAGTTTTTATTTTACATGGTGTATCCGTATTTTAATTTAGTTTGGTGAATGTTTGTGCGAGTGTGTAAAACCAAAAGTAGACAAACATGAGAGTGGCTTCCATTCCGGTAAAAGTGAATGCGTTTTGTTAACTTTGCTTTTGCGCGCGTTTTTGTTTTGTCTGCACTCTGCAGTCCTTCAAGTAAGCTAGAGTTCTCGGATAACAATCGGAGCCTAAATAAATAACTTAAATAAGACAGCAAAATAAGCTTTTTGTATTAATCGGTAATCGTCCGATAATCAGCCAATTGTTAGACACTGATTATCGGGCGACCGATAAACAGCCAGTGCCTTATCAGTGCATCTCTAACGCCTTATCGTGCATCTCTAATACCATAGCACATTAACTAATATATGTTTGCACATAAACTGGAAAGCACGTGGCTTGTAACTTCATCTGTCTTGTCAAAACTGAAGGACTTTTGAAGGTCACAGGCAGTCACATATATTGTAAAGGTGTATATAGGTCGTAATATCTCGGAAATGGTACAAGACAGGGACGTTGTTACTAGAGACCACTAATAGGAGGTAATACATGGCCTATCAATTAGCAGCAATTCCGCTGACCTTGAATGACCTTCATGGTCATTCACCTATTGCACGGCTTTTTTCACAACTGTGCAGCAGATGACAACACTTTACAATTGATGTAGCACGTTGTGCAGTCCCTCTGCAATAGCTGAACTTCTTGTTCATAACAGAAAGAATAAACTGAATCCAAATAAAATGCAAAGTTATAGTTTATCAACTAAATAAAGTAGATGTGCTGCATGTCCGATTAACTGAATCGCATGCAGCACACCAAAACCTGCCCCCATCTAATCGCACCCTCCATGTAAAGGAAACCATAAAAAATATTCATCAAAAACGAACGAAATCTGACAATTGTGGTTAGTACGTAGGCATTGTGTCGTATCTGACATGAATTCTTCTATACAAATAATTTATTTATTACACATTTTCAGTGTTTAAGGGGTTTCTCATGTGTTACGGTACAGCTGAGAAGAGCGTCACATTATACTAATCTATCTTCCAAAAAGGTAACAAAATGGCATCTCCTTTGAATGCAGCACACCAAAACCTGCTTTTCCAGCAAACCCTCCCTCTAAAGCAAATGCTATAAATCAGGCATGACAATCTCTTCACCATTCTTTGTAAAAAAAAGTCTGAAAGACGTGCAGTAAATGTAATAAATGCACAAATACCTGAATGACAGCGTTCATGGTCAACCAGATTGTTCTTCATTTTAAAGCAAATACCACACGTACGGCAAGAGTAGGGTCGACTATCTGTGTGATCCATACGATGAATGACGAGCAAACGAATCCGCTCTGTAGTAAACGAACAGTTGTCACAACGGTATGGCGGCCCGGCAAAGTGAGTACCCATGTGTTTGTAATATCCACGATTCCAATGCGTTTTAAAACTACAGAGGCTGCAGGAAAACGACTGTCGATGTGCCGTCCTCAAATGATTCCGCAGCTTGTCCACAGTTTGTGTCTTGAACTGGCATTCTTTACATCTTATATTCCTAAATCCGTTCGTTTTTCGTTTCTTAACACTCTTTTTGACAGATCTGAGTGCTTTTAACTTTTTTTGGTTGTCATTATTGTTGTCTGCATGATTAAGTTCATGTAACACTGGTTCAGTAGTATTAGTAATAGTGTCGTTGTTAGCATGCTGACTGTCAGTATCAATTCTGTTATTAGCATTGACTGAACATCTCTGCTGATTATGCAGATGACGTTGACCTGAAACACGTTTTCGTTTCTTTCTTTGTGTCGTCTGTTGTTGGTTACTGCTGCACGTAGCTGTGCAGCTGTCATTTTGAGTTTGTGGAGATACGGTCTGCCTCTCAGCAGTCATATTAGATTGAGCTGCTTCCTCCACATTCACATGTTCCTCCAAACATGTGCTCAATATCTGCTGAAGTGACGTGTGTGAATCAGCAAGATTCTCGGCAATAGCTGCAGACAGCAAAACACCCTCTTGCTCCTCCACATCTTCATCACTGTCTTCGATTTTGACTGCCACATCATCGTCATCTGTCTCACTTGTGCTGACAGAGCCATTCATCACATACACATCAGCAGACCGCATGCAATCATCCACACCGAAGCTATCCCGTAACTTGCCAAGTTGTTCAAAGTATATGTCCGGGAGAAGACAGCTGTCTTTCAGACTCTGAAGGACACGGTACAAGCACCAGTCTGAGGGAAGAGCTGTTCCACAGTTCGAGTCTTCAAAACAGCCTCGGAGAAAGGTACAGAGTTCCATTGGTCCAACCTTCTGCCACTGAACGTAAGTAGCCACTAGTGCAGGCATCCTTTTACGCCGATCCTCCTTATGTTCTGTCCACCGCAATATCAAGCGGACACGATCAATCTCACTCAAGGGCATTGAACGACCAATCAGTTCTTCAAGATGTGCACGCGAAAGTTCAACACTGCTTTCTGCATCAACAATATCAACTGCATTAGCTACAATGTACGAATCAACAATTCTCACAAGGCCAGTAAGGCCCAAGCCTAGTGCAAATTCCTTCGTCCGAAAACAGTTCGACGGTGTCATGTGCTGCTGCAGAAACTCAATGCACCTATCCCGAAGTTGCATCATACAGAAACGCTCAGAGAACTTCATGACATCCAGTACCACGTCTTCACTCAAAGTACTTATCCCAGTGTACATAAATTGCAGTACAACACTGAAGGCAAAGTGGCCACCAGGACGGCTTGCTACTACAACCGTCTGCCGAACAATGCGTGAGCCATCAAGCAAAGTTTCAAAGTATGAGCTGCAAGCAGCCATCACTGCACGGTGAGCTGAGAAATTGACACCGTCAACACGTATCGTCACGTCACAGAATCGCTGTGCATCCCGCTGCTCTCTCAGTTTTTCTAGAATGGAAACACCGTAGCCTGCTTCATCAAAACCAAGCCCAGAATCGTGGCCAATTCCTGACCCTGAACTGGGTCCAGAGCCTGATCCGGGTGTATCACATCGTATAATGGTGTCCGACATGATGAGTCTCAATGGCTGTTAAACTGTACACAATAAAACAAAAAAAAATACAACACATAAGGCACTGTTAATACAAGCATATCACACATTTGTAAACAAATTTTGGTGATGCTATATACACAAAATGTAACTTCTCAGGGCAACTACTACTAGAGTTCTAATGGTCTATGAAAAAATGGATCCGACTGAATCAGTAATTTTAATTCAACTGGATCGGCTGACTCAGTAGTCGATCCAGTAGCGACGAACGGCGACGAGACTAGCTATTTAGACAAACTACCAAAGGAAACACGCCGCCACACAGCGGCTATACCGGCAATTAATAATACGTTGTGCTGTAGGTGATGCATAAGGAAAGCATGCTGTCATGGTGACTACACTCAGACCAGGCCTGAAGCCGGCGACAACGGTCAGCTGCGCTGTGGACCGCCGTCGTCGACTTTGAAAATCAAACACATTGCCCGAGTTTTCTGTGCATCTAGGGTGTTCGTTGTGAGTACCGTCGCTGCTGCTGCCTTGCTAATGACGTATTGTGGAGTGAAGCGTGGATGCTTACTGCTGAGCGATCGGAGAGATACTGATGTTGTCGCCAGATGGGTTGTGCGTTGATGCCCACGTTGCCGCTGCTAAGGTACCCCACCCTCATTTATGTCTTTTCTTTAGTTTTTCTTAAACTTTTCTTGACGTTGGTCTACCAGCATTTCCGAAACGTTTCTATGATGTAGACCCTACACTTAGACCCAAAGGAAGTGACGCTATGCCAATTTCCCTAATGTGCCCTAAAATAAATGAGCGGCAAAACCCCCAATTTTCATCAAATTTGGTGCTTAACTACAACACAGTAAACACTGTCATTCTCAAAGGGGAAGGAAAATAGTAAACTGAAAGTAATAGTGTCAATCAATGACTATTAGGCTATTAGCCATATTTTCACTAAATTTGGTGGGGTTGGGCATAAACAATGATAGAGACTGATGCTCTGGCTTATGCATGGGGTAGGAAAATTAAGCTATTTTTTAGAATGTGTCATGTTACATTGCAGAAATGGTACAAGACAGGCACATAGTCACTATGGATGACTAAAAGAAAATAACAAATGGCCTACTCAATGGTGACACTGATGAGTAACCCCAAACCACCCCTAACTCCTATTTTCATAAACTATTGTGGCTCCTTTCCTATCTTTTCAATTGGTGAAGCTAAATTTGGTATTCATGTTGATAATGGGGGGAGTATTAGCCTACATATGTTTGATAAGTTAACCACAGAGGGGTGTGATCTTGGTCACATGACCCTTTCAAATTTTGATAAATAAGTAACAATATCTTGAACATGGTGAAAAACTGCAACACAATTACAATGGCAGACTAATAGGAAATGCTATGTGGCCTATAGAATTGTGCCAATGCACATGACCTTGAAGGCTGTGCAAGTCATCTGAAACCATTCTAAATCCCACGCATCAGAAAATCTAACAATACCATTTCTGCTTTCAAGTGTTGATAGACAAATAGGAAATAGTAAGTGGCTTATAATTTTTACTACTGTAACCAAGTGTAAGGACGGTTAAGGCATTCATGTACAGTGAACAAGTGGCAACGCAACCTTGGTTAGATGGACGGAAAGGTTTCTGCCAAAAACATTCCTTTAATCACTAAATTTGTAACAATTTGCATTCAATTCTTGACTCAGTTTTCAGCAACTACGTCCTCTGTCATGGGGATATCAGTTTCATCTTGTCATGAGCAATTAGGTTACTTCTGACTCTTCCTGGCATATGCATACGTTTCATAAATTAGCATTTACAGTACTATTCTAATCATTTGATATCTAACCTGGCCCTACAGTTTTTCTCATACCTATCGCACTATTGAGCAAAATCTGTCGAAGCTGGCGTTTCTGAAGGGGTTGGTCACATTAAGCACAAATTTTAAATAGATGGAGACATCGCCCGCAATCCGTCTATGGACCATTAGATAGGAAAATGATGTAGCTACAATTGTGCTGCTGGATGTTGTCACACAAACTAACTTTGTAGCAGACTTCACTCGACAGAAGTTGAATTTCAGTGGCAAAAACACCAAAATCGCGTTTTGTGCCACCCTTGGGGGGGACCTAGGGGTAACATACACGGTTCACCTATGGTTCGTTGGAAAGTGCGTGGTCGACTTCCTATTAGTACTAATTGAAGTTCTTTCGCCAGCTCTCACGGTTGAGGTGCTATGAGCGGATATTTGTCGAAATCGTCATGTTCGAAAGAGGGGTTAGTCATTTGGAGCACAAATTTCAGGGGAAATGGTGGTTCGCCCATCAACGACTGTTGGCATCAGAAAACTAGAATCCCTGGACTATCATGTGGCGTTGTTTGCGTGATCCTAAGTTTAGCCTTTTTGAAAAAATACCGGCGTGTGACAGACAGACACACGCTGATGGCTAATACCTGCGCTAGCATAGCATCGTGCGGGTAAAAATGCTGATTTAGACAGATTTCATCTTTTTTTCTTTTATTCTTATTTATTGTGTTTATTCTTTTCTTGTTTTTCTTGTTTACTACCAAATAACTTGGTGAATAAAGTTGACTTATAGTGCCTTAGAGGTGAGAGCTAGTGAAAAAAGTTCAATTATCACTAATAGGAAGCAGACAATGCACTTTATATCGAGCCACAAATGAACCCTGTGTGTTACCCCTAAGTCCCCAAAAGGGTGGCTCAAAATGAGAATTTTTACATTTTGTGTTGCCCTTCATTATCTTCGTTACAGGTAATCGTAGATACTTCTAATTTGGTATGTGCGTTGAACACAGCAAGTCCCAGCCTACAGATGATAAACTGTCCCTGAAATGGACGTGGTCACTTCACGTGACCCATTTTAAATTTTTAGTCCCTCTAAGATATTTTTTGAATGGCTTAAGCTAGCTAATTCAAATTTGGTGTGCATAGCAAGTCCCAGCCTATGGACGACAAACTGTCCCTGAAAGGGTCGTGGTAACTGTCACGTGAACTTTAACTTTCGGAAGATAAGCGATAATATCTTGAAAACGGTACAAGATAGCCGCATAGTTTGTACCAAATTCGAATAGGAATTCATACCACAAACTATCACAGAATGAAACTCTCTTCCTGATGCCATCTCATCAGCGGCTTCGATGTCTTCGTTTAGAAGCCAGATGACTGCCTAGGTGATGTCACTATATCCATAGTGCACACCCTTCTCATCACTGTGATATCCGATAAAGATCGGTGATTACTATCCAGATCCAGATCCAGATATGCGCTCTTTCGAATGGTTACTGCCTTCTGTTAAGGTCGTGCGATCATATGAACAAATACTAGGATGTATGTTCATGTCCCGTCGGGGAAACGCCCAGTAACCTTAACCTCCGCAAAGTTTCACGGAGGATAACGCAAACAAGTGTTACGTAGACGTAGACGGAGTTTACGAGCGCATGCCCGCATCTTGAAATCACTTCACGATAAAGTACGTTACTAAAATTCCTCACACAATACTTCACTACGACTTCCGGTTCCCTGCAGCTGTGCTCTAAAATCATATACAATATCTTGATTGTGTCAAAATTTATCCAATCTAGCTTTAAATGTGTTAGTGGTGTTAGCAGAAACAACCCAGTTAGGTAAACTATTCCGGCTCCGTGAAGATCTTCACGGAGGACAACGCGAAGTGACCCGTTAGTTTCCGTTAATTTTCACAAAGGACAGCAACTGGGTGTGACTAATTACCACATCGGACCCCCCTGGTACATTATGAGGCACCTAGGAACCTGCCACAACAATAAGAACACTTCCAAAGAAGCGTCAGAGTTAAGT
>Ga0209780_1005308_pt1 | contig 10146 bp, 5 predicted proteins | sample WorMetexBAHAMAS2_FD_187384 | JGI IMG/M metagenome (GOLD analysis project Ga0209780, IMG submission 187384) | Marine gutless worms symbiont microbial communities from Max Planck institute for Marine Microbiology, Germany - Inanidrilus exumae... | ecosystem: Host-associated > Annelida > Digestive... | reverse complement strand
ATAAGAGGCCGGAGCGCATTCCTCGGCGGATGACTGCCTCAAGACGATCTCTATCGGCTGTCGAGCAGAAGCCATACCAGGCACTGGCAGCGCAAACACGCTTGTGGACAGCAACCGACTTGAAAACAAATCTCAGTCTGGTGCTCATCACGCCGCGATTGCGCAATGTACTCAGAGCATGCACAGTCTGTGCACACGACATGACGACGTTATGACTGGCAGACGGTTAGAGACCGTCACACCCAAGATCTTATTAGATGAGACGCGGGCAATGTCAAGTAAAGGTGACGGTTCATCAACCTGCTGCCGTCGCTTATGGTTTGTAAAAATAATTTCGACAGACTTGGACCGATTAAGTGTCATGTTGTCAAGTCTTCAGACGACCTCAACAGAACAGCTTAACGGCACTGTATTTTGTGCATGCACTTTGTAAACTACACTTCTTCGATTTGCTGTGGTTTTGTTGTTCAAAAAACAAGCTGTACGACAAATCCACTACAAATCAAACAACGGAAATTTAGGCTTTAAACAGCACAATAACTGTACTTTAGCAGAATGGTATTTTCATCAGCATTTTAAAGACGATATGCAACGATTTTTTTTTACCAAATTGATTAAAAGTAGTTTCTAGCTGCTTACTGCAATATAAACCCGTCTGTGTAACAAATTTTGATAAATTACGCCATAAAATGCTAAAAAAGTACAAATTTATTGGTCTTTTTGGTATAGTTAATCTTTGGCTGTTTCCGTCACGTGTGACGTCATGCCAAGATACGCTTGTTTCGTTTGCGTTGTTATGCGTTTGAGATTAGATAAGAAGTTATTTATTATACCATTTTATGTTTTAAGAACCTATTTCTACGTCGTTATGCCTATATGTTGTGTAATGTCTCACTCAACACTCCAATAGCATGTTCCCTTGTTCGTTTCCCTGGTATGACGTCATCACTTGCAATCGTAAACAAATCACTTTCTTGCGCTTTTTCTAAAATTTCCTAATTCTTTGATGTTCCTTAATATCCAAATAGATTTGCTTATATTAAAGACATACTACGGGCAATTTACTTTAACAACTAAAAAATTCATTGCATATCATCTTTAAGCTACACCATTGTGACTGACTTTTGATATGCACATGAACACCCAAAACATTCAGTCATATTAAACTTAAGTAGAGCTCCACGCCAGCTTCGGCTAGCGTTTTGCACTTGCCATAATATATCCGACCACTCATAAGCTTAGCCCATCGTACGCTCCGCCCAGCGTTACACTTGACAACTTAACTTAAGTACACAACGATTCTAATGACAATACTGCTGTACAACTGGTATGGTAACTGGATCTGGAATGCAGAACAAACGAACGATCTTGTTTAGTGGAAATGCCTAGTATTAGACGCCTCTATCACCAAACACACGACCGGGAAAAAAGCTAGCAATGCACAGACAGTAGCCACTGTCTGGGGTCCAGTTTTACCGGCGAGTGGATATATAGTACACCCCATCATTATAATAGGGCGACGGACGGGACGGACGTCGCAACAGACACAGTAACTATGTCATTAGCAGTCTGCAGTGACGACCTTGAACTCAGCGGAAACGGCGTGACGTTTGACCCAGATTACGGACACGATATGTGGCCCACCGTTTTTTCCAACAATACGCTCATTATCCATTAGTCGGTCCGTGTGCGCGTTCTGCAATTAGCCCGCACGCCATCGCAATGCCGAAGGGCTTATATTTTACCCGTTCTTTCTTTCTTTTTTTCGACGCCTAATCTCTGAGGTCACTGAACGGATCTCAACCAAACTTGGACACATATTCACTTACGACTGCTATTTGAAAAATTTGGTCCGAACTCCACCGGGCATTTACCCCCAAGGGCTGGGGGAAAACCGATTTTGGTACCAACTTTGAACTGTGACTGAACATATCTCTGCAACGGAACATGACATCAACAATCAAATAGAAATTTGTCAATCTACAGGGACTCCCCTACATGCCCCCAAATTTTGTGAACTTTGGTCCAGAAACGGCTGAGAACGATTGGCGATTTTTTGTCCACCCGCCTAAATTTTCGCACTAAAAGTCACTGACAGCCTTACCGCATGGACGTTATATATTATATAACTATAACAGACAGCAGGCAACTTTGGCACGTGTTATGCAGTGGCACGAGCCTACAGTCTAGAACAACAGAATGCTGGGGATTTGCCATGCATCTAGTTCAGTCTATTATTAAGGCAATCCAATGTCGGCGCTGCTAGACCGTTCTTAAATCAAAATTTCGTCACATTCAGTACCAGCAAAACGTGCCTAGGTGGACGAATTTGTCAATCCCACTTATTACTGACCCGCCTAATGGGCCAGTGTTGTTTTCTCACTGGCGTCTGTCGTCGTGGGCAACGGTGCCGGCGGGCGGGTGGGCCTGCTGTGCGGGCAGCCGACACTCCACGGCGGGTCAGTAGTGTTACGTCCCGTTAGGGCGACACCTTGTTTACCTTCAATTCATGCACGTGTGCCTTTAAAAAAAACTATCACCTTAACGACCTGCTGTGAACTTGACCTTTGATCTTTGACCTCCAGCATCTAATCAGGTCATCAGTAGGGGCTGGTGAATATTCCCTGCAAGTTTCATGTAGATTGCTCAAGCCGTTCATGAGATATCGTGGTAACATGATCTATCCGGACGAACGAACTGGACGAACGTGGCGGACGGACAGCGCGAAAACGCAATGCCATCGCCGACACTTGTAATGACGACGGCTCTATACACTATCGCTGGCTTCGACCTTTCGGCTTTTGCTATTTTCAGTGTTATCACAGCTACAGATAGGTCTCCCAAAGATCTTGGGATTTCTTTACATGGCTTCTGACGCCCAGCCAAGTGTCAACTCAGGCACTAGTTATATTACTATGCGCATAACGAAACGTGATAAAAACAGCGTCATCTGCATCACACGGGGGACTATGGGCATTCTACGTGCAAGCTGTACACAGCACGGCTGCGCGTGTATGTAAAATGTCCTACTTTTGGCAAGGTCTGCATTATTACAATGCAGGGCCGGCCGCGTTGTCAACAGATGTAGACGAACACGGTCACTGCAATACACTGCTGGTATGTACACAAAACGCCTGCCAAATGCAGCGACAAATTATATTTATTATTAATATGAACTAGTTGAATACCCGCTCACGTTCGCAGGTACAGGACCTGTGACTATGTAATAACTGAATCACTGAATGTGTCGCTAAAATATTTAAAACAAGGTGGCGCTCTAATGGGACGTAACACTACTGGCCCGCCGTCGCGTGCCGCCCCTTGGTGTGTTACGTTGCATATGCGTGTGTTACAGACGCCGACAGACGCCAGCGACCGTTACTAGTCTGGCCCCCTACACTATGTGTAGGCGGGCCAGTAATAGCAATGTTGCTCTTAAAGGATGCAAAGAAGAACACAGGGTAGCCACTTTCATCAAATTCCTTGACTTCTCCATACTTCAAGTTACATCTTAGTACATTACAGACTGCCTGTAACATTATCAAACTAGAAAGCACAGGCAAACCCCAACGTGTAGCCCACCCGGCATGTGCAAACACGACTATGTATTTCTTACTTAGTTACAGACTGGCTGCGCTACTGCCTTCTAGCGAATGACCTTTAAAGCCAGCACACAGCATATTTTAGCCTACTTGCACTTACCACAAATAAAGGCGGTATATGCCAACTTGTCATGCCAACTTGTCGCCGTCTCGAGCCAGAAAACTGGTTACCATGACAACATCCCTAGTCGAAGTTAACGGTGTTAACACAACAATCTGCGTTGCAATCTGTCCACCCGTTGCCGAATGACAGGGGCGACATTTAAAAAAGAAAAAAGAAAGTAACATCAGCAAAACATAAGCCCGACGCGGGTTAACAAGTCGAAACACAAGTAATGCAACAACATCGCCAATGTATGAGACAGTACCACATATAATGTAGCTTCAGTAATATTTTAAGTGCAAACAGACTATGTCACACAGCAAAAAGGCTCACTGCCGTTTGTAGAGTAAAATTCACTGTCATTATTCCCTTCAGTTTCAGTCTCTGACTACTGTCAGTCAGAGACTATTGACAGTTTACTGTGCAAAACTGTTACACTCTGATCAAGAATCATTGGCAAGAACACAGTTCCCTGACTTTTCCTATTTACTGTCACTTTTCCCTTATCACTTTAAAATTCTCTGAATTTTCCATGCCTACCAGGTTGATCGCCACCCTGAATAGTGAATACAGAGGTAAATATACTGACCACAAAAAGGAAGTAACTCTGACTTCTCTTCCATCTTGCAATAACAGTAAGAGGAATAGATGCCCTGAGACCGTAAGACAGCAGCTAGCAACGCACCTTGCAGTCACTAGCTACAGCAGACGGCTGACAGCTGCAGCACCAGGCCTCCCATGTGGCAGCACCATGCAGCAAACCACGCAAACAACAATGGACTCTTATTACAATGTTTTGTCATAAGCGCCCTCACGCGAGCCCTGGTCTTTATTGTCATTTCCAGTTAGTGTCCATGACGGGCGAGGCCGTCAGCAGACCACCCTCGTCGCCGCGGCTGTCGACAATACGAAAATATGCTGCACTTCTTTTAACAGCATACTTAAACGCATTCATCAAAAAACAGCGAAACCGGCTGACAATGAGAACCCTGGCACGGTAACTAATTATTTGTGCCCAGTACTACCCTACCCTACAGCAGCACATCAACGGTGAACTAGTCTACTCAAACTCTGACAAACACAACGTTTATTACAATTTACAGTAAAACAAGCCACAATCTCGCTACGCTGGATTGTGGCTTGGCCGCCCGCTGTAAGCCACGCCCCGTGCCGCCCCTCTCCCTTCGCCTGCAGCCGGTCTGCGCACGTCGTCCGTCCGTCCGTCCATGTAAGCCACGCCCGTGGCCAGATTCAACGATGGATTATTATATACAGATACCATACCACGCCACAACTGATATAGACGACCATGGACCTCCAGCATCGTTATCTTGAGTCAATTGTTATACCTCTGTCAGTTACGTCAGACACAGATTTGGTTTAATCCAGGAAATTATTATACTTTTTGGTCATTATGGGGCATCCCTTCGTAAGGTCCTATTTTTGCTTGCACATTTTCTACCTGCCTGTCCTTAATCCAAGACAGTAAATACCCAGAAAACTCAAAACTGACAAAAAGGTGCACATGCCGAGTGTAATGCATGGACCAGTTTTGATATGAAAAGGTCTTCGAGGTCACAAACGGTAACACATCAATACACCTGGGGCCCGATTAGCAATTAACAAAATGTCTTAAGAAAAATCCTAAGTTTAGCATACGTTTTTCCTAAGTTATAAAGTTAAGATTTTCATAGATTTTTGCATGTAATTTACCAAAGCAATCTTAAGACTCTCTAAGACTAAGTTCATCCTCTATATATAAGTCACACTTTATCCTACGTTTCTCCTAAGATATTTAGTAAATCGGGCCTCTAGCTAACCCAGCCTGGTTATGACGCAACACAGAAGCTCTGCACATTCCTACAGCAGCGACGGCAAGGTGCTCATCTCCTTTTTTGAGGCCACTGAGACCGTAGGTGGATGGATACTGCAAAACCCTTTATGTTCGAGTGCCCTTTATTTTGCGAATTTCGCGAGCTTAACGGAACCGCGAAATTAAAGAGTGTTAATATTGATACTGTACCAACTTTGATTGGCGTTACTCATGTGTTGGAATCGTGCGGCTTGAATTCGCCAAAATAACAGGCGCCAAAATAATTATGCATGCAAAATCGCCAACTTTTAGGGCAGCCAAATTAAAGGGTTTTACAGTATATCACAGACTATGTGAACATAACCACACCTATGGTTACCTTCCCAGCCACAGACCACTGCTACTTGACCGATTCAGTTCCAATCCCGCTCAGAATAGGAGGCCGAGTTGGCTTGAGTTGCTTGCAACATGCCCGCAAACGGTCACCAATCTCAGGACCTACCGGGCTCAACATAGAGAGCTACTTGCCTACTTCGTTGACGGAAGCAACGGTGTTACTACTAGGCCAAACTGCTACTCAGCAATCGAGCCAAGCCTCGACTGTCCCAACCAAGTCAGCTCTGTATGAGAAATATTATCTTCAAAATGCCAGGAGGCCCCATAATGTGTTGGTCCTCGTGGATTCACTCTCTTGTTAGATGTGGAAAGGACCTGGTGGCCTCTAGGACAACGTGTATTAGAGAAGAAGTAGTGCCAACTACATGCAGAAGATAAACTTTGACACTCCAGTGTTGACATGGATACCTTCGCCGCAGCCTGCTGTGACCTTTGACTCCAGAATCTAATCAGGTCATCAGTAGGAATAGGGGCTAGTGGTTATTCCCTGTAAGTTTCAATAAGACAGCTCAAACCATTCATGAGATATTATGGTAACAAGATCTGTCCGGTGAACGAATGTGTAAGTGGCAGAGAGACAGCCCAAAAAACATAATAAAATCTAGAGGAAGACTCCCATGCTCAACACATTACGCAGCCTAGGCAGGTAATCTTTAATGTGCCTTAAATAACTTCTCAGATCTGTGGGAGCTATATCAAATACATCCCCACGAATGCAACAGTCGCTGACTGAGCCAAGAATTAAATGTGAAAATAACGTTTCCTTGCAAAGTACACATGTGCATGATAAATGGCCAGTTGTAAAGGAGGACAGTATAAAAAATAAGGCCAAGAACTTATATACTAGGCTAGCTGCGTTTGAAGGATGATGAATGGAAGATCATTAAAAACAAAGCAATAAATAAATACAAACAAACATACGGCAGATTTTTACCCGATATGGTAGAAAACCTCAGCCAAAAACATCTTCAAATCACCTAAATATCCCTTCCAGTAAGGAAATTAGGCTGCAATCAAAGGGACTCTTTGTCAGCTCACAGCTCGTCACTTCTGCACATGCACCGAGGAATGCAGCAAAAATATCGCCGAATCGTCAGCAACTGGACAACTCACGTATGCGCAACTGAAAACTGCCAACTCGCAAATTAGTCCAGTCACGGACGCTTCCGCTAACAGTAGCAAAGGCTTTTGTAGGCTCAGGTTTTCAGGTAGGCTTACTTAATTGCATTTTCAAATGCATTTGCTCGTGGCTTCAAAATATCTACAGAAGCAAACAACTACTGCTAAAGGCAGCATCCACAAGTTGACGAGTCTGAGAGAGAACTAGTCCGTGGCATATCTGCGAGTGGTCCAGTAATGAAATCGCCTAAATTTCAACCTTTTCACACAAAATTGTAATTTCTGCAAATGATGGCGGTAGCAGATTTCAGACTGGAAATAAAAACACCTGTTACTGGACATACACAATCAAAAGAGAAAATGCAGACAAATGCGAATTGTCACTCCCGATTAGTCAGCAAATGACAAACTATCCCCAATGGTGTGGTCAGTGTCACATAAAAACATTACCACATCATTTTGATACTGGTCATGTTCCTATGACACTAACCCAACAGGCACAGGCAGTAGGCTCTATTGAAAACAAGTAGGCAAGTACACGCAACACACAGTGATAATTAACTGTTCACACACAAAGCAACATATCTTCTGTGGTGGTGAGAAATTCCAAGCAGCAGACAGTACACTTGTCTTAATTTGAAGCTATTTAATTTTTCACTTCCCCATTTTATACTGCTAGTCTGAAGTTCTAAACCTATATATTTTTTATCATTAGGTTCACACAGCCATTCTAAATGAGACTAAATCTATCAATTTTTAGGCCATATTGCAGCGATAGCTGCCTATTGCTATACACAGAGTAGCATTGGTCTGTCTGTCTGTGTGTTAGTAACGTTCGTGAGCCCTACAAAAAGCGGAGATGGTGTTTCGGGTGCTGACTCGGGTGGGCCCAAGGAACCATATACTAGATGGGATCAAGATCCCCCACAGGAAGGGGCACTTGAGGGGAGTCAGTCCGATACGGAGGCATTGTAATAATGAGCTACGCAATAATGACTGAATGCTTATAGTTACGCAATACACCGACAGAAAGCCCTTGGCCTCGACAATATACAGGTGAAGTTTGATAGATCGACATTTGCATTTACAAGAAATCAGCAAACTGAAAGTTTTAAAACAATGTAATATGCAATTCATGCATCAAACTATAGCACGACATCATTACGTTAAGACACAGCAAGCCACTGCCTGTCGCAACATTCATATTCATGCTGTGGAGCAGGCATGGCCATGCACCAACAACTATGCCATTAACATAAACTACAATCAGTCAGAACTATGCTCGATAAAAATAAACATATAAACACAGTGCAAGTGGCAAAAACCATATCTCAACCTTAACCAGCTTAGTGGTTTCAAGGCCCACACTGCTAACAATCTGCAACAATCCAGCCATGGCTTTAACGGTGCAGGGAAAACAGATGCACAAATCGATGATGCGGCCTTTTGTCAAATTATTCTGCATAACGTGATGTGAATCCTTTTTACCCTTTCCAAATTATACTTTGGTTAAGAGTTCACAGAATTCATTGAGGGATGGGACATTGACGGCCAGGGGTAAAATGCGGATCTGCGGATGTTGTAACGGGTAATTTGCGGATGTTGCTGCAGATAAACATCCGCAAATTACCCTGTATAACATCCGCAAAATGCTCACGTCTGATCAATGACGCGAAAAGCCCGTTCATTTCTTTAAATGTAACTGTCCTTGCCACAAAAAATCTTAGGACAAACTTATGAAAAACTTAGGATACGGTCTAACTTAGGAACATCTGAAGAAAACCTTATGCTGAACTTACGCAAAACTTTCGATCAATGTAGTATCCGCAGTTTTGGATCCACAAATTACCCGTTACGCCACCCGCAGATTTTCCCCGCAACTTTGCTCCGCAAATTACCCGTTACAATATCCGCACATCCGCATTTTACCCCGGCCGACATTGACAGCAATGACAATGACAGAATAGCCTAGGTAAGCACCGGCTTTCATCACATACTGACCACCAAGGGCCACATTCAAACTGTCAACTCACACCACTATGACCAAACACAGAAATTTAGCATTATCTAATCTTAAATTCACTGCCTACCACCACTAAATGGCAGCCAACATTATTACTGTAGTCAAATATCATATTTGACTTCAGTAATAACTGGACTTACACCGAAATGAATAAGACTCTAAACAAATGGACCAATGGGCTGAAAGCTTTGCCGTAGTGCTAACTTCAATGCAGTGCAGCGTGCAACTGCCACTCTACGAGAATGCAAACAGTTTGAGAAAATGCACTAAAATACAAACCAGACGGCGTAGCCGGGGTACCAATCGGACGATACATCAACCCACATCCGACTTCTGTCAACCGCACAACAAATATGGCGACCACCGCTTTGCTTCGCAGAATATCAACTTCGATAGTAAGTAAATCAATTTCCAGTGATCAATAAGGACACATTCACCTTTTCGTGGACTGATTTGACTTGAGACTATTTCGCCAGACTAATTGAGAGATGGCTACTGTACGTGGTTCGAACAAAACTAAACAGTATATATAAAGCCATATCGGTATCCCATAAAATGTACATAATTCAATGAGCCATTATGTGCAGGTTTATTAGGCCCACTTAGAGCATTACACATGGCCTTAACACTAAAGAATCATCAGAAACAGTTACAGCAGCAAACTACTAGATGGGTTGCAGTGTATCTGGAGACACACTGCAATAGGCTCAAAAAGAGTGTTTATCACCGGCGTACTTGACAGGTGACACAACTGTTTACTTATTTACTGACGCACAAGCTGTTTAGTTCCTGCATTCGACGATACCTAGTGTCACATGCTCGCGACTGAGTGATGCCAGCGTTATCTGCCGTGTTACTTACTTTCAGTTTCCAATTCAGCTTGTTTTCTTCAATATCGCTCAGTATTCACCGTATTCACCGAAGCCACCAATGAGTACACTGATGGCATAAGTAGTCACAGGCTTCCGCCATATTCAGCCTACTATCACTGATAACATACATTACATTATATTTGTGTTTCCGGTTCCAACTGTAATTTAATTTTTGTTTTAAAATCATTTAATGTAGTGCATATCACACAACTGTCTGG
>Ga0209780_1005307_pt1 | contig 10147 bp, 8 predicted proteins | sample WorMetexBAHAMAS2_FD_187384 | JGI IMG/M metagenome (GOLD analysis project Ga0209780, IMG submission 187384) | Marine gutless worms symbiont microbial communities from Max Planck institute for Marine Microbiology, Germany - Inanidrilus exumae... | ecosystem: Host-associated > Annelida > Digestive... | reverse complement strand
TATTATTACTATTACTATTATTATTATTATTAAATGCCGCAAGGCGTATAAGACGCGAGGGCTAAAACAAAATTATCTTAAAATTACCTGGTGACAGCGGGAAAGTCAACATTAGGTCCATATTGCTAAGTCATTTCGTACATAATAGGCTTTCTGACAGTTGACTAAATACAGCAGTTGTTTGATTACGATCGACATACGTCACAGCGAATATCTGGCGAACATCCGATACACGAACAACACGTGACTAATGATAGCTATTCTAATTGCTACAGCAGCAGCAGCAGCAAAGCGCGAATAAACACGATAGTCTGTGGGCGAGCAACTGACTAATTCGCGGAAGATGCTTGTACTGACAGTGGCTGAGAACTTGCTGTGGCAGACTGCGATTCGCAGAGCTGGGCTAGTCTAAACGATATCTACATGGTTCAAACGTTTAGTAAAAGTGAAAAGGTCGGATTCTTCTAGAGCGCTACTTACGCGGCGATGGCGCGACCAGCCGCGCTGTACAATCGCAGTAGGTTAAACGAGTAGTGAATAAACAACAAAATGTCGTCCTAACGGGACTAAGCTCTACTGGCCCGTTACCTGGCAAATGTGCCCGCCATAGTGTTACAGACGACGACAGACGACGACGACAGACGCCAGAGAGCAAAGCAATACTGGCCTCTACATTATGTGTAGGCGCGCCAGTAATAAGGTAAGATGTCAGGGTTCTGTAGAGTAATTTGCATTAGGGTAGCCTCGCAAAGCAATACAGACAAACACAAGCGGATTGGGGCGTACCTAATGCAAATTGTCGTTATTAAACGAAGCATAAAGTTATTACGAAAAATACGGGGAAATGTCTCGGTGTAAATGTAACGAGACGACATATAAATGTCAATTTTATACAGCATCGTCGCAATAAACTCGATCGATCGAAATGCAATAAATGTCCCAGTACCATGCAAACAGAAATGTCGTCCATAAACAGCTGAAACTATCAACGATGCAATCAGATAATAATCAGAGACAGTCAGCAATAAAGTTCCATGCCAACGGACTATGCAGCCAGAGCTAAAGCTCGTCGGCAGAACATGTTGGGCCGGTAGCGAGCTACATTCATGTTTACGGTATATTTACAAAATTTAACAATTCTAATAAATAACATTACCTACAACGATGGCTATAAAATAATATACAAATTGGGCGTTGAAGTGAATTGATGCGAACGTTAAACAAATGAGCGAACTGGCACATCACTAGAGGATGTGGTGAATGCTGCGGCCGGATCCTGCAGCATCGCACTGCTGTCTGATTCACTCAAAGTTCGGCCGTCAGAATAATGCAGCGCAGTGGGGACCAGCTTCGACCTGCCAGATGTGACGATTTGGAACCGGTGTGTGGCAAACGACGTAGACGTTTACGGGAAATCGGTGCGCTCCTCTGCGAAAATCTTGATTCGACATATAATGGTAACAATAATGAGAAACATTTGGAGCAACATGTATAACAGAACTTAGCTAAATCATGGCCAAATTACACACAGAGGTAGGACTACGTGATACGATACAAAACGAAAATTTTCGTAAGCTAACAAGCTGACGAAAGGTCAGCTTAGTACCGCAGAAGATTAACAATTAATTTGATCCATATCCGGTCCTAGAATACATATCAAACTAATCACAACTAATCACCATTACGAGTTCACACCTCCATAAAATCTGTGTTTCGAGTTTAATTATACATTTTGCAACTAGCGCTTGGTAGTTTAAAAAAAGAAGTATTACGTAGTATAAGTTTATTAATTTTTTTCTAGTATTGTTATTTATTTGCATCTATAAATTCTTGTTGTTATTATTACCATGCTACCACGTCATGATGGTGAAATAAAGTTGTATAATATTCCTGACAGTGACCAGGTAGACATATATAATTTCAACGGTCTGGTGGTACTGTATTTATCTACGACCACGTCGTACATTCCGTTATACGTGGCATGCAGTCTATAACATACGTCTAGTTGGTTGATAAGTTTGACCGGATCATACTCAGAACTTGACATTTTGAACATGCAGTTGGAATGATCCTCACTCGTTATGTGCCTATGCAGACTGAGTCATCGTGCGTGAAACAGCGCAGCAGTTTGAATAAGATTGCAGGTCTCTGCGTGCAGCGGGCTGCTGAGCTAAGCTAACCCAGTGCAACCACATGCAGCGCAGCAGGTGTACAGTAATGGAAGTTAAAACGTACGTTCTGCAGTTCAGTCCAAATCGATCTATAGATTCATCTTTATTCACCAGAAAGCTGGTAGCAATAATAGAGAGGCAAATAGATTGATCTCGTCGCTATTAAACTTTTTAAAGATTAAGTTCGACAAACTTACTCCGCGATCTAAAATTCAGTCTGAATCAGTCGGATCAATCGGAGTTCGGTTCGATCGAAGTCTGCGACGAGTTAGACGAATCCAACTTGTTTACTTGCATGAACGAGTGCCGTTGAGATGAGAAACTCGAAAAAAAGAACTATGAATATGCAACATTTATGTCAGGTTAAGTAAGGTTTTAACGTATCGTTTTAGTCGTCTTAACGACATCAGTAAACGCAGCATTTCATGCGTAATTGTTACGGTTGTGTCATTCTGCAGGCGTTATTCCATCGTTGACACTCTGCTGCTATTGCCCCTCCCCTCCAATCAATCAATCAATCAAGTTGCTGCTGCTACTATGCGTCTTTCAACACATATATCAGTCTACTCTAAGCTATCTCATCACGTTACAGTAGTCAATGCTGATCGTGAGCGTTGATAGCAAGAGACGAATCGTCACTTCTGCTCGCTGTCCAGACGGAAGTCAGGGTTGCCGACTGCAGTGGACCGTGGGATCTTGACTTCGCTTGGACACTGCACGTTGACTGTGACAGCGGCGTTAGTTCTCTTGGCATTCAGAGTCAACGTCATCAGTGCAGAGTGAAAAGTGAGTGTTCACTAATTCCAATGGACGACAATCCCCAGTGTGTCACCTACTCAGCTAACTGATCGAGTAACCGGCACAGAGTGCGGGCGGCGGTTAAAGATGTCGCACCAACTCCCGTCCACCGCCCTGTGAGACAAATTTATCCTCACACGCCCCAATATCCGGTCATTGCGGGGGGCAGCGTGCGACGTGGGAGGTAAGGGACACTGCGTGGGGTTTGCATTAGTGCCTTTGAACAGTCGGCATTCTACTGACGGCTTTGAAGGAAACTTTTTGTCGAGTCCGCATCCAGCGGACAGTGCAACATTCGCTCCACCAGCTGTGTGATTTAAGTTAACTGAAACATAGTCACGCTGTCAACGGGAACGAAAATTGAGAGGCAAACATTCAACAAACTGAAAAAGAAACAGAAAAAGAAACATGCGAACCATATTTGTTTAGCCACACGCAACTTAAACGATTTGTAACGAACTTTATAATACGAACGTCACGTTATCAGAATTTGCGTTTTCATAGTAAAATGCAACAATCGCTGATGCACTGCGTTTGAACCTGTCAAATTATTAAACAAGATTAAAACTAAAGAAGCAGCGTTATTTTGCTAAATTCTCGCCAACGAAAAAGGAAAAGGCATCGTGCAGTGGTAAAGTACAGACAGAAGTCAACGCAGATCTATATACCTGTGATGCGAATGCGATGACGCCAAATGCTTAATAATAATCAGAAAACTTTAACAAATAGGCGATGGACGAACGGAAAGACTTCATGATAGATCTGAAGCTAAAATTAGTAATAATAATAATAATAATAATACACATTTCTATGCCGCCATTTTCACGCACTGTATACTTCGCTCTTGACATACGGCGCTTTACAATTTAGTTCGTGTATTTTAGTTTACCGTCACTCAATGACAGGTCTGCGTGGATATAGCAAGATGTAAGCAAGATTTTGTATACGGCGCTATCAGAGTAAGAGACGTGGTGTACAACTGGTCAGAATCATACTGCAACTAGGCTAAAGATGCACATGTTTAAAAGAAAGTATAAACAGTTATTTCCAGGAAATAATATAAGAAAAATTATTTAAAAATTCTCAACTCACTCAGGATGTTTTTTTTCTGGCGTGCTTGTGATTGTGATTGTGATTGTGAGCCTGTAGATTGCCTGGACCGGTATCCAGGGCAATGCGCGACATTTGGGCGAGTGGTTGAGTACAGGTCGAGTCATTAATGAGCCGGATGATGCGTGTGAACCAGCAGCCGGTGACAGCGGGCGTCACACTGTCCAGCGCACCTGCTACTGATGCATGCTGGGAACTGTAATGCTGTTGTTGGACGAAAGCAGATACCGCGACGGAAACCGATCATCCATTCATTGTTTCGTTCACTGGCGAACATCCCGTGACCTGGTCGTGTAATAGTACTGTTGCCTCCTTCACTTTTGGAGTAGGTAATGTCTTGACCCACGTTTGTCTGTTTGTTCACGTTCACGTTCACGTTTACTCGCCAAAAATGACAATATATGCAATGTGTAATAAAACAATAATCGGCAGAACAAGCCAGGCTAAAAGCTCGCACAGCCGCCCTGAAAAAAAGAAAAAACACCCAAGTTACAAACACCGTCTAAGAAACTGGGTAAAATCAACACACAATACTGTTTTTAAAAGTGTTAACAGAACTGAAATCCATGTGAACTGTCTATTTGTTAGTCCGTTTGTTATATTATTAGCAGAATAACTCAAAAAGTCATGGGCGATATTCATAACATTCGTGCAGTAGATAGAAATTATGGATCAGAAGAGTTGATTAAATTGTAGAAGTGATTCAGATGATATTTAAAACGTTTTATCGTATTTATGGAGATAGTCCACAAGTCGATTTATGTGAAAAGTGGAAGTGAAATTGGGAAAACAGTTATAACGCAGTGCGGGAAAATCTAAGCCAATGTAGTTGCTGATGGAGGTTAACGACACTGTGCCGATTTCAATGTGGCGTGCTGGAGGTGTGCAGTCGACCAAGTGTCGTTTAGATAGGACGTTGCTGCGTGGTTACCGTAACAACCGTTGCCGAAAGTTCACTGGCGGGAAAATAAACTCGTTTTTCTTACGTTCTTATGTTCCTGGGGACCTATCGACGACCCCGCAAGGGGCCTGGGTGCCACTGCGATGCAAAGGGCTGCACAATGACTTAGGCCTACTAGAACGAAATCCCATTGGAACGTTCTGGCGGGATTTCGTTCTAGTGGGACGTTCCCTGTACAATCTGCATGTGCAAGTTTTGTAAGGACAGCAGCATCACTCACTGCGTCGCCTAGAGCAGCCGAGGCATCGCCATGCGACTGGATTGGGGTGGATATGTTCACCACACTTTTACCAGAGGTGTTCCTCGTATAAATTCAAAGTGCGTTTAATAGGCTATCACTGAAATGCACCAGAAGTTAAAACAATTTCAAAAGGAAGATTCAATTTCCCCAGACCTCATAGAGAGGAAAGGGAGCCAAGCCAAAGCGTCACCCGTCCTTGAGTTGGCCTATTTGTCCACCCCAGTTTTCTAGACCCGGTGACGCGCCTGTGATGAGCACGTTGCTGTTGCTTGTTGACTACTGAGGACGAATTATAAGCTCCTCATTAAATGTCACGGTTGATTGCATGCATCTGTCGTCATTCTCACGCCGGCCGCGTCTCAACTCATCGACGACTGACTGACAACGTCTCTCATGAGCAGGTTCGCCGGGTCACGTGACCTCGTGACGCGTCGCCAAAAAACCGAGGAACAGGTCGAACGCAAAGTGCCGAACCGGAACTAATATCATCAACGCGACTTGGAGTTCATGCGCACTCGTCCTGCATTATGGCATGCTGGGAATAGCAGACATACAGTCGAGTCGTGTTGTGTGAATAATGAACAGTAAATACAGGATGTTGTTCTTCATATTCATTTGGCTAACAACAACTGAGAAGTTAGTTGTTGACGCTGGAAGCACGTTCACGTATACATGCACATCGAATATCGGCTATCCGGAGCGTACGTTAGCCTACCTGTACTGCAACTGGCTTCGATTACCATTACAACTTTATAAGTATACGACAACTATAGCGGTCAGCGGACTGCAGGCACAAATCTGTAGGTGTTCGTCTGTATTGTGTATAGGCGCATTTAGGCTGCATTTGATAGGCTACTGCTATATACAATCTAAACGATATTCAAAATAAAATGCAGTTTTACACATGATCTTCCTGAAAACACAAAAAAATCACCCAAATTATAGTCTGTTAGCTTGCGTCCTCGTTTGGTTAATTCAATAGCGTTTTCAGCAACCGGTAAAAGTTACTTTAATTGAAATATCAATGTGTATTAGCGCTCGTTGTATATAGTGATCTTCTGCATAAAATGGCATGCGTTGTCGTGTGAGGCCGCGGGTATAAGTAAGTAACGCCCTGCGGCAATTTTGTCCGTTTACCGACAGTGAACCAACCGGCATTAATCCGATTTACACTAAGCTTACAGTGCAGACATTACAGGTCAGTGCGTCACGTCCGGGACGTAATGGTACCTAGTATCTCTTATAAATAGTACGTTTTGGCAGTTGGCTTGACGTCGACGAGGAAATGCAACTTTTGGACCAAGTAGTTGCAGTGACTACATCGAGGTCCTGTCTTGCATTAAACCACTATGGCAACGCTGAGTTAATAAGTAAGTAAATATCGAACACCTAATAGATACATTTTCAAGTCCAGCTGAAATTGGTCTGACCAATTACAGGCCGTTATAGGACGATAGGTACGGAAAATTATGACCTGCAGTGTGTTACTATTAATAGCATGCTACCACGTCGTTCCACTACACGTATAAAAGACCAGCACCAGAGTGCCACAAGTACGAGGGCAGTCAGTTGCTGGGCAGATACACGAAGTGCATTCATCAATCGATTATGTTGTCACACATGCCATACAAATCCTTGCTTTGATGTCGCCGATACTGGGCCTACCGGCAGCACGTACAATTCATACGCCATTACGTTCCCAATCGCATTAGGCCGCCCTATATTGTAAGTTAACGAGAAAGCACTAAAGAGAATTCAAACCTAGGCTTATGTAAATACGCCATCTAACGAATGCCAATAGAACGTATCCATGAAATAATATTTGGACGGCAAATAGTCAGAGCTCGGCGATGATATGGAGGTTCCATGGCGCATACTGGCAGCCGTTGTTGATGAAACTGTATGTCCATCGATATAACAAAGTGTCGTACTAACGGGTCGTAACATTACTGGCCCGCCGTGCAGCCGTGGAGCTGTAATTAGACTGGAGACAGCATGACATCATCGCCTGGCCTGCGCGGGTGAAGCCGCCTGCAGGCCTGCCGTGGAGTGTTACAGACAACGACATACGACGACATACGCCAGCGACCGTTATTAGCCTAGCCCCTACACTATGTGTAGACGGGCCAGTAATAATTCTAGACATCTCGGTTTGTCAGGAATTAAATAGGCCTAACAGAGACATATAGGGCTTTCATACGCTTGGATTCATGACGTTTGTCGATCCATGCAGGTGGAGAAAGTTTCCTGTAGCTGTGTTGACTGCACCCACGTTACCACAGTCACTGCTGAGCGCTGTGAAGTGAACCCATAACGGTCACTGCCTGGCTTTTTGCGTTAAACCACTGCCTGTCGTGGTCTAAGATCGTTAACACTCACTCTTAACATACACTTAATTCGTTCAGTGAGTTTAGCCAATGTTTCTTTGATGTCGTTTGAGCCTATGACCCAGGCCGCTGTATGTTCACTACCCACGTGGACGGTAGATCTATCGTGTGAGTATTGGGTTTTCAGTGGCGTTTGTGTTTCTTTGTTTGCTTTCCCACGCCATATCGTAAAAACCGATGCAGCTAGGTTCACCAAATTTGGCATAGACATGTTCCATGACTAGTCCTCGAAACCCGTTTATTTTGGGGCCAAAAGGTCAAAAGTCAAGGTCACGAGGCACGAAAAATAGTGCCGGCATGGGTTTTTGCATTCTTGTGAGTGCTGGCTTCTTGTCGTTGATTGTGGCTATACTTGCGCTAGCGACGCAAAAAGCTCCGCTGGAGATTGAAGGTTATTCGTTCCAGCTGCGGTGATGCACAGGCGAGCAATGCTAGGCAGTGGAGGCGTGCACTGCTCATCTGGCTGACATCATCAGCAACCCAGTATGACTAACACAATACCAGATTACATCAGCAGACAATATGGGCCTAACCACTGCGAACGACGACCGCCCACGATGCCTCACTAGCTGGCCGTACGATTCCACCTCAGTTTTCTGACACAAAGCTGTATATAGGTTAACGTCGAGCAGGGGGCGGAGTCAGAGTTCTGTCAACAAGAGGACTGTTTTGGATTTTGTGTGTGTATTTGTTGCAGTGCCGTATAGTTTTTGTGCAACTGCACTGGACACATACTGGTAATGTTAATTTCGTTTGTAAAATATTGTTCACCGTTTTGAGCATCATATGTTTGAAATGAAGTTTAAACAACTTCGTAATAATTTGGGATTATTATTATTATTATTATTTTTAAAATCTTGAGGATTTGACTGTCTGCATCGTTCACTCAGTACACTGTCACAATCACACAAGTTCAGGAGTCAGTGTCCGACTTTAAGTCGGAGTCGGAGTCCTTCGCATCCTGACGGCGAGATGCCAGTTGCTACCGGCGCGCCGCCCACAGCGCAACTGAGCGTGGCTGATGAGTAATGACAGTGTTTTGAAGATCGGAACCATTCAAGTTGAAGTAGTTCTATATAATAGCTATTGTATAGGACTACTTGAACCATCGCACGTGTCGAGGACAACTGCTGCAAAGTGGCGGTCTGTTGACAAAATTTAATGGCTGCTGCTAATTGATACATCGTAGCAAGTCGACATATCACAGAACAGAGCAGGAAATATTAATCACGACCCCGCAATGTGTACCTGCTTCAGAGTCCGTACCCCGAGTTGTACTCGGGATTACCACCAACGAGGCTAGGAATAGCCCAGTCGGTCAAAAGTGAAAGTAAAACCGGGAACACCAGCAGGCAACGAGGAGGAGAAACAGACCTGAACTGGAAACTGTCAATTCACCGTATTCACGGAAACCATTACAGACAAACGACGGTGATGGACGGTGTACGTAAGCACAGACCCAACGCCTGTTTCACCTACTCTCTCTACAATAGCACACGACTCAGTAACATCAGCCGCAAAGTGCTAGTACGTACGACCTTAAGTGAGCTACTTACTGCTAGTTCGATATGGTTCCTTGCGGTAGACTGCTATCCGTTAGCTTTTTAGCTCGCCGTTGTGCGTTTCGTGTCGTATCGGAGGCCTATATATTTCTTTGGCAACAGACCTTGGTCCCTGGCGATAGCCTACAAGTGGCCTATCTATCATTATGGCCATCGTAACATGGCAGTACTGTCAATCTCCGTTATTATTCGGCGCCCGGGTGAAGCATGGCGCACTGTTGTGCCATGGAGTGATATTATGCACGCCGTCGATAGCGTAATCTCGGCTGGAAGTCTGCAGAACAAGTCAGCGATCGAGAACCACGCAGACGGACCAACGATAAACAAATGTGGCTGCCAGCGTTGCTTCGGCTTTTTATTAACATCATAAATCTTGCGTACTAACAAGGCAGTAGACATTATGGGTTTAGTTGGCAGCGATCAGCAGCGTATGCGACTGAAAACATCGTCAACGGTCCACTGCAGCAGCAGCGCCCGCCGCCAGGCAGATAAACAACCTGTGCGGTTACATTTTGTGCACAGACAGACAGACAGACAGACAGACACAGTCAGGCATTAAACAATGGTCACTTCTCATGTTCTCGCGGTAATGATATCGCGCTGCGACTGCGAAACAGACCAATAACAGTCCACTGTTCGGTTGTAGGCATTGCTGTTATTATGCCCCTGCTTCGGTTATTATAGAACACTAATAGAAAAACCCAAACGAGAAGTCGCACGGTCAACCAGTCAGCGCGTGCATGCCAACGTGAGTGGCCGAAAGTTCATCGACGCCGAGGTCAATATATTGACAAGAACTCATCAGGAGATGAGATAGCGAACGTACTTGTTAACGACGATATCGCACACACGTAGGCCTACTTCAAAATACCGAAAAAGAGACAAACCTACTTCGTTTAACAAATTAGACGATAGAT
>Ga0209780_1005306_pt1 | contig 10147 bp, 6 predicted proteins | sample WorMetexBAHAMAS2_FD_187384 | JGI IMG/M metagenome (GOLD analysis project Ga0209780, IMG submission 187384) | Marine gutless worms symbiont microbial communities from Max Planck institute for Marine Microbiology, Germany - Inanidrilus exumae... | ecosystem: Host-associated > Annelida > Digestive... | reverse complement strand
AGTAAGATCCTACCGAAGAATCGTATTATCACTGGCCCGCCCAATGGGCCAGTATTGTTATGCTGGCTCGCGTCTGTTGTCTGTCGTCGTCTGTAACGCTGCCAGCGGGCGGGCGGCCCGGTCGCCGGGCGCGTGGCCGGTCGGGCAGCCGACAGTGCACGGCGGGCCAGTACGGTTACGTCCCGTTAGGGCGACACCTTGTTACAGACCGCGTTAGCCGGAAAGGTAATGCGATCGGTCGTGTCCGTCCGTCCGTCCGTTTGTTTCCACTGTATTTTGAACGAATCGACCTTCGATCTTGATTTTTTGCAAGTACATGAGTCGTGACCGCAGCAGCTCGATTGGGATTGAATGTCAAGGTAACAGGTCAACGTCAAAGCAAAAATGTGTGTGCTATACGCGTATCCACTGCGGCGAGTATTGACTGACAGCCGTAGGTTTTTCAGTCACGTCATCAGCTGCGCGCTAGCGCGGCGAGGCGTGCGGCGTGGCGCGGCCGAGGCCACTTGCAGCGTACAGAGCGAGTGGTCGTGGTAACGCGGTCGCTCTGACCTCGATCCTTGATCGAAAATAAGTTTTTCTCGTTAATTGGCAGCGGCGGAAATAGCGCAATGCTTCCGGTCAGATAGGGGCAGTGGTCCGCGCCACGGGAACAGACCGTTTGTAAAATAAAAAATCTATATCAGTTCCTCCAGACCCCATTATGAGCATCAGGGAATAAAAATCGGCTTATTAAAAAGCTAGAGGATTGATAATTTTGGCATTATTTTAAATAACAGTCATAACAGTCATAGTCTTAATATATATGGCTTGCTTTTATTCAAATTAAAGGTTCGTATTCCATCGAATTTGCAACAATCCAATCAGTGTATTTACTAGCGGTCTAACCATAATATGATATACTGTGCTATGCACATGCGTTGCATATGCGTCGCGCGGTAATAAAAATGCGAATCATGATGACTCAGATGTGCCTGACAATATAATAACGACTTATATGCTCGATGGAAGCAATCATTTTCTGGCCGGTTATCTTCACCACGGCTTTTATGTTCGGCCGACCACTTACCGTCTATTTCACGGACAGCTCGTGAAGTCCGCCGCGATTATTCCGCCGAAATGATTGCGTCCACGCAACGTCCAACGCCATGGAAACAATCGCCTTATATTCATCTCCAGCGCGCTCAAGAGCAGGGGCATCTTTGGTCTGACGGAATCTGGCGACGCACGAATAATAATCAACGACGGAAGGCACAGATCGAAGATTCGAATTCGAGTTATCGGAGGCGTACGTGAACTTCTAGCGAATTCGGTTATCTGCATCACTATTAACGCTATCGGGTTGGCTCTTTCGAAAAATAGAAACTGAAGTTTAGACGGACTGCAACGAAAAATACAACTGTTAATTCAAGTCAGCAAGTCTTCAGAATTCCACTCGACCCATAATAGATCATTTCGGAGACGATCGACATCAAAAAACGGAAACAACTAGAAGCCAGCACTCACAAGAGTGCAAAGACCAACGCCGGCAATGTTTTAAGACTCATGACCTTGATCTTTGACTTTTGACCCCAAAATAAATGGCTTTCCAGGACTTATTGTGGAACGGTACCATGTCAAGTTTGATTATCCCTGCTGCATCGGTTTTGAGATATCGTGCGAAAAAAACACACTGATACACAGATAAACGGATGTAAAACCCTATACTCGCGACTGATATGGTTGAGGCATGCCGAGTTGCTGCCATGGACTATATGTCTACCGAGTTTGGTGCTGATAGCTCAAGCGGTTATCCTTTTAGAGCGCGGACAAACAAACAAACAGATGCGACTAAATGCCCTACTCCATGCCGGCGGCTATACATCCGGCGTGGGTAATAATGCGACAAACGCGCGCATTAAAACTAAAAGGCTGGGTCCAACTACTGGTGTGACACACTAACCTGTGACTTGACCCAAAACTCTTGAACCGGTAATCTAGTTCAAATTCTGCCGAGTAAACATTACAGACTGCAGGAGCGGAACTTCGCTCACATTTCAGATGCCTTCATGCACGACCACCGAAATTTCTCCTTCGTAGTTATTTTTCTCGATTCCACGAATGTTTTACGACAATTTCTCGATAGGCCCTAACCTATCTCAGCCAATTCAGCCCTTACCCTCAGCGGGATGGGAAATGAGTACCGGCCAAAGGGCCGTTAAGTTCTGCGGCTGCAGGGAAGTATGGTACGATATGATACGATACGATATATTTGCGTGCGCTCAAAAGCTGACGTAATGGCCAGCTTAGTCTAGCGCACGGCACAGAAACAAGAAATTAAGGAGAAAGTAAAAACAAAAACCGATTATCTCAGAAGAAATGGTGCGGGCAAAGGTCCATAAAGGCAGTCCGGGAGGAAGAAGTGAATTGGTAGAGCTCGTTCAACTTGTGGATGAACATGTGGGTGGCAGGTAAAGCTGTGCGATCCCTTGTTAACACGTGCCATGTCTGAGCGCCTTAGAGATGAGCAGCTGATAATAAAGCCCTAATACAAACACTTTCCGTCCTCGCAATAGTCTGACGGAAATATACGCTGGCCGCGTCGAGTGCTGCCCCCTGGTGAGTCACGTTGAGTATACGCCGAGAGCTCTATTATGGTTAGCCAAAGACAGACAGACGGACGGACACCAGACCGTTACATTATGCTTACCGCTAGACGTGGCCAGCGTAATAAAGCTTACTTTACTTTGTAAGATTCTTAAAATAATAATAATAATAATTTCCCGTTGATGTCACAATCAAAGGCAGTCCAGCACCGTGACAATGCGAGACAGCATTTATTTCCTGCTGCGTCACACAATAATCTTGGTCAGGACTAGTCCGCAGTTAATTACAAATCACCACGCCAGGTCCACTTCCGGTGGCCACCGGCTCCGAAAAACCGGCAGATGGCAACTCAGCACGGCACGGATGGGGCGCCCGAGATAAGACGGATACGAGACGTTCTGGTTGTTTTACTGATGCCCGTAAAAAGTGACGTAGTCGCTCGCCGAAAACGTAGCCAAGAATTAAATTTAAAATAATATGTTTCCGTGCAGATCTACACACACGTAAAAATTGCCACTTTTCATCCAACAAAGGTGGCAGCCAAGAACATACAGTACGTTCTTCACTATGCTAGCTGGGTATGTGTTACGACCGCACGTCTATCCGCCCCTCACTATCCAACTGAGAAACGTATGATCACGCAAATAACGTCATACGATAGCTTCGCGACTCTAATTTTCTGATTCCAAAAATATCTCTGAAATTCTGCTGGGATCAACACAACGGAGGCACCAAGTGCAGATGGGTAGGCCTACGTTAAAATTGTTAACTTCTGACTAATATCTCGCTATATCTCAAAAACCGTGCAAGATAAGGGCATAGGTTTTACGGAAGGCTAATAGGAACTCCAATACGCTCTATCAAGTGACGTTGTTTCTAATGACCTTGAGTGATCACTAAGTATCCAAACTACCCCATTTTCTACATTTTGCGTCGCCGTTCATATCTTCGTAATCGGTGTAGATAGAGATTTCAAGTTTGCCTAGTTATACTGGCCGTAGCAAGTGCTAGCCAAGGATGACTCACCACCCGTGAAAGAAGCATGACCATGGTCACGTGACCCATTTTTAAATTCTTGCTGAAAATATAAGCGGCCTTCTCGTCAGAGATATGCATCACGGAAAGTGGTCGAATCATTATATATTACAACAGATAACTTATATATCATATACATAGGGTGACAGTGACGTAATTTCTTCATTCCTATTACGCCAGCTGTTCTGGCCGCCATGATGTTTGGCATGAAAGTGTAAACATTACAGTCAGATCGCCGATCTGGCGCTAGCATTAAGCTAGCATTAAGCTTAAACCGACCGATTCAATTTTATTACTAGATAACCAATTACATAAGCTTTCGCAGCTGCCTTTATAGCGTCGGATTTCTTTGTTAGTTATTGTTCGATATCAACTGGTTTATACTAGAATATATTATAAATTGTATTGGGAAATGTTCGCAAATTTTGATGTGCTTAGTTAAGTTGTTTGCTTTTCTTTCACTTTTTATTGTTTTTGTGTTATTTTTCTTCTCTACCGTTTTGGTGAATAAAGATGAATAATACTGGCCCGCCTACACATAGTGTAGGGGCCAGACTATTAACGACGGCTGGTGTCTGTCGTCGTCGTCTGTAACGATGCCGGTGGGCGAGCCGGCCGGCCGCCGGGCGCGTGGGCGGTCGGGCGGCCGACACTGCACGTCGGGCCATTACGGTTACGTCCCGTTAGGGCGACACGTTGTTCAAACAACGTGACAAATCTTCACCAGTTAACTTCGCACAGTACGAAATCATGCCCTACAACATGGAGATCGTATCGTGACCATGGATTACTGTGACGTCACTTCAGACGTCGATGTGACGTCATGCCGCGCCACCTTAACGTGTCGAAATCGATAAGACAACGCGACGGTGCGAAAACGGCTGGCGACGGATAGGTCTAGTATCGTTGTCCAGCACTTCCGTCCAGCTGTCGCAGCAAGCACGTGTTGAGTCGGCGTCTTTCACGTCCGCGCCGTCGTTTTCCCAACGAGCGATCGATCACGCCGCCGCTTAATCGGCGCCGTCAGCACCGAAGCGGCCGAGGTTAAATCAATTCGCGCTCAAGTAAAAACGCCTGTCGGCGACAGCAATTAATGAACTTACGACGGTCGACGAGCGCCGTTGCAACGAAAACTCTGTACACGATGGTCAACAACTAACTACTAGACCGCTTAACTCATTACCGTCTACTTTTGTAATTATTTCTGTGGATATTAACGGCAGCAGCATTATTGTAGCTGCAGTATCACACTGGCTGTCAGATTGCTAAATATGCAATTAACATCGCAAAATACTACAAGGTAGTGCGAAGGTAAGTTTAACAAATGTTTGGTTGGCTTAACCAAAATTTCTGTTCCTCTGCAACCAAATCGATTTAGTAAATTTAACTAAATAGATTTGGTTGGCTGCATTTGGTAGTAACAACCAAACATTTGGTAAGTCCATTTTTAACCAAATTATTTGGTGATAGTAACACTAATTTTGGTTGCCCTAACCAAACGTTTCTAAGCGTGTACGCGCCCGTATGGCATACAGGCACCTATTCATCCGCACCATTTACGCAGTGACAAATTTATCTTATTTATTTACATATAACGCGTGATTAAAAGTAACGGAATCTTATACTACTAATTTCGGTAATGTGTCACAGCCGCAGATCGCAGTATCCCTCCATCCGCAGCGAAGGGGGGGGGGATAAAGCACGCAGTACGATACTAGTCCAGTGAGTCCAGGGCCTAGTTATTACAGAAATAGCATGTGGTAGTGGATTTCTAAACTGAAAAAAAATTGATATCGCATTTTCAGAACCCGAATAGGAAGGCATGACTCACATGAAGCACTGTTGTGAAAACCAACTTAAGGCAAGGGGTCTCGGTGTCTATGGGATGTAAAGAGAGCAACGCCCCTTCCGTAAACAGTCCGGTTATGGACGAAGAAACAATGAAACCAGACCACAGATTGGGGTTAGTGATTCGTGTTTCTTTCAGAGCTTTGACGCTGTTTCGTATTATTTACTCACCAACCATTGGCATGCCATATATCTTATGTTCCACACGTCACAAAATAGGTCATTTCGGAGACGTTCTTCCCAGCCAATCTCTTGGCTTCTCTTGAAAAACTAAATCAAACACAACAAAAGCAAACGTGCATCCACAACAAAATATACCACAACATAAAATGAACCCCCCAAAATAAAGCCAAGTTTGGTCGCCTCCTCCGGGCTGGAAACGGAATTTTGAGTACTAGAAACGCCAATGCCTAGGTTCACCTGAAAAAAGCCGGTAGAAGATGCTGACTGTATACCTTGATGGAGTCGAAACAGCAGACTACACGGCCGTTCTGTACGTCCACGTGGGGAGGCGGGTGAGCGTAGCGGCACTCGGCGTCGGACCGACCGCAGCGTTGTCGCGCGAACTCGCGGCACACCTCGAGCGTCAGCCAGCCCGAGTCCTTGCCGACTGCCACCGAGGCACCGCCACCGCCGGCCACGACCAGGGCCGCCGCCTTCGGCACGCCGCCAGCCGCCGTCGACTTCCAGCCGCCAAACGACGTCAGCGCCGACGGCGAAGTCGCGTCCGGTGACGTCATCATCGCAACTGTCGACGCCATTTCCGCTTCCGCTTGTGCGACAGTCGTCGATGACCTTCATAAGCAATGAGTCAGTGAGCAGTTAACGACACAACAGCATATTACAGGCCGTTCAGTACCATAAAAAGCTGCAACAAAATCAGACGTAATACTCAAAACGCCTGCCCCAAATCCTGGAACTAGGGTTAGGGTTACGGTTAACGTACGGTACGGTAATCCTTACAAAGACAAAAGGTAAAAGGAACGTACAACCAACGCTACAAAGCCAATATAAAATCGAACCTTACCATAGCATATATAGGCTGTATTGTAGTGGACTCTGGTATGCCCACAATATTTAGAGCAAAGGTATGTTTTTCTCAGAAACGAAAACGCGAGCTAATTGCCAATAAACATAATTCATTATGGGGCATTTTCCACATGTAAATGTAACGTTTGATTTCGTAAAAAGCTTAAAATCTTAGATGATTTTAATTTTTTGCTTTGCTGCTAATAGATGTCATCGCAAACGACCGAAATAGATTATTTATCACACAATGCGCAAAAGGTGTATTAAACTACTGACTAGACTGATTTCAGAGTTATATCTGACATTTGAGTTAAAGATTGGCTGAAAATTCCAGTCTGCATCAAGTCTTGTGTAACTTGTTACCAAGCGCAACATTTAGAATACTCAGCCAACAACAAGCAACCGATAAATGTTGACTTTTTATCAGTTCTAGCCGTCCATGATATCGCATACTTTCTTTGGCGCTCGAATCACTCCAGAAAAAAACACTTGTAATCAGCACGCAGAAATGTAAACATAATTTTATAAAAGTACTTTTTTAAATTCCGTGCATTACCGACGTTCTCCTATAAGAAAGTCGAAGTTGTCGACTAGTAATTACGTTCTTGCAACTCGGCCGTCAAGTTTTCATCACGCGAAATCTTGGCCTAGTATTTACCTTGTTTAATCAGAGTCGCCGTCTCCGGTGTCCGTCTGGGTCTGAAACTCGCACGCGCTCGACCGTGTCGATAAATACGGCACGGCCAGATGTTTACTACGGTTAGAGTAGCGCAGGCCTACACCGCGCGGGCCATCGATACACTCAGCGTCACGAATTCGGCGTCACTGGCCGATCTTTGGACACTAAACATGTACCGCCGCGTAGCGAGCCAGCGCGCCCGCCCGCGCCGCTAGCGCTCACATCTAACAGACGAGAGAACAAAGCCGCCGATAGTCAGACCTCCCGGCGCCCCTGGAAGATGAGTCACGGACCGGCGAGGGGGAGACGTTGGGGGAAAGGTCGCCCAGTCCCCCTCCGCTTCTCCCAGGCCCATTTTTTGCGACGCGACGCTGTCACTACTAAATCAACGCGGCCGGTAGCCCGACATCGTTCGTGGGGGACCCAGAGGGCCTGCCGTCTGACTGCGTGGGCCACAGAGTCATCTCCCGTCAAGCATAACGTTAATGAATAGTAACTACGCGGTGAATGAAATGACGCTGCCGTATTACATTACGCTATACATTCCGTACAACATTACCTGATGGGCCTACAAACAAAACTGGAACAAGCCAGCACTCACAAGAGTGCAAAGACCCACGCCGGCAATGTTTTTGCGACTCATGACCTTGACCTTTTGCCCCCCCAAAAAAAGTGAGTTTCCAGGACTCATCTTGGTACATTTCTGTGTCAAGTTTGGTGATCCTATCTGCATCGGTTTTGGAGAAATCGTGCGGAACAGCAAACACTAACGCAAGAAAAACGCACGTAACAAGTCTCCGCTGCTGATGACAGACCCGCGCGTCGCGCGATGCAGTGCCTCGTGCCCACAGTGCTGTACACAGATGTCGACGGACAGCGTGATAAACTGGTGACCGATGACGGTAACCAGTTTACCACACTAACCGTCCGTCTAACTTGACAGCACCGGAGACGATCAGCCGTTCCAGAGATATTGTTGGTGCCCACCAAAATTTTACCACGCCCTTTCCTTCCATCCGTATGCTAGCACTTGCTACCGTCAACCTATCTAACAAATTTGAAGTCTCTATCTCTACTCACTATGAACATATAAAAGGCGAAACAAAATGTCGAAAATGGGGTGGCTTGTGGTAGTTAGGGTCACCAAAGATCACCGGAAATAGCACCATTTGATAGAGCACATGCGAGTATCTGTTAGTGTTCCATAGTAACTATGTCCCTATCTTGCACCATTTCTGAGATATAGTGAGATATTGATCGAAAAATCTCTGTTTGTAACCTCTATTTGGCGCCCCCGTTTGGGGTGACCCCGTTGAAATTTCGCCGAGTCTCTGACATCAGAAATCTAGAGTCCCTGCGCTATCGTATGCCATGCTTGTGTGGTCCTAAAATTAGCCACCTTTGTAGAACTCCCACTTGTGACGGACGATCTGACAGACGGACAGATGATGATAACATATAGGCTACCGCGCTAGCATAGCGTCGCGCGGTAAAAACCGTACCCCCGCGACTGAAGTCTGCGTGGATAACGAATACTGCTGGTATCTGGAACAGTCTACCGCACACAGCGACCTCCGTTGCAACAGTCAAGGGTTTGAAAACACCTGAAGAGTGAAGACCCATTTGTTTAACTGTTCCTTCCTTCATCATGACCATCAGCTTAGACTCTACACGTTGTTACCGTGTCCTTGTAGTTGTTAACTTACGGTTGCCTTACGTTTGCCTAAATTTCTTAAGTAATCCGGGACATATTCTGGATATTCTGGAAATCGTAATTTTACTAGCACAGCGACTGCTCGGCTTCGCGTAAACTGGACCATTGTCCACGCCTGCGGCTGTACTGGTACAATGGTCAATATTAGCCTACTTCAGTTACACGCACGCACTTGCTGCTCGCCGGAAACGACACTGTGTCACGATTTCAATGTGCCGTGGCCGAGATACGACACGATACGATACGGTAGATTAACGAGCGCTCAAAAGCTAACGAAATGGCCAGCTTAATCTAGCGCACGGCCCAGAAACGAAAAAATAAGGAAAAATAAAAATAAAAACCGAGTAGCTCAGAAGAAACGGTCCAGGGAAAGAACCGTGGAGGCAGTCCGGAAGTAAGAAGTGAAACTATGGGGTAGGATTTGTGAAAAAAGTAAGTTTTAAGGCGGGAATAAAAGAAAGAGTAAGTTATAGATGTACAGAGTACGCACCCTACTGAGTGTCCTCTAGTAATGAGTCAGTAAAAGTCATCTCCATCTGCAACGCGCGATCGATAAGCCGTATATCATTTCACATTGACGGTCTAGCACTGGCCGCTTCACTCACTCGACCAGTATTTTTAAGGCCAGATAGCATGCCCTTCCTTGCGCCCGAAACAGCAGCTGTAGCAGAATAGTGATTATAACGTATAGTCCCTATAGATAGGGTGAAGTGACGTCACAGTGATCTATGGTCATGATACGATCGCCATGTTGTAGAATACTACATAAAACATTTACCGACGCTATTATATAACTATCTACAAATACACTGAATCCAGACCAAACTGACATTACATCGTATGTTTTATCTTTCTTTTGTAACCATCTTGCGTTCTGTAGTTTTCTGACGCCAAAATTCGTTGGTGGACGACCCCCCTTCCCCATGAAATTTGCACTCAAAGTGACCCACCCCCCTTTCAAATAGCGCAATTTCGACCAATATTTGCTCATAGCGCCTCAACCGTAAGAGCTGGCGAAAAAGTTCAATTAGCACTAAAGAAGTCGACCACGCGCTTTCCAACGAGCCATAGAAGAACCGTGTACGTTACACCTAAGTCCCCCAATGAGTGGCACAAAACGCGACATATTTCGCATAATAGAGCGGCAGCCGTGAGAGCTAGCGAGAAAAGTTCAATTATCGCTAATAGGAAGTGGACAACGCGCTTTCCATCGAACAACAGATGAACCCTGTGCATTACCCTAAGTTCCCCAAAGG
>Ga0209780_1005305_pt1 | contig 10148 bp, 5 predicted proteins | sample WorMetexBAHAMAS2_FD_187384 | JGI IMG/M metagenome (GOLD analysis project Ga0209780, IMG submission 187384) | Marine gutless worms symbiont microbial communities from Max Planck institute for Marine Microbiology, Germany - Inanidrilus exumae... | ecosystem: Host-associated > Annelida > Digestive... | reverse complement strand
CCCCAGAAAATATTTGTTTTTTTAAATATAAAATGGTGGGGTTTTTGCATTCTGGGTAGTATTATTCGCCGTTAAATGTATGCTTTACACGCAAAAATGGTGCTTTTGGTCTCACCAAAAGGTTCAAAATTAACACGTACTTGTGGAAGTACCGGCACGCCCGTGCGACTTTTAAAGAAGTGCCGGTATGCCGTACCGGACCGTACCTGCACACTTTAAGCACTGATATTTGTACGTCGCCCCATACAGATAACCACGCCAGCAGCTCATCACTCAATTTTGACAGGCCGGATGCTCTTCCTGACGCCCAACCAACAGCGTCAAAGCACTGTCGAACTGTTTAGCTAACTATTTCATGCCACCGGCAAAGTAAAGTAAACGTTGATTTGTATAGCGCATCGCGTAAACCACCTCTAGTGCGCTCAGGAATGGCACGTGTTAAAGGGATCACACAGTTTTACCTGCCACCTACACGTTTATCCACGAGTGGTATAAACCCGACCAAGGTAGTGCACATCCGATTACAGCTCACTACTAATTTATCGACCTCGGAAGGATTAAAGGCTAAGTTGGCCTAGTTGGCTGACCTTGTAGCGAACGGTTTAACCGCATAAGTGGTCACCCATCAGCTGCAGGTCGAGCGTAGGACAGGGAAAGTTCGCCGGTCACAGACTGACGTTCTACCACTGTGCCATGCAACTAAACGGTAGTTGAAAAACAGTTTTAGTTAAAACAAAAAATATCACTTAGTGGTCCATCACTGCTAAGGGCCGTCCAGGCTGAGACGCCTATGGAGACCTCTGGTGCAGGACCATGCCGTTTTATTATTATTATTATTAATGAATTCTGTATGGCACCACGTCGTATACTAGCCAATAAAGGCTCGAGAAGGTCCTGAATCAATCCATCACCCATAAATTGCAGTCTACTGCTGCCATTAGCACATAGTGACATAAGGCCATGGTTACATGCATGAAATAAAATTCATTCGCATGAAAGACTATGCACGTAATGTATAAGATAAAACGTTGAGCCTTTCAGACAAATCAGCATGTTCAAAAATATGCATGAGATTGATGAGCTGACATTCTTCAGCTATAACAACACAAGTCTAAACGACATACCTCAATGGTTGACTGATCGCGTTAAGGTACGTGCCACCCGATAGGTCATTTCGCAGACGTTCTTCCCAGCCAATCTATTGGCTTAATAGTGAAAAACTAAAACAAATACAACAAAGCAAACATGCATCCGTAACAAAATATACTACAACATAAAATTAATCCAAAAAACTAAAGCCAGATGAGGTCGCCTCCTACGACCTCCGGCCTGGAAACTGAGAGGCCCTATTCTGGTTTCAGCACTTCATAAATCTGTCACTTAGTTCTTACTTACTTACAGATACTTACAGCCCCGGAACCCACACGGAGCGCATACCTCAATGGACTTGAAAAGAAAACAAATATAATTCACAGGTAACACCTCCAGTCTCTGTTAAACATTTTTGTGGTGTAACCACGCGTGAATTAAATTCTTGCAGTGACCGTGCGGTCGACGCATGCACATGTCCGCTAAAGAACGTGAATTTTACATCAAACATGTAACCATGGCTTAACGGTCTCCAGCGGCGTGCGCCGAACTGGGACCTGACGCCACGTAACGTAAGAACGCGACGTCATTCGTGACGTCAATGCTCGTCACCACCATCATCATCGTATAACGACCTCGCCTCAGCAGCCGGCGCGTTGCTCAGCAACGGCGTCGACGTTACCTAGCAACGTCACCAAGCAAAAGACAGAATGCATATATTCAAACCGACAGCCATCACACACACACACATCACTAGAGAACACTAACAGGCAGCACTGGCCGATGATGTAGCAGCAAACAATGACCATGGTCATCCATCTCGTTTCGATTTTCTCTCATCACCCGCCTAACCATCTGTCAATCATATCATACGTTGTGGCAAGCAGCGTCACGTGACACAGACATGCTGCCGCGGCTGCACAGCAGTGACGTCACTTCCCTCCCCCTCATCCGAGCCACTTCCGCCAGCACACAGAGATCAATGATCACCGGATGTCATGCAGATAAAATCGCGCTATTATACAGTCACACGGCATCCCGGTTAATTTACTACAAGTCTGTCCGTATGCCTACGTTACCTAAACAACTACGTACATACAGGTCTAAGAATCAGTGCCTGTCCCTGCCGCCAACACACTTCAGAATTAAAAAGCTGGATTTCATAGATTCCAGAACACTTCTAGAATGTGGAATGATTGAACTGAAAGTTTAAAAACATCAACTACACGAGAGCCATAAAGTGCAAATCCCTGTTAAGGACTGTCGAGATTTTCCCATAGTGAAATCTTTGACATAAGCGCAGTGGTGAATGGTTATCCCATATTAAGATTTCTAAAGGTCATTTTTCCCAATGCAATAAAGTGAACACATTATACCTCACTAATTTAATGTCTTTCCCCAATGTGTCTCCAATGTAATCTATGTTTCATTTCTCCAAGTCCATCGTATTCGCCAAAATTTGTAAAAATTCATCACGACAGTTTGAACAACGGCAATGAGAAACAAACAATCAAACCGAGGAAAACGACCTCCTTGACATAAGTAATAACGCACATTGACGCTGCATCATCTGTTTTTACTGCGCAATGCTATATTAGCGCGGTATACGCTTCAGCCGTGTGTTCGTCCGTCTGTCCGTCCATCTGTCACAAGTCACGGTTCCAAACACACGATCACGCAAACAACATTATTCAACAGCCCAGGAATTCCAGTTTTCTGACGTCAAAGATCACGACGGAAGTCCAATGGGGTCAACCGAACGGGGGCGGCAAATAAAAGTGCAGTAGTGGTGATTTTCGACCAACATCTCACGTTCATTCACACACTGCGAGCCTTTTAAAATGAGATCTTTGATACAGTTTTGTAGCAGTTGATTTCAAGAGACGAAGCACTACGCGCGGTCCCTCTGCAATAGAGGAGTGCTTTGTTTTTTAGTTTAGGTCGGTATCAAATCACCAGCTGCATCTGCCTGACACAAAGCCCCAGTAACAGACAGACGGACAGACAGACAGACACGCAACGGCAGTGTTTGTGTGTCAGGTGCGATGAAGCCATTACGGTCGTCGTTGATATGTAATTAACTACAGCTGGTCAGTTCACAGTGTCACCTGCTAGCTGCAGGCTATCTTACAACCGGTGGCGTCAAACACGGGGGACATCTAGTGTTACTAGATGTTGGTGCGTCACCGCACCAATAATACCAGCTGATAGACATCATTGCCTGTAACTTCTGCCACGGACCAAGATCTTTATGATGCATGACTGAAGCTAAAGAGAGCCATTCCTGTGCATCAAAATCAACAACAGAGAACAACAACACGAGTCTGTGTTGACCAATGTCAAGATAATGATCATCAACGTGGAGGAGGCGACCTGAATACGGTACCTGATCAAAGTATTCTTTTCTACGGCTATAAATCGATGATGACGATGATAATATACCACGGTACCTAATATACTGGGTAGCCGTAGCCGCCCCGCAGTTGACGCTTGTGTTGTGTCAACAACATACCACACACACACACACACACACAGACACCAACACACAGATAGACAACACTGCAAGCTTGATAGTTTTCAGGCAGTGGTCACCGTACAGCAGCATTGCCGTAGGCGTTGAGATATGCCAACAAGGCAGACGCACTGTTGTCAGAACATTATACCACTGTAATCGCCCAGTCACTGCAATCAACTGCTGGACAGCCAAAATCCACATCAGACTCCAACTGGCGCAGACCCGGGATTATGATGATGAATAATATCCACAGTAACCCACATGACTGCTTATCTTTTTGTTTTGTTCTGCGTTATCTTGTCGACACAGCGCTCATATAACAAAAAGCTCAGCTACCGAATACGGACGGCGCGATGCATTACGTTAGTAAATTCGTGTTACTCGAACCTACCATACCTCTATTTGGCGCCACCGTGGGGTGACCCTGTCTGAATTTTGCCAAGATCTTTGGCATCAGAATAATAGTCCCGGGGCTATCGTATGGTGTTGTTTGCATGATCCACCGTTGTTTAGCCATTTTGTTACATTGCCGGCTTGTGACGGACAGACAGACAAACTACGACAGCACATACCGCGCTAGCGTAGCGCGGTAAAAATTATAATGCTGACAGTTGCGCCAAAAAACAGGGCCATTTGCTACGCTGAATCGAAATGTGCCACTACGCGCTCCGGCATGTGACTCTGTCTATACTGCTGCAAGACTCTGCAGTAATTGTAAACTAGTAAAACTAGTAACCAGGTCGGCATTAAAGACCCCACCACGTCTAATGCTGGTCGTTGTGAAACGTCTGGCACCGTTTGACTCACAATCAATGTCAGCCTGTGAGAGTTGGATAACAGCCGGAACGTACTTTGTTGGTCTCGTTCGCCGGCCAGTCTTATATACACCTATACATGCAAGCCACACGGACTAAAAACACGGGACAATGTTGTGACTCTTGAGAGCGTTCGACGCGCCTGACAGACTTCATCGGTGTGGAAGTGACAGTCGTAACCGACGACATGACATACATGTAGTGAGTGGACAACACACGGCTGTGCATGCATCAGACAACGACTACTATGCATGCATGGACATTATCGGCAACGGAACAGCGACGCCACGGCGCGCCTAGATGGACCTGCGCTGCCGCCATAGATTCTCGTTCAACGAGCGACAGTCCAGCCAGCGTGTACTGCATCGCAATGCCAGCAACCGACACGACGACTCTCAGCATAGTGGACGGACAGACGGACGGACGGACGTACACAACTACAGACTACCAGTGTTCAGACGTCGTCTTGACGAGCAGTCAACACCGCCGTCAAGGGTCCTTGTTGGCAAACTGCATTTCAACAGGGTCCGTCAACGCCGGCTTTGTTCAAGGGCGCTTATGCACACTATCCGTGAACACCGCTGGTAGTCCGGACGTGCACACGTGAACAGGGCCCATCAACAGGCTATATGTCTAGATGCACCTTTATCAATTTGAGCCGTTTTCCATGAACTCTTCAGTCATCTATGGCCATAACAAAGAAAAGAATATAAAATACAGTATATATGTATATTGTTTCAGTGTCTGACACTGTTATGCAGTCACTGTATGGTTAAAAGAGGTAACTTTTCACTGAGTGTAACGACTAGTTTATACACACATAATTCAAAGCACATGTTGTATCGTGCAGGCAGGAAGTATTCAGTAGGTATATTATCATGCAAGCAACCAGTAACCAGCCTCCTATGTGTCCATTATTATATTTCCAGCTGGCAAAGCACGTTCAGTATATAACTTCATGAAATCACCAAATGTGGTTATACACAAGTGCATATCGCTGTTTATTTTTTTCTGCATTTTTCTATCAAAGTGAAAAATTGACAATGAAAACTGCTTGCCTCTCTCCCTTAAACGCACGTCCATCAAGTGGGACGTTAATTGTGCTCAATCAGTCATTCACTCTCAATGATTTACATTGAAGATCGATCCCTTTGACATCTTAGAGGCGACCTGTAAGACTGTCGGCCTGCTGTTTTGCTGTCTTTACTGCCCAAAGCTATAGAGACTGATGGATGAAAGACATATCCCCATGAGACCATCTGGCTGCACATTAACAGCACACAGCTGGCTACGCTTAAGTCCTTGTAATTCACGGCCACGGCAGTTGCAACTGGTCACATAATGTACAGCAATAGCAGCATGCACACAGCCGGACGCAAGATGTACATAAATAGCACATTAACTCTTTGACACAAGCAGCATTAGTGCCACTGTTTTATTCATAATCTGACAATCTCACTTCAATATGTACATCAGTGACAAACAGCAGCTTCCAGTAGTTGCGCTGAGCATTGGTGACTATCACACAAGGTTTAATGGCCGCAAGTTGTTCAGTGTCCCTCGTACTACACTTGATGCAACATTATTATTACAGGGTTCCCACTATCTTTTGATATTGAAATTCAAGGACTTTTCAAGGACATTCAAATTTCATTTTCAAGGACCAATTCTCGACGGAAGTTTACAGCATGAGCAGTAGAACAGCAATATTTAATGTTTATTTATGTGACGATGGTACAGTAGTAAGGCAATAAAACATGATATTACTTAGCCAATGTTGATTCACACTTGTAGCCCAATCAATAACTTGCAAGTAAGTAAAATAATATGCATTCCAGTCCTATACAATGCTGTTTAATGAATTTTGTGATCGCACTGTTTGACGTCATGGTGTAATTAAATTTAAGGACTTTCAAGCACCTGTCCTCTTTTCAAGTACTTTCAAAGATGAGTGGGAACCCTGTTATTATTAGTACACATCAGAGACAGAGCTAGCAACAGCACAGAGTAGAATGGTTGGTCTGTCTGTGTGTCTGTTGGTCAACTTTGTGAGCCCCACAAAAATGGCTGAACTGATCAAGATGCCGTTTGAGGGGCTAACTCTTGTGGACCTAAGGAACCACGTATTAGATGGGGGTCAAGATGCCCATGGGACAATTTTGGGGTTGTACGGCCCACTGAAAAGCATTAGGAGTCTCTGCTGTGGTGTACACAGCAACAGAGATGATTCAGACCTCAAAAATGGCAAGACAGCCGCTGCTGGTGTCACATTACACTGTCACTGTGAAATATCCCCCCCCTGTGATGTGTCTTTTATCAAACTACTTTTACCACTTGTTATACAGTAAACAGAGATACCAAGAAAGAGAGGTTGCCTTTTGTTCATCTACAACGCGTTTTTCCATCGTTCTTCAGAATGTGATGTCAAGGCAATAACTAAAATGATGGCCATGCTAGTATGCTGGCTGTGTATCAGAGGCAATCAGATAACAGACACGAGCGGACGGCCATTTTTTGAGTGACAATCGTCGGTTTTCATATCGTGTTAAACGGCAGATATTGCTTAAAAACCTTTACTGTTACTGCAATAATTATGGCATCCATCCAGTTAACATAATACATGTATTACAGAAATCCCCATCATTGTGTCATACCCTATCATTCAGACTCCATAGATGAAACCTTGGTTACCGGAATGAATGCAGCATAAGCCAAAAAATAACATCATAAAAAGCTTCGTCTATACGCTAAAACCACCAAAGGCTGCTGAAAGCCTGGCTATCAGTAGCTACTATGTTCAGAATGGGCTCATATGCAGCACCGTCAAACCAAGCAGAATTTTCATCCTAGCCATTGCACGGCCACCACACCTTAGCCCTTTTCATGGCCACCATCTTTAATAACAACAAGACAACAAATATATTACTGGTAGCTCAGTTCACAGACATTCATAAACAGTTTGACAAATGGGTATTAAACTGGACAACTTGCAGATGCATGAACTCATGGACTGCCAACGTGCAGACCAGTCAAGTCATGGACTAGCCAGCTTGCAGATGTCGCCTCTACAAGTATCTGTAAGTATGTTGAAAGATCCGTCATTCATCAACCCCAGCGTACCTCGCCCATCACATCAGATCGTGTCAAATTTCACGTCGTCTTTATTCCTCCGACACGCCTTTACTGCACAAACCTACTACCAGAACTCTCTTCGCTGACCGTGCTTTCTGTTGCACTGCTCCTACAGTCTGGAATTCGCTTAGCAACGACGTTGTCTCTAGCACTTAACTTGCTGTATTTAAGTCTACCCTTAAGACATTCTTATTCCGTCAGACATTTAGGCCTAGTCGGTTCTCATGACCGTAATCCGTCTGCCAGCGCCTCTGGAGTCCTTGATATACTGGCACTATACAAGCTAGATTATAATAATAATTATTATTATTATGCACTGAAGGTTGTGGTTTTTGAGTATGCCTTGCCTACTTATTTGCTTTTTCGTATTCATTTGCTCACAGTGTTTCAAAATACTCACAGAACCAATCAGCTACCGGTGGAGGCAGCGTCCACGACTCCGCGAGTTGACCAGTCCATGAGAAGATTAGTCTAAGAGTTGGCAATCCGCGGAGCTGGCGTATCCGCGAGCTATCCAGTAACTGACAAATACAGTATACATACGTGACGCCAGTTTTCAACGTCAAACATACACAACTTCCGGTGGTTTTGCGGCTGAATTTTACCCAGTTCACGAATGTTATGTGCGAGTGAGAGGTATAAACAATGCAGAAAAACTAAGTGCCTATCTTCTTCTCTGTTCTAACATGTCTTTATATATACATCTTTGTTCCGTTTATGGGTGTTTACACGGGCTGGTTTTCGGTATATTTCCAGTAATTTTTGATTATTAGAAATAAACCTATGACATCTGAATCTCACCCACAGTTGTACTGGTTATGGGCAAAATGTGCGTATGTGGGCAGACAACGGGTAAATTGCGGGGTTAATGTGTGGGGGTTAACCCAAGTGCTAATTACTGTTGCTAACACTAACCCTAACCTTACTAACAGCACTTACCCACCTCCTCACACTTTTAACTCCGTACTTGTATCCCGCATTTTCGTGATTTTACCCACTGCCACACCCGTATCCTTGCACCCCCGCATTTTTACACGCGCGGCACAGGCGATGCGCGGGTAATAGCCATGATCGTGTGTTTGTCTGTGTGTAACACGCCGGTATTATATCAAAATGGTTAAACGCAGGATCACCAAACAATGCCACATGATAGCCCAGGGACTCTAGTTTTCTGAGGCCAAAAGTCGTTGTTGGATGACCCCCTTCCCCCTGAACTTTGTACTGAAAGTAACCCACCCCTTTCAAACACCACAACTGCGACCAATATTTGCTCATAGCGCCTCAACCGTGAGAGCTGGCGAAAAAAGTTCAATTAGCACTAATAAGAAGTCGACCATGCGCTTTCCAACGAGCCATAGATGAACCGTGTACGTTACCCCTAAGTCCCCCACAAGGGTGGCACAAAACGCGATTTTGCTATTTTTTCCAGTAAATTTCAACTTCTGTCGAAAAGAGTCTGCAGCAAAGTTTCTTTATGTGAAAACTTCCAGTGGCAAAGTTGTAGCTACACCATTCCTCTATCTAACGGTCCATAGACGGATTGCGGGCGACGTCCCCATCTACCTCAAATTTGCGCTCAAATTGACCCACCCCCATCGGAAAACGCCGATTTCGATTGATTTCGCGTAATAGTGCCGCAGCCGTGAGAGCTAGCAAGAACTGCAATTATCGCTAATAGGAAGTCGACAATGTGCTTTCCATCAAGCCACAGATGAACCCTGTGCATTACCCCTAAGTATCCCAAAGGGTGGCTCAAAACGAGAATTTTTACATTTGGCGTTGCCTTCTATTTCTTAATTGCAAGTAATCGCAGACATTTCAAATTTAATACGTGGGTTGAACATGGCAAGTCCAAGCCTACGGACGACAAACTGTCCCTCATAGCGGCGTGGTCAGGTCATGTGACCCATTACAAAATTTTGGGGGCTCCAATCATATCACTGGAACAGCTGAACCTAAAGTCGTCAAATTTTGTACATAGGTAGGCGATACCAATTCTAGCAACATGATGACATATCACCCACAAAAGTGGAGTGGTTGTGGTCACGTGACTGTTTTAAAATTTTGCCGTTTGTCGTGATGCAGCACGTCGCGCGGGTTTGTCAGCGACAGCTGAGCTACTTGAACCAAATGCTGTCAGTCCCTCCATGTGTCGACTGAAAAAGAAGATAACATCGTGTAGTGCGAAAGGCCATTCATACCTTCCAGAAAATGTAAACACACTCCAGTCTGATATTCACTGACAAATATGGTAACTGAAACTGTCTTAATACATAAATATCACGAAAATACGACACAAAACGCACTTCACCACAACAAACCGTATTCTAGGTCAGTATCGACAACGTAACTAGGTCATTAGTGATGCTAACCATCATGAGTGATGATGACCTGGTGAAGGTCAAACAAGAAGTTGGGAATACAGTAACTAGAGCAGAGATTGATCAAGTTTTACAGAAAGAAGTCTCTGGTAAAATAAGCAAGTTTTCGGATAAAATTGATGACAGTGTCAAAGAGATAAGGGTTGAGATAAAAGAAGAAATTGAAGAGATTAAGACGACGTCTTTTGTCGACATAATGAAAGAGGAGATGGAAAA
>Ga0209780_1005304_pt1 | contig 10150 bp, 6 predicted proteins | sample WorMetexBAHAMAS2_FD_187384 | JGI IMG/M metagenome (GOLD analysis project Ga0209780, IMG submission 187384) | Marine gutless worms symbiont microbial communities from Max Planck institute for Marine Microbiology, Germany - Inanidrilus exumae... | ecosystem: Host-associated > Annelida > Digestive... | reverse complement strand
CGTTCGACGTGTGCGATAACACAAGACGCACCTGCTCTGCTATATTACCGTCACCTGCAGCCGCGGCGACGCTCTAATTGGCTTCATAGTGGCGCAGCTGCGACGAGAAATGACAATATTGTGAACGCATCAAACAGTATCGGTATTCATCGAAGACGTTCGACGTCGTGACGAGCTTCGTTAACGGAATGAGTAAAGTTCGCACTGTGTGACGCGTGGCATTGTGAGTTTCACAGTAAATGATACGCGATATTGTTAAATAACGAACATTACAATCATTCGGCAAACAGAGTTTGTGTGAGCTTACTGATAGCTAGAATAAATGAAAGAACGAGTGGTCAAATAGTTTTGACAAAAGGCCGCATCGCATGTGCCGTAATCGAGGACTGAAAGATCTCTTTCGCTGCATTCCGTTATTAGCGATGGAATGATCCCTTCTGCTGCGTAAACCGCAGCTGATGCCGTTGTTGATTTTTGCTGCGCGTACACAGTATTGACTTACAATGCTTTTGAATGGACAGGACAACCGCCAAAACTGTCCCTTCCGGTGGAGATCTCGACATCATGGTTCCTTGGGCCCAATAGAGTCAGTCCCCAAACGGCATCTCGATCGGTTCAGCCGTTTTTGCAAGGCTTACGAATGTGACCAGCAGACACACAGATACACAGACCGACCACGTTACTCCGTCGGTAGGAATAGTCCGCATCTTATGCAATGCATACGATGCGGCCTAAAATGAAGCAAAGTCTCGCCGATTACTGTCGGAGAACAAGAGTCTTGTTCAGAATCTCAGTATCATAATCACGGTACTTATGGAAAACCCTTTCTGGGCACCAGTGACACCTGTCAACTGACACACTGGGTGGTCGTGAGCAGTTGTCTTTGATCTATCCGTGCGGCGAATGTCCGGTGCGTGTGAGCTGTCGTCGTCGAACGAATGCTAATTAAAGGCCGCTGGCACGTGCAAAGGTGTCATTAGCTGCTCAACTTTTTCTACGGCACAAACGCTGCTGCAGCTGTTCCCTCCGCGATAGATAGTTTATACCACTGCTTGAAAATGTCTGTGCATCCACTTTCGTGTAGAGTTTCATTTAAGTGATACACAGTGCAGTAAACAACGAGCCCTTTAATTCTTATTACGGTTTGGATCGTGTATGTCATCTAAGGTATTTTAATGTAAATTTTTATGTATGTAGTTTAGAGAATGCACGGCCTTTAATATGGTGTTGCGAACTGTGAGATAACTCATGAAAGTACTGTAAAACTATTTTTCATTTATAAGGTTACTACGTCTGTCAGAGTATTGACTTGCATTAGAAATAATATTAGTTGATTCTGCGATGATTGAAATAAATTTCAACAAATTTCAGGTGACGTTTTTGGCAAATGTTCAACAAAGTCTGCCTAACTTAGACCGTTATATCAAATGAACATTTTGAATATTTTAGGTGATAGAAATTTACCCGTTTTGGCGCTATGTGTAGCATTTATCAGCCTATTTTGTACTTTTTATATTATGCATGTCGATTGTACCTGAAACCGTCGTAATACAACATTAGCAATCTCAGAAGACTGGAATGGCAGTGGGCGTTCAAAGAATCCGTGTGAGCATTTCTCAGGTGGCTGGACAACAGCTATGATCTCTTTGAACCAGTTACAATGGGCACACGCCGAACCGCCTTCGCTGCCGTCGAACGGATGGACGAGCGAGATGAACAGAGAACGTGATCGGTCGACCGTTAACACCCAATGCTGCAAACACGCCCATTTGTCGTCCGACAAATACCTTTGTAGGAACCACTACCCACCTTGCTAGATCTTCAAAGGCAACGGAATAGCGGAAAAAGAAGAGACGAATAGAATCTCTGATTATTGTACAGACTGTCACGCCACTGACAGTTTGCTGGTTCTCTGCTAGTCTTCTTCTTCTTCTTTATTTTCTTCTTCCAGGAAGGTGCCGACTCGGGGGTCAAGCAATATCGCACCACAGCAATATTGCACCACGATAATCATACGTGTGTTCAAAGCAGTAAGATGTGAGTGAAGTGCTTGGTTCAAGTTACAAATTGATAAAATATAAAACTTTCAGGTTATTATAAATGATTGATAGTCGTGACAAAACTCATGCACTTGCTTTGCCTCTACATATTCAGTGACGGACATCGCTTTTTTAAACTACTTTAAAGAAGTCTTTATTGCTATTTTAACTGTCATGTAAATAGTATAGTTAATCCGCTACAGTTACGGAACCTGCCACAGTTATTGCAGTTAATGTTTTACTTTTATTTGTTCATTTGATTGTTTGTTTTTGTTGTTTTTGTTTGCTTTCTTGATTGACAACAAAAAGTTGTCAGTGTATTTGTCTATACATGTGTGTATGTGGGTCGACTGAAAATACAGGACGGAAAAGTGTAGGAACAGATTGTACGGCTAGTAAACGAAAGAAAGCAGAAGAACGACATCATAACGCTAAAACAATTCACGGTAATGACTTTGTTTAAAAGTCAGCACGATAAACAGCCTACAATACAACACGGTAAAAAAAGTTTAGTGCATAGTCATGCAAGTTAAAATCAGATCAACTGTGCGCGTAAATAGGTCCATAAAATTGAATAATAGTTTATAGAATTAGACAAAAAAAGAATAGTTTTAGAAGGGAGCTTGATGTAATAAAATACTGCGCATAATCGGTTCCTTTGCGATACACATACAGCATCATGGTACACTGTAATATAACATCAAGCAAGATTGCGCAATATAGTTATTGAAACATAGGGAGTTTTTCGGCTATTGGGCACAAAGCAGGCATTAGCTGCCCATTAACATCAAAGAATCGACTTAAGGTTTGCATGTGCGGGAATGCCCACAGGGAAGCAGAATTGTAGTGTAGTGTGACATGTCATCCCGTAGGATTTGGTTGCTAAATTTATTTTATTGCTGTTTTGGGTTGATTGCATGGGGACCAATCTATCCAAAAATGACGGGGGCCAAATTTTACAACCCTTTGACCCCGCTCTAGGGGGCCCTTTTCCATATCGGGGCCCCTCGGACTGAATCCGTGTCTAGCTCCACAAATAGTGGATGGATTTTAATGATCTAACGGTCAATTTTGGGGGGTTTCATCATGCTAAATCCATTTATGATATTTTCATTTATTTTCGGGTCAGATCGGGCCGGGCCGGGTCTGCAAAATATAACATTCAGCGGGTCGGGTCGGGGTCATGTCGTTTTTAGTTTTCTAAAATTTATTTACTTACTATATTCGACTTTGCAGTAACCATTATTGCTGCGCACACAGTCTTTCTTGCGACAAAATTGTATAGGCAAGCGACGTTCGGCGAGATGACTCGGCTGGCTGAATCATTAGTACAGATCTAAGTCGGTGTTCATGAACGCTGCACGATGAGTACAATGAGAATCAGTAGTTCTGCATTTTAACTGGACGACAACGCAGTATGTGCCAGTGACATAAGATGCTAATGCCAGCTAATCAGGCAGCTTGCGACTTTTTCCTGTAGAATTGTGGTCTCCTACTGAACCAAGAACATCGTTGCCAAACAGACAACAATTAAGAGTTTTAGGACTTTGAAGCTCATCCCGCTGTGCTGCAACTTCCTGGTGCCTGGATAGACTTGTAAACGTGACTGGCTTTTCAACTAGATAATGAATATCTTTATTCACCACCGGTCACTATCTGCAGAGTGCCACTCACACATTCGACTGACGTTTTATTTATCGTTGATCGTTTGTACTGAGAACTTCCTATATGCATTGTAACTATACAAGCTTATAATCGTCTGAAATAAGTTATTCGGAGTTATTTATGCTAAAACCAAGCGACACTGCGAAACCAGACGCCTGTGGAGATATTTTTCGTTAATGTTCAAGAAACAAGCCGCAGACCACGATGTGCGGAAAATATTTTGAATACAGCAAGCTCGGCGCTGTCACTGTCAGAGAAAGACTTTTCTTCTTTCTTCAGTAAGATACACAATTACACACGGTGGCGTTTGTCAGCAGACCAACTTGAAGCTATTGAGTTGACCGCAGGAGCGTATACGAGCCGGTGTGAACTGATGCTTCATTGGTTGCAGTATGGTGGTTTAATATTATGGAATAAAATGCGCATTTGTTTTTTGAGACTCCGTGTGTATTAGCTTAATGTTGTTGTTAACTTTACGAGAACTGCACACCTGTGTGATTAATAGGTTATGAATGCGGGTCAGCTCGGCTCACTTATAAGACGGGTCGGGTCCAGAAACGACTAAACCGTGACCAACACTTGGTTGCGTGGCACAGCCTGCGGTAGAACGTCGGTCTTTGGCCGGCGAACTTTCCCTGTCCTGCGCTCGACCTATAGCTGACGGGTGACCATTTATGTGGGTAAACCGTCCGCTATAAGTCAACCAACCGGGCCAACTTAGCCTTTCATACCTTCGGGGTCGATAAGTGAGTAGTAAGCTGCAATTGGATTTGGATGTCTACTACCACAGTTAGGGTGGCGCCATCTGGTGAACGCTTACGAAGGAAAGGCGGGCATGGTGTAATTTGCAGGTAAAACTGTGTGATCCATGTCTGAGCTCTTTGAAATTATGCATAGTATAACTATAAATGGCGCTATATAAATACTCTTCTTCCTTCCTTCCTAACAATGGGGAAAGTCGATGAACCTGTGGCCACTTTACTTCGTAGTTTCACTTCTTCCTCCCGGACTGCCTTCACAGACTTTTGCCCGCACCGTTTCTTCTAAGCTAATCGGCTTTTGTTTTTAGTTTTTCCTTATTTTTTGTTTCTGTGCCGTACGCTGGACTAAGCTGGCCATATTGTTAGCTTTTGAGCGCACGTAAATGGTATCGTAAAGTATCGTATCGTAGACGTCATCGTCATCGTTGTCATCGTTTGCCTCCGCATCCAGCACGTCGACGTCGTTGCTGCGCTGTCGTCATCAATCGTCTTGCAGCACGAAAATTATAGTCGGACACCAGCGGAATTCAGTAAGCTACATTACACAGTACGCAACATGGCCAGCATAACAGCCATGGTCCTGTATATTTACCGGTCTTGGTCTTGCATTTAACGCCCCCGTGTATATATACACAGTGTCCGGAGAAAAGGTGCCACAGTGCCACTATAATTATTTTTGCCTCTAACTTTGCTAAATACTGGCCTATTTTCAAAACTTTTTCACCGACAGACTTAGCAGTAAATTTGTAGTAAAGCAATAATAAAACATCCTACCACCCTTCAAATGCGTCACATATACCGCGCTAGCATAGCGTCGCGCGGTAAAAAAATTCAAACGTTAAAATATAGTTTCTTCGTCCAATGAATGTGACTTTTGAATAAAAATTTATCATCTGTTTGTTAGTAATTTTCAGAACTTTTCAAAAGACGGCCACGGCATCATGGCGTCTAAATACGCCTTTGAGTATAATGTACATACAGGCTACATAATTCCTGCACTTTTAACGAAGCGTCAGACGAGAAATGTTAACCAATTGCATTCACCAGACGACGCCACGCAACACCGTTTAGGCTAAGCGAAATAAGTTTCAGTTCTTTATGTGTAGCCATATTCTAGTGCGTAACATATGCTTTGAGCTGCTTTGGGTTTACATCATTTAGAGATGTTACTTCTTTCGCTATTGTTTATAAATGCTAAAATTATCGAATGTGGTTAGTGCATTTACGTTAGGCCTCGTTGGACAAGCCAGAACTGTGATCTTCGTTATTAATGGCCCGTCTACACATAGTGTAGGGAAGCATAGTAACGGTCTCTGACGTCTGTCGTCGTCTGTCGTCGTCTGTAACACTCCACGGCGGACCTGCAGGCGGCTTCACCCGCGCAGGCCAAGCGATGACGTCATGCCGCCTGCAGTCTAATTATAGCTCCACGGTAACACTGCACGGCGGGCCAGTCATGTTACCGTCCCGTTAGGGCGACACCTTGTTTGGCTCATTGAAGGTCTGGGTGACGGAAGTCCCCTGTGGGGCCCAGGAGCAAAGCTCCGGTAGTGTTTGGGGACGAAGTCTAGGCTATACTGGTGATCTTCTACAAATCAACTACAAAAATGATGTACTGCAAAAGAAAGCAAATCAAAATCTCGTCAACTTAACGTTATAAACGGCGGTTTTTATACAGACAGTAAGCTAGAGGGTTAATTCGTCTAAACCCAAAGAACTCCCCAGATCCGTCACTGAAGAGACCAAATAAGTAAGCAAAATGTGTTTAATATGTCCAGTTCTCAGAGCGAGATGATAACCCGGCCGAGTGTTGAGATACCACCAGCTGTGTTCACACATTGCTCAATACGATGCGAACGCTGCTGTGGTCCCCACCTCTCTGCCAGAGCTGTTGCCACTACGCTCGACGTTTGGTGGAATCTTCATTCGTCTTCGTCTGAGATGACGTCTGTTGCCGATATTGCTAATATTCATAGGCCAAAGCAAAGTGAAGTTCTTGTCTGTACCCCAGTCACAAAGACATGCTGAACCAGGACCCAAGCTATTAGCACCTGACCATCTTGACATGTATGCATTTGACTACTATCATCATTCATTATCCGCAACTTTGTAGTGGACCTATTACAAATTATAACAAAAACGTAATCACCTCTGACAGTGTAGACTTACAACAACGACGGCAACGTTAACTTTGCTGTGATTACAATGTGAATATGATCCCAAGTAAGATTTCTGCAGTATTTCAGCTAGCTGACACTTAAACAATGAAACTGTCAGAACTTTTCATAACGTATGACAGTATTGCGATATACAAGAAATACCATTTTGCTGTCAGTGATATGATTTGTGATTTACAATGTTAGTGGTCTTTGGCCCTTTGTCGCTAATAAATCGTCATCAAATTTGCATGTATATTTCACAGCACTCAACCTAAGAACCAAGGCTTCAAGACCGAATGATTTCAGGCTACCTGCTATTATAGGCCTACTCGACTGAAACAAAGGCAATTAAAACATTGACCTGGCATGTATCTAAGCGATCATATAGTTCACTTTCGAGGACTTTTCGTATTGTTGCGCTGATAAATATTTTGTATAAGCTATCAAAAGTATTGTCTTAAATGGTGTATGCTGTCATAGCTATATTTGACTTCATTAGGTGGATAATTTTTGACTGTTCTCTGTTCTTACCCTTAAAAAGTACGAAAAAGGGAAACTTTACAACGAAAATTGACGGATACTTACATATACTTACCGGTAATTTCTCCGATCAACCTCCGTGCTGTCAACGCTAGACAACGGCGGTGTAGAAGCGCAGAGGACTCGGTCGTCAGCCGCGTTATATGCGTGGAGTCGAGGTCAGCGACACGGAGGGGCGGCCGGGCGACCAACGCACCTGTCGGGGCGAGGCAAGGCAAGGCGCCGCGAGACAGTCCATAGTTACCGGCCAACAAACTGCACAACTTGCATGGACCTGTCCGCTATCGTGACGTCACTCGCTCGCTCGATCGGTGCCCGTGTGGCTTCGCTTCTCGTTCGATTGCAAGGTCGCGTCGTGTACGATCATCGAACTGGTTGCAAGCGCCGGTATTTTCAACGGTTACCGGTCAAAACGGCCCCCTGCCAAAACGGCCTTAACACAAAACGGCCCCTGAAAAGTTACAACGGCCCCGAGACCGTTTAGTAATGACACTCCGTCTTTTATGTATCTGCTGTATGTTTTGAGCAGAAGGGGCAGTTTTAGGTTGGTTGGTTTGTTTGTCGTCACTTGTTCTGGACATTCTAGTATACTGTGTTCGTTTTTATGTGATGTGCTACTGTTTAAGGTCAAAAAGTCAAAGGTCAAGGTCACAAGGCCACGTAACGTGTCCTCGCCAACAACGCTGTAATCAGCGACAGATAGTCATATCAACTTCAAACCTGGTGAAAATTATCACCTTGGGTGTCTCCTCAAGTCAGTCAAGTGGCACTCTTTTTAGATCAGTGGATCAAATAAACCGGAAGTAGAAATATGGCGGACTTTTGGCTTATCTGATGAAAAAATCAACTGAAAACGTCCTCAAATCGCTAACTATGAGGAAATTGGGGGCAAGGAATCGAATGCTGGCGTCAGAAGTTTTACCGGAAACTCCTAAATAGACGTTTTTACGCATTCGCAGTGAAAACATAGCTAAAAATCGTCACAAATGCTGCTAAATCTTCAAAATTTCACTTTCAATAACTTCACTCGAAATCCCGGACAGTGTTGATAATCGTGGTTGTAGATATTGGAACACATTCGCGTCTTTAGATTTTGTGCATGTGCAAACAACTGCATGCCTTTCAGATTAGGAAAATTCAGATAGCTAAATTAATAACAGCAAATATTAATGTCAAATCCTTCACAATTAAAAAAGGATTGTAAAAACGACATTGGCTATGTCGCACAACTAAAACATCAAAATCAAAAAGATGATATTATTTGTCAGCATATTGACTATATGGTGATGTGCTGTTAAGTAACATCACCTTTTTGATTTTTGCTGTTTTAATTATGCGACATAGCCAATGTCGTCTTCTTTGCAATCCGTTTAAACTGTGAAGTTTTTGACATTGGTATAAACTATAATCGTGAAACACACGCTTGCGGTTAACAGATTTAAATGTGCTAACGCACGTGTTTCGTGATTGTAATTTATAATTTATTTTAATTATTGTTGTCTTAGAGACCGCTGGCTTGCACAACTTTAGACTCAGCTTCAGCTACGTTGGTTGCTGGCAGCGTTTGTCTGATCTATCGAGTTTGCATCGATTGCGCAGAAATTCTCGGCAGCGCCCACGATCCGCGAATGCAGACGGAGGTTGCGCCGACAACAGCGCCAGTAGGGCGTCTAAGATCAATGGCAGCGGGCACAGTGCACTCTATGGCAGCCGAGTGCGACGTTGGCATTCGTTTGCGGTGCCAAGTTGGAACACGCTGAAGCGCGCGGGTCGTTAAAGACGAAACATCGTGGACGTGGACTCGTTCTGGACAGCTGCTTCCGTTGGTAACACGGGCAACGACGACGGTACCGTTGGCGTTCGTTGCACCATTTGGCCACGTTCTCAGTCAGTACCCTAATAATAAACTGTATCGATCGTGTACACTGCCAACTGACCGATGCACATTGAGGTAGAGAGGTCTACGCCGGCACGATTGCAATTTTATTATAAAAATGTTATACCGTGATGCATATTATTAACTTTTACTGCAATTGCTGTCTGACAATAATTGCTATTAAACGAATATGTTATGTGGTATGTTATTCACTCATCCATTCCAAGTAAGGGTTTGATGCCATTTGTTGCATTAAAGGGTGACGCAAAAAATCAAGTAGTCGGTTATTGTGTGTCAAGAAGATGACAGTATCCTCTTTGCTGTAACTTCCCCAAATGCTAATCGATTTTCAAATTTTTTCTTGCAGACTCACCAGTACATTTGTCATAAAGTCGTCATTAAAATAATTTTGTCACTGTCCCCATTACAAAATGGGGAGTGGGGACAGTGACTAGAGAATTCAACGCCAGACTGGCTAACCAACCGTTTTTAGTCTTTGACTTTCGAGTACTCTGGCGCTCAGGGTGTAGAATCCGTGAACCAGTGTAGGTATTTTTGGAACACTGAGCTAAAGTGAGTTAAGTATGTCGGCACACTTACCTAGTGAAATAACATTTTTCTGACTAACGATGACCGGTGGCCTGGCTTTCTGTGCACTTTGTATTTAATGAGCACATTCTTACAAGTTGCACTCGTTAGGGGCCAGACATCGTGTTCTTTGTTCTCGACGAACCTTGTCTGTGTTAGAGTATGATGTCTCATTAACGTCACTGTGTACCGTATCTAACTGCTAATTCTGTTGAAACGAAATTTTTACTGCACACGAGACGAGAAGTAGTCAAACGAATAAATAACGTAAATAATAGATAACACCAACTTTGTTATACGATTGTTTGAGAACATTTGTGAATCTGAACTGTGCCGAGTTGCTATACTTCTAAAATGAGTTTCATACACCTTCATATGAAAATATGCTAGTACATTTGTGAAATTCGAGGGAAGTGTTGGTGGTGTGAGATTCGGATTGGGAGTTATTAGTGTGGTAGCCTGTAGCGGTGTGGAGGCTGAGTGTGTGCTGGTGGTTACAGTAGATAACACAGCGGTAGCCTC
>Ga0209780_1005303_pt1 | contig 10152 bp, 7 predicted proteins | sample WorMetexBAHAMAS2_FD_187384 | JGI IMG/M metagenome (GOLD analysis project Ga0209780, IMG submission 187384) | Marine gutless worms symbiont microbial communities from Max Planck institute for Marine Microbiology, Germany - Inanidrilus exumae... | ecosystem: Host-associated > Annelida > Digestive... | reverse complement strand
TCGCCATATCTCGGCCGCGGTTCAACCGATATTGACGAAATTTGGCAAGATGATGCACTTCGAACCTCTTGACCGTCCTGACCGTTAAAAATTTAAAATTTTACAAATCCAAGATGGCGGCTGCCGCCATCTTGAAAATCGTAAAATAGCCATATCTCAGCTGCGGTTTGATCGATGTCGACGAAATTTGGCATGATGATGCAGTTTGACCCTTTTAACCATTCCGACCGTTGAAAATTTGAAATTTCAAAAATCCAAGATGGCGGCGGCTGCCATCTTGAAAAATCGATAAAATCACCATATCTCGGCCGCGGTTCAACCGATATTGACGAAATTTGGCAAGATGATGCATTTCGAACGTCTTGACAGTCCTGACCGTTAAAAATTTAAAATTTTACAAATCCAAGATGGCGGCGGCCGCCATCTTGAAAATCGTAAAATGGCCATATCTCAGCCGCGGTTTGACCTTGTTTGACGAAATCTGGCACGGTGACGCAGTTCGGCCCTCCTGACTGTTTGGCCAGTTACGAAGATATAAAGAAATCCAAGATGCCGGCGGCCGGCATCCTAACAATTTAAAAATTACGATAGGTTGTTCAACGGTTTGAACAACCTAGTGACTTTTCAGTATTCACTTAATATTTTTAGGCAATAGATGTACATCACGACATCAACAGAATAGAGGATATGGTATTCTGTTACTATGCGCACAGTGCAGACATGGACTTGTGAACTCGGCCATGGGGCAGATACCATGTTCCACAGAACGTATTTCTTGTTAAAGATCACTCGCTAGGTGACAGTAGCATAGCCGGTCTGTAGGTAAGTAAGAAATGCACAGTCGCGTTGGTGCATGCCGGGCGAGCTACACGTTGGGCTTTGTCCCGCTTTCTAGTTATATTTAAAACGTATATTATCATAGACTCATAGTCACACTGTGAAGTTTCTAATACAAAATATAAGTAAAACTCAAAACCGACAAATCAAAAGTTATTAAAGAAATAATCTAAATACTGCCGCATCTTAAATTGACTAAAAATTATACAAATGCTAGAATTACGGTGTCGATATTTCTATACATCTTGTCGGTATTGTATTGCAATGTCATGAAGGCCACGCTTCCGGTTTCTAGTTTACACTGTTGACAAAGCATAAACGTGGAAGATTCTGTAGTAAAGGTGTACATGAAACGCCGCTTTGGAGGGACAGCAAAAGCAGAATTCTTCGCTGGTTCAGTTTGAAGGCCACAAATCCAGTATGCATCACACAATCCTGAGTCAATAAGGGCGAAATTGAGTACGGCCTGTTGTATGCTGTGTCGTGTAAAATTTTGCCTTGATCAACACAACATGGATCATGCAGGGCGACAAACAAAAAATAGCCCCATACGAAACTGACGGTCGACTCCTACTTACTGCCAACTTCAAAGTCACGTAATACAAAAACTGGGACAAAAATCAAAAATCCGGCCCCGATAAGCTTTAGGTATTGCCCCTAACTTAAAAATCAGTGGTCATTTGCCAGACCCCATTATAAGTGGGGAGGAGATAGCCGTTGAAAATGGCCGAATTTCGGACTTTCAGGAACTCGTGACCTTGACCTTGACCTTGGATCAGGTCACACTGCATACCGTCATGCATCACTCGTCGATCTCTACCTACATTGAAATCGAAGAAACTTTTTGTGGACGGAAAAACGGAAGTACGGACGGGCGGACGGACATTTGAGACCCACTTTATTGGGTCGACTCGAACGAGTCGACCTAAAAATCGAATTCTGAATAAAACATTGCAATCAGTAAGCGCTATATAGCTGTAATTTGTGCGACATACACACGTAGCTCTGCTGGCAAACATTACCACATCGAAACATAGGCTATTTCCTTACCTGTACTGTACGTGATGTTGTCCAGTAAATAACATGTCTAAGCTGAAAATCTGCGGTATATAATTTTGCACATATATAATGGCATCGTCTACCGATGCAGAGAAAAACTTGTCCACGCGTATGTATACGACTACAGTCCTTTCCCTATACAGTAACCCAAAACGCTTTTTATAATCACACGGCTGAATAGCATTTTTGTTTGTACTAACCTACCAATTTTACGTTTTGATGAAGCCACAGATTTTTACACACTTAAACATATGCGGTTCCTGCGAATTAAGTGGACCAAATATGCTTACAACAAATCCAAGATGGCGGATGGCCGCCTTTTGTACATATGATTTATCACCCTGACACTGACAAGTTTTTACAGTGACTTTACACATGAACCTTGTGTACGACATTACCAGTATTCTGTTGTCCTTATTCTGTAAGTCAGGTTGACATGACATTGTGTTGAGACCCGGGGTTATCCTTCGTACTCTATGTATGTTGTGGAGCAATAATATTGAAAAACATAAGGTTGGCAGATTCTATTCAACACGCGTGGTCGAAGATTAAATGAACAACGCAGAACCAACCTTCCAACACGAGCAATTGGAGTTGTCAGTCAACGTGAACTTGTCATCTTCTGACACAGAAATCTACCACAAATCATCGGCGATTAATCACTACACACTGCCGTTTCAAGGCGTTTACTACAACGTTTGACTCTGACTCTTTCTTACATGAATCTTCTGCAGTTCACTGGGTTATATTTACAAGATGTGGTGGCGGCGTGGCGTAGTGGTAGCGTCGCTGGTCTCAATCAACAAGGTTAACCTACGCTGAGCCCGGTTAGTACTGGGATGGGTAAAACCTGTCCGGGCTCGACTCCCGGAGGCGGCACTTTATTTCGGTATGTAACCAACCACCCAGGTCGACTCAGCCTTCTACCCTCCGTGGGACGGTAAAATCAGTACCAACCAAAGGACGGTGATGCTTTGCGGCTGGGGAGTAAAGGCAGGCATGGTGTAATTTGCAGGTAAAACTGTGTGATCCATGTCTCAGCGCATTAAAGGTAGTTACGACTATGTGCTATACAAATCAACGTATACTTTACGTATACTTTACAAGATCTGATATGACTGTCGAACAAACTTCGGTGAACGCACGTCGACTTTAGGTGTTGGCTGCTACTATGCTACGGCAATTGTACCGACAAACTACGATTTGATAGTACTTACGTCAAAGTTCTCATTGCTTCTTAAGACGATGATAGAGGTAGACAAATAAACGGTAACAAAATAAAGAATACACGCAAAACCGTACACAGGTCAGCCTGTGTTGACTGGCACCTTCAGTTAAGAACTGGAGGATTTTGTTGCAGAAAGTTTTGCTATCCACGTGCACCTGTTGATGGTAACTGGTGCATTCGGTTAGTAAGAAGACGTTAGAGTGCTCCTCAACAGTGCTACCTTAAAAAAGAAAGATATCAAATACAGCCAAGAATTTAAGTACCCTTTAAGCACTGTCAACACCTGTCAACCTGACTTACAGAATAAGCACAACAGAATTGGATAATGAAGGCAAAATCATTTTAAAAAACTGCTAGTGATTAAAGAAATATGTTCTTGGCTGCAAACGTTTCGTCCACCCAACACAGGAGGCAGCCAAAATTATATTTCTTTAATCACTAATAATTTTTAATGCTGTTGCTTTCATCATCTAATTCCAGCGTAAAGGGTACTTTGATTCTTAACTCTATTTGATATCTTTCTCTTTTACGACTGGCCATTTTTGCATGTGGGTAATCGGCAAGAAAACTTATCATTTTCCATTTTAATTCTTGGCTCAGTTTTCAGCGACCATGTCGTCTTTGACGGGGATACAATCATCAGAAAGGCTGATAATGTTAAAGAATTTCATTGGTGCCTAACTAGATTGGTTCAGTGGTGTTACATATGGCAATTGACTATCTCTACCAAAAAATGCAATGTGTTGTGTTGTGGTAGTATGATAGAAGGCTCGGCCTGTCTTGTTGATGGCAGTACTATTATAGTACTGCCATCAACAGACAGGCCGATGCCTTCTATCATACTACCACAACACAACACATTGCATACTATTTGCACAACAAAATGTGTGCGTGACGTCGGAGTCTTAGATGACTCAGACTTGAAGTTTACGGAACATATAAATATAGTATTGTTAGCAGTGGGCATGTCCGTGGTAATTTGATACTACGGTGTTTTGTGTCGAGAGATCAAGGCAACATCAAGTTGAGATGATTCACAACATACGTGCGCCCACTACTATAGAGTACGCTTTCCCGGTCTGCCAGTGTCTGGTCTCCAAACACCAAGGCAAAATTGAGGCAATACAATGCCAATTTACTAAACGAATTCCTAGGCTATCATCATATAGTTATCAAGCACGTTTGTCATTGTTAGGATTGGAAAGTCTTGAAGCCCGACGTAGAAAGGCCGACTTACTATATGTCTACAAAATGTGTTTAATTTTGTTGATATTGACTGCAATAAATTTTTCAGTGTAATTGGTAATAACAGTGGAACAAGAAGTCACGCCTATACGTTACATATAAATCACTGTCGTGTTAACACAAGACAGTATTTCGTTTGCAACCATGTAATTAATATGATGTGGAATGCACTGAGAGCCAGCCCTGATGATTTTAGATTGCTACAGACGTTCAAACAATTTCTAAAGACTGCTGACAATTGGAACATACTTCTGATTACTGTTATACATTGTGATTTTATACTGTTAATTAGTAATATTCTTGCCTGTTAGTGGCATGGGCCCTTGGTAACGTTTTGTCATGTCATGTTGTTTCATATGATGTGAACCTTTAAATAAATAAATACATCAGTGACAGCGGCAGTATAAGTGAATGCAAGAACTGCCTGCCTTCACGGACTACGACCAGGACCGAATGTCCTGTGGTAATAGATTTTATTAGGACACATTGTACGACGCAGTGCATAAGACGTGTGCTACAGATGTCACACGTAGCGTCGTCTGTGTGTCTGTCTGTCTGTTGGTCACTAATGTATACTGTGCAAAAACGGCTGAACCGATCAAGATGCCGTTTGGGGGGTGAATCACGTGGGCCAAAGGAAATGAGTACCGGCCAAGGGTCTGTGGCAGTGGTCTGTGGCTGGGAAGGTAACCGGGCGTCGCACTGGTCATGCATCACAGAGTATGTGGTATATCCACCTGCAGACTCAACGGGCTTCTATGAGTAGTATGGCATCGTTACTTGCAGACACTGACATGCCAGACCAAGAAAAACAGAATTGTCAGTATTCAGTCTACCTCATCAGAGAGACGATAATTGACCAGACTGACAACACTGAGGTGTGGTGTGGCGGGCAGTTTGCGCTGGTGAACCGGCGCGATCGTGCCACTTCGCCGGTGTAGCGCGCCAATCTTCGACTCGTAGTCGAGTAACAGTTGCAGCACGTCCTGACAGTACACATTATGCCGCACATCAGTTCACGCCGAGAAAACACAAGTTTTACATTTTTAAATAGGCCCTACTACTTTATTAGTTTTTATTACACCCTTAATGACATTTCAGTCTCAAGCAGTTAACATCCTTTTAATTTACTGCGTGTTTTCTTGAACATTCAAGCCAATATTCACACAAGCTGCCGCACATTACAAGTCGATTAAGTAGCCACAAACAGCGGGACAGTACTCAATTCTTAGATAATTGTTATGACGGCCTGTGTTCAGTGTCTGTTAGTTTCAGTGTTACTTCAAGCGTGCAAAATCCCATGAGAGTATACCGAGTGGAACGGGTGCGCGTACCCGGATGTGACTAGTCAGCCGTTGTACTGAGCGAGCTGTTGAAGTCAAGTCATCATCACATGAACTCAGTGGAAGTGACACGGCGCGTAATCCGTCGCTCAGCTGCTGTACCTCGTGGTAGAACTAAACAACCACAGTCAACAACAACAAGTTGAACGACAAATCTTCACAAGTGTACAAAGTAATCTGGCAAAAGGCTGCATCGCCGTCTTGTCACCCTCGAATGAACTGGTCCGATCTTGGCCCTATCTACGAAAAACATGGTTGCTTGGACCCGCATGAGTAAGCCCCCCAAACGGCATCTCGATCGCTTCATCCGTTTTTGCACAGTCACCCGTGTGCCTAACACACAGACCACACTAGCCTAGTCCTTGCTGAGTTAAGACTTTTGGCCGACTTACTATTTGTCTATAACATTGTGTTTAATTTCGTCGATATTGACTGCAATAAATTTTTCAGTGTAATTGGTAATAACAGTGGAACAAGAGGTCATGCCTATAAGTTATATATAAATTACTGTCGTGTTAATACAAGACAGCATTTCTTTTGGCTGAGACAAAAGTCTTAGACTAAAGTCTTAGACCGATGATTTCAACTTTCACATTTAAGTTGATAAGATTTACGCAATTCTAATACAAAAATAGTTTAAGTATCTCCCAATATTATAAACTGGATATTTTGCTATCCTGCCGGATTTGCAGCGACTCCGTGATGCTTACAAAAATAAACGATGACGATGTCAAACTTCAGAGGCGGTGTTGAGAGTATTAGGCGACTTCGGGATATGTCAGATCTCCAAAAAGCCAACTTTTTTGTATTAGTGTAGCGTACTTTATAGGTCAGATGCCATTCGCATTGCCAAACCGACAATATATAAGATGCGGTAAAAGTAATCACAGTAAGAAGTTTGCAAATATTTCAGCTATATCTGCGAATTTTTAAATGGAATTTTTAAAATTCCTTTCAAAGCCATATTTGAGTGGAATTTTTACCTATATACCCCACCTGAAGTAGGCGCCCTTGTTAGGGATGATTCCATCGAAATTCACAGGCTGTTTGGCACCAATAAAAACTAAAGTCCAATGGGTATTTTGCATCGTTGTTTGCGTGATCCTGTGTTCAGCCGTTTTGGTGGAGCACCGACTTGTAACGGACAGACAGACAGACTGGCAGACAGACACAGGGCCTCAGCATATACCGCGCTAACATAGCGTCGCGCGGTAAAAAGGGAGATTATGATGCATAGTCAAAACTAGCGAGAACACGGTTTCAGAGCAAGATGGATAATTTCAGCATATCCTTACAAGAACTGGGAGTTAAGCATACTCAACGAAATTTGTCGCGATGATCGACTTAAGTGGATTGGCGACAGAACGCTATGGCCTGGCATTGGACGGCCAAAGTCTGCACGCACATTTGTCAGTTAACACTGACAAGTTGATCAACATTACTGATCTGGTGGACTTCATTGTAGCACTCATCAGACTTCGGGTGAACTGAGCGTCAGTCTATCTACGGTCCATTTCGTATGACAGATCGGACGTTCATAACCCCCAAGGTATTGTTTCGTCGCATGGACTAAAATTGCAAGGTTATCCAGACATTCAAATACAGCTTGGCAAGTAGTCTATGTTTAAGAACAGATATAACTCCAAATGTGCATGTAAATTGTAGTTTTTACCGCGAGACGCCATGCTAGCGCGGTATATGCTGTTATCATGTGTCCGTCGGTCCGTCCGTCTTCTATCACAAGTCGGAGTTCTACGAAGATGGTTAAACTAGCATCATGCAAACAACGCCAAACGATAGCCCAGGGACTCTAGTTTTCTGGTGCCAAAAATCTTGGCGAAATTCCAACGGGGTCACTCCAACGGGGATGCAAACTCAACGCACAGAAGCTAGCTGTCGCATCTATATCAGTCAGTTGCAGGTCAATAACTGTAAAAGCTATACCTCCGGACAGACAGACGGACGGACAGACAGACAGACACACGACGACAGCATATACTGTGATATTAGTAATGTAGGCCTAGGCCTATACCTTGTGATACTCGGCGGCATTGTGGAGGTGAATCGAGTGACATCTAGCGGCAGACTTGAGCCAGTCCCACGCATCACTCACGGTATAAACACACGACTACAACAGCAGAGTTGCATTTAGTTTAGTGCCGATGACACGAGAGATTTGGCGACAGGAACAACATCATCAGGCCCCTAAAAACCCAGTGCGATTAGCATCAACGATTCCATTTTACGGGACCCGGTCCCAACTTGAGTAATTCTAAACAAAAACAGAGAGTGTTTCCAACTAAGTCTAGTTGTTCCCTGCGTTTGAAACGAAAAAACGTCAAAAATCGCGACTTGTCTCCTCAAAGATTAAATCGTTTCGAACGCAGAGAACAACTACGATAGACCTTGAAAACAACATTGAATATAATGGCATTGGCAAAGACTACAACCCTGTCCACACCAGCAACAACGCCGAAGCAACATTTGACTGTGTCGAAAGAATCGTTCGACTTGTAGCATTCGACGATGTTGCTTCGACGTTGTTGCTGGTGTGGACGGGGCTTAAGAATCGAGACGACATAAGGCTGCAATATCAATGAATGGATACATTATTTGTCGGGCAACGGCAAGCTATGCACACGTAGGCCTAGTCACAAATGCCTAACATACTGACTGCATAATTGGCATGCTTGATGTAGACTACGTCACCACGCACCGACTGATGCTCTGTAGCAATCGGCGGGATTGCATTTTTCCCGCGGCACTAGCTATGCGCGGGTATTGCCGTCGTCATGTGTCTGTGTGTCTGTCAGTCACACGCCGGGATTGTATCAAAATGGTAAACCAAGGATCACTCAAACAAAGCCAAATTATAGCTGTGCGTTACCCCTAAGTCCCCTAAAGGGTGGCATAAAAACGCGATTTTGCTGTTTTTGCCAGTAAAATTCAAATTTTGTCGAACGGCTTAAGCTAGAGACTTCAAATTTGGTGTACACGTTGATCATAGCAAGTCCCAGCCTACGGACGACAACCTCTCCCTCAAAAGGGCGTAGTGACTGTCACGTGACTCTTTAACTTTTAGAAAATAAGCGATAATATTTCGAAAACGGCACAAGATAGCCTTAGTTTCTATTAAAATGAATAGGAAGTCGTATGCGATCTATCAAATGATAACACTGGATGACCCCTAACCACCTTAAACCACCTCAATTTCTACATTTTGCGTTGCCCTATGCATCTTCTTATTGGGTGATCGCAGACTTCAAATTTCAAATGTGATGTACAGGTTGAATGTGCAAGTCACAGCCTGCGGACAACAAACCGTCCTTGATAGGGCATGGTCCTATTAAAAATTTGGGGGTTGCAATCATATCACTGGAACGGCTGAACCTAAAGCCTCAAGTTTTGTATACAAGTAGGCTATATTAATTCTAGCAACGGTATGGCATATCACCACGAAAGGGGCGTGGTTATGGTCATGTGATTGTTTTAAAATTTTGACGTTTGCCGTGATGCAGCGCGTCGCGCGGGTTCGTCAGCGACAGCTGATAGTCCGGGAGCCAAACTCCTAAATTTCAGTGAACCTGGTTTGGTCGGATAAAGTTTTTCTCTTTCTTGTTTCTGGTAGTCTGTGGCTTGCTTATCATGAATCAGGCGGGTGACAGTTGATATCTGTTGGGCAACTCATGATATTAGCTTATTTCCATCGGACACGTTAATTATGCTAGATATGGGTTGTACTACCTGAGGTCCATGGACAAACTGCCTGACCAATCCCAAAGTCTATTCCTCAAGGGACAGCATGTGACGAGACATATTAGTGGGATATGGAATGGACTTTGGACCGACCAGTTCATCGAGTCTACTTTCATGAGACACGGTCATAGTGCTGGTGGGTAATTGCTCTGAAAGTCTGGGCACTAAGGCACCATATTTGTTGCAAGGTTGAGTCGGACCTGATTGAATTAGAAGAAGGGGACAATTACGCTACCAGACTGCACCTGTATCACAAGGAGGAGTCAAAGGCTCACAGTGTAGCACGGTAGTGCTTACACTGTTGTAAGGGCGACCAGTTATTCCTATGGAACAGGGCAAAATTGGAGGTATCAGAACTCCGAAACTCCTGAACCGTTTGTCACAAAATTTGGCATGTGTGATTACGTCGGTCATATGACCCAGCAAGCCAAAATTCAAACCGATAGCCCCAGTGGGGGCATCCCGGCAAATGGGTGAAATATCACTCTCGCGTGGTTTTTAGCAAACGTCAACGTATTACGTTACGTTTGCTATATGCTATCGGCCGTCCGTCTGTCGTCTGTCTGTCTGTCTGTCGTCTGTCTGATGTCTGTGACGTTGGTGCACCCTACTCAGGCGGTTGAACTTTTCGGCAATTTTTTTTCACCATACGATAGCCCAGGGACTCTACTTTTCTGGTGCCAA
>Ga0209780_1005302_pt1 | contig 10152 bp, 7 predicted proteins | sample WorMetexBAHAMAS2_FD_187384 | JGI IMG/M metagenome (GOLD analysis project Ga0209780, IMG submission 187384) | Marine gutless worms symbiont microbial communities from Max Planck institute for Marine Microbiology, Germany - Inanidrilus exumae... | ecosystem: Host-associated > Annelida > Digestive... | reverse complement strand
TGACAACCATGCAAAGGCTGGCGACGTCCGTTGCGTAGACGTCATGAGAGCGACAGTGGAGTGTTGGTCCAGAAAACCATGGATTTCTGCGACAATACCCGTGTACGCAATAAAACCACGTCCTCATTACTGGTAGTAATGGCGTGGTTTATTTGTGAACTTTACTGTTCCTGTACTGGATGTTACGGTCGTACAACGTGTTAGGCGGCGTACTTGCCATCAACAAGTTGCGGGTTCGACTTTAGTCCGGGCGCGGCTACGTGACAACTCTGGAAAAGTTGTTTTACGCACATTGCCCCCTCTCGCCAAGCAGTGGCGGACACGCCTACGGCTGGGAAGGTAACCGTGTGTCTAGTCGATGCGTTACAGACGTCAGTGGTCGAACTAAATAAGAGTGAGTGTTCAAGCACCCGCCTACCTGATGCTTAGGTATGAGTACGGCACTTTATTATTATTATTATTATTATTATTGGACTGCAAGGACACCGTACAAACGTTAAAAACAGTGACAAGACGCGATTGCGACGCGAAAGAGCTAATAGAGTAACTGTCAGATGCGGTCGTAGACAGAGCTGTCGAGATCAGGAAAGCTTCTGACAAACAGTTCCGTCTTCAACTGACGCCTAAAGCCCGGTCCACACTAGCAACAATGTCGAAGCAACATTGTCGAAACAACAGGCAACTTTGTAGAAGCCCAGTCCACACCAGCAAAAATGTCCAAGCAGCATTGTCGAATGCTACAAGTTGAACGATTCTTTGACACTGTTGCCGTTTTTGGCAACAGCGTTGCCGTTATCGGCAACAATGTCGAACGAAATTTTGTCCTTTCGACAAAGTCTACACAAATTTGAACATGTTCAATTTGTTTCGACTTTGTCGAAAGGACGACATTTTACAATAGAATCGTTCGACATTGTTGCTGGTGTGGACGGGGCCTAAAGGAAGCCAGTGAAGATAACGTTGTGAGAGATGCCAGCAAGCTGTTCCATGTCCGCGCCGCAGCCACGGGGAAAGCGCAGTCATCGGCAGTGGAAAGGCGTGTCGGAGGGACAACGAGCGTCGACGTTGATGACGAACGCAGACGTTGACGAGCCACCAGGTCTGACACGCGTTGAAAATCGCGGGATAGGTAAGACCGGCCCCGTCACCAGACTGAAATCGTCAATGGGGCCCATCCGGGGGCCGGGGCCCGTATAGCCTATATATACCGCGCCATGTCCGAGCATCGATGCTTCCCAAAAAGAGACTTTCATATAATGCATTTCAGGAGCGTGACAGGCGGGATAAGAGTGAGTGTGACTCAGCCGTCTACTCCAGCCTCCATGGAATATATAGTTGCCATTTGGTCTTATTTCGACTTTTTTTAATACCAAAAATGCCCAACAAATACCAAAATTTTTATCCGGCAACCCAGATGGAACATGATCGATCCAGTTATTTTTGCCGGGGCCCTGACGAATTTTGCTGGGGCCCTGCCCCCGTGGGCCCCGCCCTGGTGACGGGGCCGTAAGACGGGGCCAGGCCATTCAGGCAGCGGAAGACGAGTACTGAGAGCTTGAACTCGATCCGCTGCTCGATTCTCAGCCATAAGTGCAGCTCCTGAAGAAGTGGTGTAACGTGGTCGTACTTACTTAGGTTCTGCTGTGTTTGTCGTAGGTGAAGGTGTTGTTAAGTCGATGGCACGCAGAGCTTCACCGTGAAACTTGTGATATTACTGTCCACCATAACACGACGTACGTAGGCATTGTACTAACAGAAAAGCGAAACTCAAAACCGAATTTATGAAGTATATTATTATTTGGCTATTATGGTAACACTGTTGTTAATGCTAATTGTCGCAATTAGCCTACTTATTTAGTTAACTTATGTCAGTTTTCTCTGCTACCGGTTGTTTTTATTCCGACCAATACCAATAATTTGCATTTCCATCCAGCTGAGAGGTCGTACTTCATATGAACTGCAGAACTTTTGCAGAGACAGTCGTTAAGTACGAATACGAGAACTACATCAAATGCGCTGCGTCGCACAGTAGATGACGTAGTAGCTGTGTTGTGAACAAAACTTCATATCATCAATTTTTGTACCACCGCGTAGCGCCACATGTAGCAACAGCCTCCAGACGGCCGGTTATAAACCATATTAACGTGAAACTGTGGACTTCAGAATGTCTAGGACTCGACGCATTATTCGGAGATCGTCGATGTAGTTTTGTCCAATCTTACAGTGTGATGCAGTCATAATCTTTCTAGCCGTCAGACTTTGTCGTGTACACATTCGTGCGATTTTCCCAGACGCCGGTCATCAGGCCTGTAAAAAACGTGTAGCTTATCCCTCAAGACATTTTAGCGAACGTGAACTCACGTTCACGTTCGCTATATGCTATCGCCCGTCCGTCCGTCCGTCTGTCATCTGTCCGTAACGTTCGTGCACCCTACTTAGCCTGTTTAAATTTTCGGCAATTTTTCTACGCCGTTTGGTACCCTGGCCATTCGTTGACATCCATGGGAAATTTTACAGAGATCGTCCCAGGGGAACCCCTCCGTCAAAGAATTTAAACACAAGATTTAACCCACGCTTACCTGGACTGATTGATTTTCACTTGGAAAACGGCCGTTAAAGTGAACGGTGGTGTCAAATATAGCGATTTTGACATTTAGAAGGCTATATCTCGCAAACGGTGCAAGATAGCAGGTAAGTTAGTTCTAATCACTGATAGGAAGTCGTATATGGGCTTCGATTGGTACCAAAATCGGTGACCTTAAATGACCTCGAACGGCGAAATGGTCATTATTTTGCGTTATGTTAATGAATTTGGTAGTTTACGGGGCGCATTGCGTAAAAGTGGTTGACAAAGCCATAACGATTACTATGTCTAGTAGTAAACGTCTGCAAAGGTACCGCGCGACGCCCACGGTATAAATATTCCATAACTGCAAGGTGGAAGTTCTGTAGCAGATTCATAAATTTAAGACTTCATGCGCAGACTTCATACTTGCCTACTATCGTCTGATTTGTTAAACGAAGTAGGTTCTTTTTTTGGTATTTTGAAGTACATGTGCGATATCGTCGTAAAAAAATTTCACGTTCGCTATTTCATCTCCTGATGAGTTCTTGTTGGGACAAGCGGAGTAATAAAACCAGAGGGGAGCTGGCTAAGGGGAAACCGACTAACCCACGCTTACCTGGATTGATTGATTTTCACCTGGAAAACGGCCGTTATAACGAGCGGTGGTGTCACGCGTTGTAGATACGGCATCACGGAGTTGAATGGAAGAATCAGTCTGCTGCACGAGAGGTTGACAGACAGCGCGCGCCTAGCTCGGCTTCCGGCCACCACGTCAGGATTCTTCCGACTTCTCAACGCGGCTGCGAAGACCACTCATCTCCCGGCAGTTTTGCGCAGCCGGTTCCAGCTGATTGGAATCGGTGACGTGGAACACGCCAACGCGACGCTGATGGTCCCCGAAGGTGCCGTAAATGTGGGATGTCGACAATTCGGTGTTGACGTCGGAAACACGACGACTGCATGGCGCCATCTTTCAACGTCACCGGAACGTACTACTACCAGTCACCGAAGCGGGTCGCCAGTTACTTGGTTCCACGGCGCGTCCAGTTCTTCCGGTTTTGAAGTTTCATCGTCATGTAGTCCAGACAGATCTGGAACGACTGGAACGTTTCGTCCAGCGTCTCCGACGAGCCAGAGTAGAACAGCCACTACTAGCTCTTCATTACCTGCGTCATCAACTACGTCACTGGTGATGTCAGTTGCACCAACAGCGAAACACACCGTAATATCGTGGACATCGTCTATGTCTGTTCCAACGTCTACCAGATCTTCGACGTCGAGAAGAGTGAGAACCACCAGTTCACCAGCGACTACGACGAGCGCTCTGGAACTCGATCACTCGACCAGAAGGATGACGCCGACGTTTTCTACTTGTACGAGGACTACGCCAGCCGCCGGCGCCGACGCTACCACGAAAACGGTTTTCGTGGCGTTGTCGCGAACGACAGCGGCGACAAATTCCGGCGTCGAATTCCCTACAAAAGCGTTCCGGACGTCGACTACAGCTACACAGCAAACGACCGATCAGAACGCCATCGTGGAAGATCCACCGAACGTCGATGACGCAGCACAGCAGGGTTCTGGCAGCAACGACGAAACGACGGCTGGAACAGAAGGGCAGACCATCAGGGCCGCGGCACAGGTGCTCGAAGAAGATGACGGAGAAGATCGCGACTGTCTGAACGCAGGAAACGAGTGCATTGTCACTGAACCTTCAACGTCTACCGTTTCGTCGATGTCCAGCGGAGTAAGAACCGTGTTTTCAACCATATTTTCGACACCCAGTACCTTCCGCAGCAGTCGGACGATGTCCAGTGCGCGGAATAGTATGATGACCATCGGCGGCGCTTCGATCTCGTCAGACCAAGGTAGAACGTCGTCTGGACGCTACACATCCGTGCCGTCGGCCTCTGTCGGAGTTGACGACATCGTGGTATCGGAATCGTCGGCGTCTTGGACTGACGGTGCAGACTCCGCGACGACGGACGTCGACGAATTTACCACGACAGCGACCGACAAACCGTGTACAAGTAACTGGACGGAAAACACCATGGAGACGAATGAGTTTACGACTCCAACTTCAGACACAACTGATAACACGAAGGAAACGGAAAAATTTACAGTTGAAAGTACAGCTACAACTGAACAAACGGTAAACAACATGGAGACAGAAGAATATACAGACGAAACTACAGGTACAAGTGAATGGACGGATAACACCCTTGGCCAAGATGAATTCACAACGGAAGATTCAGGTACGACTGGGTGGACAGACGAAGAGGAGAACACCGACGACTTGACGACGGAAGGTTCGGGTACGACTTTGGAATGGACGGAAGACACCGAAAAACCGAGCACGTCTGAGTGGACTGAGGATGATGTTACGACAACGACGATGACTTCGAACGTCGAGGAGACGCTGACGAAGGACTTCTTCACGGTCATCGTTGACCTGAAAGACGCAAGCTCCTTGTCGACGTCCGACGATGAGTTCCAGACGGCGTCTACGACGTCGGAGTCTTCGGCCGAGGATGTTACGACGAAAGACACGACGATTGTCGACGAGTTTACGACCATCGGAACCGAAGAAACGACAGGTCCGGACGACGGGGAGACGACGGTCAGCATGCACGAATTCACGGCAGTGGCTCACGGCGCAGACCCCGACGATAACCTGAACCTTCTTCTGGAGACGGAAGAGCCGGCCGACAGTACGACTGCGAGCGCAACGACGAAAAAAACGACGGCAACAACCAAAACAACGACGACCACGAAACCTCGACCCACGACGACGCCGTCTCGGGTTACGTATGCGATCGAAACATCGGCGGATAAAACTACCACGACGGCAAGCACGGAGCGAGCAGCAACCACGAAAGATGCGACTACGACTAAAGATACGACCACAGAAGCGACGACGACCACGGCGACAATGACTACCACGCGTCAACCGACGACCACGGAAGCACCGCCCGATAGTACGACGACGTCGACAACAGTCGCTACGACGTCGCCGTCGACACATACGACCGCTGCGACTACGACTAAAGATACGACCACAGAAGCGATGACGACCACGGCGATAACTACTTCCTGTCAACCTACGACCTCGGAAGCGCCGCCCGATAGCACGACAGCGTCTACAACAGTCGCTAGGACGTCGTCGTCGACACATACGACCGTTGCGACTACGACTAAGACGACGACGACTTTTCGACCTGTATCAGTCGTGACTCCGGGCAGAGGAATTCCGTTCAGCTTGGCCACACCGGCGGTACGACGACGTACGACGGTGCGTGCGATCTGCCCCGACGCTCGCACGACGATCGCAACCGGCAGCGACGTCTCAACAGCCGTCGGCAACGTCGTAACACCAGCAGACATCAAATCGTGCGTGTGCGAGTGCGATACGAACTGACAAGTCGACAAAGAATATATAAACGTTTTGTCGGCGTTGTTTATATACTAAGTTAATGTCGTGTTGCGTTTAGTTTGTGTACGCTTCTTCACGCAATAATTTATTGTTTTCCGGTTTTGCACATAGGCTATTTTACCGTGTAACGTTTCTTGAAAGGTCTATTAAAACGTTCGGAATTGTTTGACACCCGCAGACATCAAATCGTGCGTGTGTGAGTGCGATACAAACTGATAAGTCGACAAATAATATATAAACGTTTCAGCATATAAACGTTTCAGCAGTGTTGTTTATATATCGAAGTTATAATTATCTCGTGTTGCGTTAATTTTGTGTATACGCTTCTTCACGCAGTGTTATTGTTTTCCGGTTTTGCACGCAAGGTCTATTAAAACATTCGGAACTATTTAGTCGTTTGTCATTTAATTACCGTATTATTTCAAACATTGCAGCAGCCGTGTTTTATTAGTTGTATTTAATGTTCAAAGCACTACTGACATAATTTTGATCATTAAGAGAGAACTATACATCACAGAAAGTATACCTTGATGTCGCTTATGATCAAGTAGGTGAATTTCAGGGCATTAGAATATGCGACTATCGCTCTACAACAGTATCTGGTCTTCAACAGTATTTCAACGTTTCGGTTAAAACACAATTGCAGGCGACGTAGAAGTTAATATGCTATGAAGTTAAACCAGTTCTTATTTCTGAGTATAGGTAAACTAATACGATGCGATACGATATGAAATATTTACGTGCGCTCAAAAGCGGACGAAATGGCCAGCTTAGTCTAGCGCACGGCACAGAAGCAATTGAGGAAAACTACAAACAGAAACGGACAGTTACTTCCGAGTACAGGTAGTTACGCGTTCAATATCACTGCAGTTGACTACTTTTGAAGCTGTTAGCGGAGGTGGAGGGTACAGGTCTGGTACCGTGGGTCGGGGGTCCCCCCAGATGCTGCTCTTGTTTTTTTTACCTAACAGAAGCATTCTACAGCCAAACCAACACAGAAAAGATATTATAAAATAAGAGTCGTTAGGTACTGAAATATTATGGGAACTGAAGAACCGCAATTACACAAGGTATCACATTGAACTGATAAATAGATCTTGTGGTGGATGGTTAGTTTCCACCCTGTTGTAGGCGCTAGCGTAATAACTTCAAATGAACCTTTCCTATCCTTTCCCATTGTGGGTCGTCGCTGAACAAAAAGGCAACGAGGTCGGTAGGTTACTATCCGTTGATCATCCTTAACCTGGCGCAACTGAATCTCCAACAAGACCTTGTCTCCGATATAGCCTAGTACTTTTGTGCAGAAAGGGGACGTTAATCTGGCAACCTTGAAACGATTAGCATTTACGAATGGTAGGCCGGAATGCATCTGATGAATGTAAATTCCAACACGATGCATTTCCAGTGTATGGTGACATTATTACAGGATTATGCACGATGGATTATCGCGATGCCGAAGGGCTTATATTTTACCGCTGTGATTTTTCTTTCTTTCTTTCTTCTTTTTTGACGCCTAATCTCTCAGGTCTCTGAACGGATCTCAACCAAACTTGAACACATATTTACTTATGACTGCTATTTAAAAAAATTGGTCCGAAATTTCCCGGGCATTCACCCTCCCACGAGCTGGGGAGCAAAAACCGCTTTTTTGGGACCGACTTTGAACTTTTACTGAACATATCGCTACATTTGCTCCATCGGTTACTGCCTGAACGACATTATACTAACTATAATCTTAGATCACGGCGCCATCCATGACCGCACTTTGTTAGCTAACACAGACAGACGACACTTCATATACAGAATGATTTTAAAGATATGTACTAGTCTTACATTAATATTGTTATTCTTTTATTGTACTTGGTTGCGGCTTGACAACTTATAATAAAGATTTTGATGATGATGACAGAACATGATATCAGCAACCAGAGAGAAACTTAACTTGTCTATCTACAGGGCCTCCCCTGTATGCCTTCTAAATTTGGTGAAATTTGGTCCAAAACGGCTGAAAACAGTTGGCGAGTTTTAGCCCACCCCCAAAATTTTCGCATTGGGAAACACTGTTAGCATTAGTGCATGGACGTTGTATAACAGACAGCAGGCAAACATCGGCACGTGTTATGTAATGGCACGAGCTTACAGTCTAGAACAACAGAATGCCGGACGGGCTCACGCTGGGCTTTGCCATGCGTCTAGTTGTATAATATAACAAGAGGTTTCCACACTGATTATTCAGCAAGTTCATTGATTGTCACACTGTATGTCAAGGCCGCGTTTAGTTTAATATTTAGCGGTAATACAATGCTCTAGAAGGTATAACAGTCAGCTAGGCAATGTCTATATCAGACACACTCACCGCCTTTACAACGAGAAGAAGCGAGCACTCACGAGATTACAAACACCCACGACAACAATGTTTTATTGTGCCTCGTAACATTGAACTTTGACATTTTTGATCCCAAACTAAATGGGTTTCCAGGAATCAGTGGAACATTTCTATTTTAAGTTTGGTGATAGTAGCTGCATCGGATTTTACCGCGTGACGCTTTGCTAGCGCGGTATTTGCTATCATCGCGTCTGTCCGTCCGTCAGTCTGTCTGTCTGTCCGTCTGTTACAAGCAGGTACTGTATCATAACGGCGTAACGTAGGATCTCCAGAACAACTCCACACGATAGCTCAGTGACTTTAGTTTTACGCGGCAAAAGATCTCTGCAAAACTCCGATGGGATCTTCCCCAACGGGGACGCCGAATCCAGGTGTGGTAAGTAAAAATTGCGTTTTTCGACCGGCTGAGAAGTCTGAAGTCTGCCGCTCTGACGCCTTACCGCCAAAATTTTGTGTCCATCCGCCACGGTCGTCCGCGTCCACGACGGTCCGCTGGCGGAGTAATATGCGGCGTCATCAACAACTCTGGTGGTAGTCGAAATCTGATGATCACAATTAAACCCGTCCACACCACCAACAATGTCGAAGCAATATTATCGAATGCTACAAAGTCGAATGTTGTTTCGACAAAGTCGAACGTTGCTTCGACGATGTTGCCAAAAAGGGCAACAATGTCGCAGCAACTGGCAACAAAGTTGCCAGTTGCTTTGACAATGTTGCTTCGACATTGTTGCTGGTGTGGACCGGGCTTTACGGCCCAGTTAACATCATCGAGGTTAGTCGTACCGAGAAGTCTGTTGATGGCACCCACGGCATTCAATGCTCGCTGTGCGATGAGTCTGCAACTATATACGCGTACAAATGCAGGTAGCGGAATAGAACGTGGCAGTTGCTGAAACTGCTCATTGGGCTGGCACGCGATCTGTTTGCGTTATTCTACAACAGTAGACCAACATTACAACCGATACAGAGTGTCGCGCGGGTGTGTCAGCGATAGCTGAGCTTCTTGTTGAGCTATCGTGTGAAAAAACAGACAGACACACAGACCCTATTCCGTCGGCGTGGGTCAATATCACCGGATTATCGCTAATCTTATCACCACGTGGCTGGGTGGTCAGAAATTGGTGTGACTAATTAATGCATCGACCTATCGGCCACTACTGGCCGATCCTCTCGCTGCGGAGAATATCGACAATTAACCGTAAGACCGATGTCACACCTGCAATCTTATCGCGCAACTTTGTCGCGCAACTTCAACTCCAATCAATTTCGCAACGAAGTTGCACGGAATAGAGCGCTGCTCTAATCGGTAAAGAAGTTGCGCGACTGTTGAGAAGTTGCGCGCCACACGCCATGTCACACTTGCGATTTCGTCGCGCGATAAAGTTGCGCGACAAAATCGCGCGATAAAATCGCAGGTGTGACATCGATTTGAAGATTCGTTCACACCGGATGCGTTGCGTTGCGTTGTGCTGCGGTTCCGCGCATGGCACCGCAACGCAACGCATCCGATGTGAACGAACCTTAACCCTGAACCCCGTTTTCCACACTTTTGACGAAAACTCGCCATTAACGTAAATCCGCAATCGGAAGCAAATGTACAACGATTGACGACGAGTTTTAAGGATGTGAGTGATTTGTTATCATTTTGTACGCCGTTACTGGCGATGTAAAGTGCCCCTGTAGCGCCACGGAAGTCTTTTGACATTCTGGCGCTTTACAAATCGGATTATTATTATTATTATTATTAGTAACGGACTCTGTCTC
>Ga0209780_1005301_pt1 | contig 10152 bp, 4 predicted proteins | sample WorMetexBAHAMAS2_FD_187384 | JGI IMG/M metagenome (GOLD analysis project Ga0209780, IMG submission 187384) | Marine gutless worms symbiont microbial communities from Max Planck institute for Marine Microbiology, Germany - Inanidrilus exumae... | ecosystem: Host-associated > Annelida > Digestive... | reverse complement strand
AGAGGAAAATAGGTAAAGTGAATGAGAAAAGGAAAAAGGGAAAAAGTAATAAAGAGCAAAAGATGAGGAAGTGAATGGACAAGGGAGCAGCAAAGGCGGAAAGGGGTACCCCGGCCCCACGCGGGGTATAGTTAGACAACAGCAAACTGCACAGAAAAGGCAAATATGAACAGTATTTCAGAAAGTGTAACTGACTCATCCTGGCCACAAAAATGTAAAAACTGCAGTATTATGACAAAGATATTAACATTCTTATGCACTCAACTTACTGGAACAGAATGCAACAGTTATCACAAAATCATCCAACATAAGTGAATAACTCTTATGACCCTTGCTGTTGTACATGGACGTAATTTGGGGCCAAAGTATTATCGATTTGCTCAAGTTTTACCTGGTAATTTACCTGGTATGGCCGTACCAGTAGAAGAGTCTATGGGTCCGGCCTAGGATCTTGTGAATATTTGTCCGTAAACAGATCCATCTTGGTATTTCTAAATATGTGGAGACGTTTTTTGAACACATCTGACAACAGACAACAAAAAACGTTTACCAGTTGCTGGGACTATCAATTGTTATTGTTGCTGAAGCACTGTGCCTCTTTGTCTGTGTGCTAGTGCTTGAAGACATACATACATACTGGGTATTTTCCACATAAAACTAATCTCTGCCGGTTGATCAGTATTACAACTGAGTGAGTGTTACTACTTGGTGAACAGCACAGCTGCAGCCTTGGTTTCCAGTTGACTTGATTATGCCAACTCAGTTCTTTGCGGCTCACCGTTGAGGTGCTCGACGCGTTTGCAGCGCATTAAAATTCAGTTGCAAGGATTGTATTACAGCAGCCATCACTATCCTCACGCGTCACACTTCAACAACTTCATTGGCTTCCTGTCAAATAAAGGATACAGCTTAAACTGGCATCCCTTACCTACAAAGTATTACACACCGGTACTCCATCATATCTGTCTAAAGACCGTTATCCCTTCTCGCACCTTGCGATCATACTCCTCTGCTAACTTGAATGCACATCTCTCACACTAATATTCATTTTGATTCACGCTCGTTTCATACTGCAACTCCAACAGCCGCTGGAATTCTCTCCCTTCCACTCTTCGTTCGTCTCAAACCTTAAACACTTTCCGAACACAACTTAAAACCCATCTAGTCTGCCTTTAATAGCCCCAAGTGACTTGTGCAGCGCCTCTGATTCATTCTACTGAATGATTATGGCGCTTAATCAAATTTTATTACGTACTTGCTTACATACTTACAGGCCAAAGTCAACTTACCGTCAATAGAGTTAAGCACTAATGTCGCTACAACGAACAACAAAAAACAATATACATTATCACAGTTAAATGGCAAGTACAGTAAGTTAAATACTAGACTACTGCACAATAATTACAGATGAAATGACGCTGGTGACAGATTCAGGTATAATAGCCGCCTCCACTATAATACATTTGAAAGTAGGGAAATGATTGACACAATCATATCCGTAAAAACAACCTAGTTCTTCTAAACGAATATCTTTTTTTCAACAAATTTTCAATCACCTTTCACTTTATATTTGACTGTTGCAATTTTTGCACAATTTTCAGCTTTGGGACAACGGCCCATCTGTGCTTGCTCAACATACTGCCTCCCCTGTTCATATTTTCTTAATCTGCAACCGCAGATGCAATTGAAAAAGCAAATATACAGACGCAATGCATTCCATTACAGATACGAGTCACATATAAGCACAGCAAAGCTCACATCTGCACCGACAATGTTTCTGAACATTACAATCAGTAATATCAGTGTTGAAGCTATCGAAAGCAGGCTACGCATTCTTACCCTTTCTCTTAGCCCAGAATCCCACAATGTTCAATGCTGATTATTAGACTGTCAGTATCACTCAACCAACTGGAGTCCGGACTGCCATTTCGACTTTGAAACATATCAAAGGAACGTGGAGACTGTGTTCACAGACTGGGACTTGGATTATCACATTTCCAGTAACTATAATGACTAACTTCCATAGCACCAAAAACGTTACCATACTATGCACAGTTCAAGCATTCAGCATCTCCTCCATCAAAGTGGACGTGCACGTCAAGCTATATACACCGCAGCTCATAACAAAAACCTCACAGTTTATTTCTAACAGTAACTGTAACTTAATCAACTTGTTTTACCAACGTTTGTTATGTGCCACATTGAAAACACATGCGGCATAAAGCAGATCTTACAGATCATAAGAGCTCGCATAGAAAATGTACAACAGTGATGTAGCTTGCAACTGAAGCCCACCCAAAGGAAGCGTTAGCTCACCAAAGCAGAGTTAATCCTGCAGTGGAACACTGAATCATTTACAACAACCACTTTCAGCCACTACTGTCATACGCATTATTAACTGCTAAAAGAGCATCAAAACATGTAATTTCGATAGACAAAGTTTAAAAATTTTGCTTGCCTCCATGCAGGCCCTGTCTCTGCACACAGCACATTCACGTGATGCCACCCTTGCAGTTAACAGTCCTTTGATCAATGCAACTTTGTCAGTAGTCTCTCCCCGTGGTTCAATTATCTTAAACCAAAACCTTAGATACATCCCTGATACTGCACGATTTTAAAGGCACCAATATGGCAAATTCTGTCAGTTACAAATATTTCTGCCAACATTTAATATTAGAAAAAACTGCAACAACAGCATTTCTCAACACAAAAACACAACGTTATGTCGACTCAAACACCTTAACAGACGACACATACATTAACAAGTGAAGCCAAGAAAACGGTTCCAAAGTTCGCACTACAAACCGTTACAATATACATGTATACTACAAGTTGAAATGAGCTTGGTTAACCTTAGCCCTTTAACTCAAACTTGGTTACATGACAATCTTAGGTTCCACACAACACGACGACAGCAAAGTATTTGGCATTGTTGTTTGATTCAAAGAAATCAATTCTGCTGTAGACTATTGTCGCTCAGTGATCAAAACGTTACACTTTGGTGCTTAGTCAATTTTTCTGTGGTTGAATTAGACAGCAGACCAGTATGCATACGCCATCAACCACTGTACATAATTTAGAATCTGCAACTAAGATACAAGGCACAACAGTACTAACAACACTCCTCACTATTTCTACACAACTAATGTTCCCATGGCAACAGACTCCACATCATAACAGTCAAAAGAACAGATTGTGCAAAATATTTACAATTGCAAAAGCAGCGCTTGCATGTCACACACATGCAATTAACAGATGAAGATGTACAACCATTATACAAACACCTCTATGGGTTTTTATTAACAACTGTTTGGAAATGAGATCAAAATTAGTTCTGAAGGTACTCGACGAGGTTTGCTTATTCTATGCACAGCAGAGACTCAAAGGAACAGGTATAAAACGCATCTTTTTAATTTATGACATTTTAGTTTTAACTGCAAAAACTCACTGCCTTAAAATACAAACAACTAACACAACTCGCATCAGTTGCAGTTTAACTGGCCTTCTTTTCCGAGTTACCACAAACAGGAAACTTTGGAACAGTATCAAAGCACTCTAGCAAGAACTCCATGCAGCAACGCAAACCAGAGAAAAGGTCCAGCACTGGCCTCAGCCTTTTGTCATCCACCTGCTAATTGCTGACAAAAGATACTGCACTCTTTTACGCTGGCTTTCTGAAGCCAGCACATTAAAAATAACACTACAGTGTGAGTCAAAAAAACCAATACACTTGACTTTTGATCATAACTTCAGCAAATGTAGACCGATTTACAAAATACTTTCACTATTAGACTCCTGAGGAAATTAAGTACATATACGTCATCAAGATTCTCCACCTCACCTTAAATATATTTATACACTACCTTGTAAAACTCGAAAATTAAAATTGCTGCCGATTTCAATGGCATATTGCCAGTGAGACCTCAAAATTCATCCTGCAAGATATGAGGCCGCCTTAATAGCTCAGGTCAAAATCCCATGACTATAAAATCTGGAAAACAATGCAGCAGTACTCAGAAGAGGATATGTGATGTCAACGAACTGAAGCAGTGGATCAGTGAAGTGTAACGTGGGCTGCATCAGACAGTCACTGATGAAGTTTGCACCAGTGAATAGTGTGAACATCTGCGAGCTTGTGTTTGTACCAGAGATGGATGTTTTCACCACTTGCTTTAACTTTCCAACTATTTATCAGTTATTACAGGTAAATGTACTGCAGTAGATATTAGTTACAAACAAGGTGACAATGGTGAAGTCATTTGTTGCTTAAACATCATCGAGTTTGTCGTCAAATCACATTCCCAAAGTTCTTGCGTTATCTGCATTTATTTCTGTGCTATATATATATATTGAACAAAAATTATCACTGTGACTTTTTATAGCACTTGTCCTCAAAAAGTTGTTAAATTTGGTTAAGTTTCAAGTAAAACCGACTAATCTTGATGGTATGAGTAAAGGTTCAGTGGTTATTTTAGATTTTTTTTAATTTTGCAAGGTAGTACAGCAACACAGGCATGATGAGGTGGAAGACCCTGTAATATTTACACAGACAGTTTCCTTGGCAATCTGTCAGTGAAAGAAGTTTGAAGATCGGTCTACCTTTGCCGAAGATATGATCAAAAGTCTAGTTTAATGTTTTTGACTCAGTGTATATTTATTGTGTAATGACATGCCTATGGTGCAGCTACTTTACTGCTGAGTCTGACAATGAAAACTGATCTACATTCTATAAATTCACATGCAAGACTTTGGCACCATTGTTGATGCACGACGGTCAACGACCCGTTTTCTGCACCATTCTGCATACTGCAAGCAAGTACTACCATTGCACTTGCTTCACTGCCATTGAGGTCAGTGCAAACAGCAGCCAGATGACCTCAGTCAACAGACCAGCTTCAATTAACGTTTTCCTGCACCATTCAAAGATAATAACAACTTCTTCTCACACTGCAGTATTGACAAAATAATTTGTGTAAAATGTGGCAGCAAATAGGCTACACATTACACTGGCACATGCTGACAAAGTTAATCACATGTTGGGAACATTATACAAGCAACCTAATCATGTGCTTTTTGATCTGGGTCAGGTCACAGCCTCGAGATGTAACTGGGTCATACATGACCTGCTAGCATGCCTTGCTTTTAGAAACCAGCTGCCACTTAGTTTTGGCTATGACACAAATCCATTTGACTCAAATCAAAAAGCACATAATCCTATAATCAGGATCATACAGATCACATTAAAAACACATTTCAAGTTATGTAGCACTCAACACGGTAATTGGCACCGTAGTTGCTGTCCCAGAATACACAGTCGCCCGTGCCACCAGCCTCGTACTTTATGGAGAACTCCACCGCACTGCCGACAATCCCAAAGTTGTTCGGGAGAGCAATGGAGAAGCGGAACTGGTCGGTGGAGCTGTTGCTGGAACCATGCACATAGCTGGCGAGCACGTCGGTGAACGTCAGCCAGCCGTTCATCGTGTACCGGACAAAGACGTGCTTCTCGTAAGCGATGTTGGCAACGCGGACAACTCCGTCAATGGCGGTGGGTGCGACGAGGCACGTCTCAAGTAAAACGCGCCGCTCCAGGACACGCTCTGCGAAGTTTCGTGACATGCCGGGTTGTGAGAAGCATGCGTGCAACAGGCGGCGTCGGTACGGCATAAAGTCAGCACTCTCGCTGCGCAGCATGAGATGTTTCACAGCCGACGCCGGCACAATCGGCGGCTCACTTGTGTTCATTATGTGCTTCACCGACTCCAGGTCCAGTCCGAGGGCGTCAGCAAAACGCACCTCTTTCTTCCGGCGTGCTGACGCCACCGGAGGAGTTTTGCCGGTCTTCAGAGACGTGCTGCGTCTTGGAACTGCGACTGCATCAAACTCGTCATCTTCGTCTTCGCCAGAGCGCTGACTTGCTGCAGTTGTGGTCTGTTGATCTGAACCAACAATCAAACGTTAAGTTTATTCTATTATATGCGTCCAGTGAGTAAGTGAGTAGATTCTTAATGGTACCATCAGCACAAAGTAGGCTATTTGGTGCCAGTAAAAGTTAAAACCAATACAACAAACAATTAAAAACAAAAGCAAGTAACAACAAATATGAGCTTAACCAAATAGTAAACACAAAGAATTGTGCAAAAAAAACATTGGGTTGATTAAAAGGTTATTTTGATGCCTCGGTAAAAGCCACTCTCCTTGGTAAAATGAAGGATGCAGCATGCATCAACGTTGGAGAACAACTCGACTCCAAGTCTAGACTGAAGTCCTTTATGGCCATAGGCAGACATTTCTGGGAACCCTCCCAAACGCATCACAAACTTTTACTATAGCAGCATTACTGCTACATGCTACTGAAAACTGAAATCAACAAGTCTCCGCTACCGCTGACAGACTTGCGCGACACAGAGGCTCAACGCATGCTAAATATTCCTTATCGCATCATACGGCAATCAAACCATTTCTTTAACTTGGCCTAGCTGCTGATTACAGATCTTGACTGTGGCTGTAATCAACAGTTGTCTGACGACCATCAGAAGTTTATGATACTCACTGGCAAACTAAGTTGACAGCACGAAGACATAATTTAAATGGTTCACATGACCTAACCGTTCAGGGATGGTTTGCCATCTGTGGGCTAGCACTTACTACCATCACCCTACCTACAAATTTGAAGTCTCTAACTCCGCTCACTAGGAAGATATGAAAGGCGATACAAAATGTCGAATATGGAGTGGTTTGGGGGGTAGTTAGGGTTACTCAAGGTCTCTGGTAATAGCACCATTCGATAGATCGCATACGGTTTAAACTCTAGATGCTATTGAAAATGAAGGACTTCTCGAGGTAACAGCAAATCACGTACACTGTAAAGGTGGTAATATTTCGGAAGCGCTGCCAAATGAAGTCGATGTCACTACAGACAACTAATGAGAAGTAATATGTCATATGTGGCCTTCTGAATAGAAACAATTATGATGACCTTGAGTGACCTTCAAGATCATTCACCTGCTGCTGTGATGTTTCGTACAGCTGTGTAACAGTTGACGACATTTCAACTGACTTAGCAGTTAGCACGTCACACAGTCCATCTGAGGTAGCGGAGCTTCTTGTTACTAGTATTTACAACTATTATCATTATTATCCTGACCAGAAGTATTTAAACCATGATACTATGTAGCTGCAATAAAATCCACCTGTTGAAATTATATAAGAACAATGGCAAGGGAAGGAAAAAACAAGACGTAACCAGTTATACCAGGTTTGCCTGAAAATCGGTTGTTAGAACACAGGAGAAAGAGTAGGCTAATCTGACATTCACTTTCACTATTATTATGATAAGCTAAACTACCAGGTTCGTTAACTGATGATGAAGGAACCAAAGGCAGGTTGAGATCTGACTGAGTCCTTTCCTGTGTGCCATTGTTCACATCTTCATCAGCTTCAATTGTCCCGAGGCTTGACAGTTCATCACTCTGGCAGTCTCCACTGCCGTCACCAGACATGTCAAGTGGTGACTTGATGTCGCTTGACTGCGGTGAGTCGATGTAGTCCTCGGAAAAGACAACGTCGACATCATCCGATGACGTCGACAATGCTGGATTAATTACCAGCGGTGCAATACTGGGTTTATGACAGCCTGATTCCTCACTCGACTCCATCTACACAGCCAGCAACGACACCAGTTTCCATTTGGACATGAGTAAAGTAAATGGAGGAGAAATAGATTGGAAATACATCCACCAGCTTCTGTAGCAAGATAATGTCCTCGTTCCTTGGCTCACCCATTATAAGTGCATTGACTATGTATACATCAAACAGATTAACCTTAAAGGAACATGTTGTCCCCGCTATCATTGTCAGACATTTGTAATTTTAGATAAAATGTTTAAAACGTTGGTCAACTGGTCAACACATTTGCGAAACACAATGTTTACATCTGCAGACAGAGAACTTGTACCAGCAGTGAACATCCTTGTGCACGGGAAGTAGTTCTTTGTGCACTGCAGAAAGTATTTGTTGTGTCACAAGCTGTTCTGTTGCCTCATATATTTTTTCCACAAAAACTTTTATTGCCTACAGAGGGACAATGCCACCCTCAGAAATTTAATGTACATTCTTTCTCATTTACTTTCACATAAACTCACGCAACAGCACCCCCAAATAAAGAAAAACTAATTTCGTGACAATTATTGGTTGGAACATGGTTATTGAAACATAAGTGCTGTTATGTCCGCAAGCGCTTAGCTATGCAAACCAAGCACTTAGCACCCCCAACGATCTCTCTGAACAAAGTTTTAGATAGCAAACTAAGCTGAAAAATTTTCCAGTTAGTTCGGACTTTCAGACTTTCAAATAACTTGAGCATGCGTGGTGTACAGTCAAAATGGCCCATTGCCAAAACGGCCCAACTGCTGCAATTCAAAACATCCTTCCCGTAATACACTAGTTATAACTGTCTTTATGGACTTCACACACTGCATAGTGCGCAATATATCTTAACTTCGAACACATGTATAAACTATATGCGTACTATATCCATACGTACTGCTGTTAAAGCAGCAAGTGTCATTACTAAGCAGACACTGGGCCGTTTTCTCTTGAGGTCGTTAATAATAATAATAATAATAACCTCGATGATATTTATGGTGCTGTCATCATGGGAAGCCATTGTAAAAGTTCACCCGGTTAATTTGATGAATGCAGACATAACCACTGGGTGAATGGGCGTGATTATACGATTAGCGGTATGCACTGAAATGTACTGCACGGGAATTTCCAATGCGTACCGCTAATATCCACACTAGCATATACATAAGTTGCGAAAATCACCAAAAAATAAACTTAAACTTTCACCTTTCGCTCACCTCGAACAAAATATAAACAAAACACAGCAAACTCTAGAATTAAATATTCATTATCTTTGACAACACGATTAGTGATGGGACGTTCGGGTATTTTTGGAACCTAATACCCGAATTTCGGGTAACGCGATGTCGCGATCTTAGTTATATGCAGGGCTATAGAATTTGGTTTTCAAAAACCTAGGTTTTTAGGTTTTAAAAACCTAAAACATCAGAAGTTCAAATTAGGTTTTATTTTTATTGTCAATTTATTAAATAAACTTCAGATTCATATTTCCATTGTGATTTTTGACATTTATCAACTTCATCTTAATTCTTCACGTGATAATCAGTGTCCTTCTTCGCTCAATGCCACTCACTCACTAGAATGGATACATCAATCGCATAGCTTGAAATCTAAACAAACTGCCCTGTCAATGACATTCATAGCAAGACAATTAACAGCGGTTTATTGCTGCCTTTTAGTTTCAGTCTCATAATCATGCATTGCTGTTTATAACCAGTTAAAGTAATGCTTGTGGTTGTTTATGCTGTAGTCCGTGAAAATTACGGTGCGTCGTGTATGGGATGTTTTGCATGTGCTTTTGGGTCGTACTTTCGTGCCCGGTCTTCTTTAAAAAAGTAAAAACTTAAAAACCTAAAAAACCTAAATAACCTAAAAACCTGAAAACTTTTTTCCCAAAACCTAGTTTTTTTCAGCCCTGGATATATATGACTCAGTCTGTAACAAACCATCAAAATTGAGGAAAATAATGACAATACATATGACATTGGCGGTATGGGCGGGCCACCGTAAAAAGCCGGGCTGGAAAAAGTAGGTTTTTAGGCTTTAGGTTTTTAGGCTTTCAAAAACCTAAAATATGAAACACTCCGAAATGTAGGCATTTTAGATTTTTAAATTTTCAACATTATATATGCACTAAATTTTAATTAACATTTTCAAATGCACAAAATGTAAATAACTATAGTAAATAGGCAAGGTATGTTCAAAATCTTTGTGCATAGTTAAAGCCACAGTTGGATTTTCCAACATTGTAACATACTGTGTGCACCATAGGAGGACGGGCGTTCGATTACATCCGACCGCTGCTCAGTTACCTTGGTGGCACAGCGGATCGATCGAGTTCAGTCTCGCTGAAAACTCTCGACGTCGACTTCGTTGTGCATCAACGCTGGAGCTGAACATTCCACCAATGCGTCGCATCACCGTTGATGACCACGCCTTCGCAGTCGCAGAAGCTCGCGTCTTGAAAGATCTGCGCCGCCTGACGTTATCGCGTTGCCATCGCTG
>Ga0209780_1005300_pt1 | contig 10152 bp, 7 predicted proteins | sample WorMetexBAHAMAS2_FD_187384 | JGI IMG/M metagenome (GOLD analysis project Ga0209780, IMG submission 187384) | Marine gutless worms symbiont microbial communities from Max Planck institute for Marine Microbiology, Germany - Inanidrilus exumae... | ecosystem: Host-associated > Annelida > Digestive... | reverse complement strand
ATCTTTCCAGAACACAGTCAAACCAGAGGCCAAAAATTAACATTCGAAACCAACGGGAAAACATTGGCCCCTACACTAATTCTGCTGAAGCCTAGCTTCAAGCCGAGTAAAAAGAATTTTGCAGTTTATACATGACAACGTGATGAACAACACACACACACATGATATACCCAGACTGTTATTCATTCAGAGAATGATAGATACCAAACAACAGGGCTGCATTAACGCCTGCCTGTGACGTGGTAAAAACCGTTAAAATTTCCCCCAGCCAAAACAATGGCAAGTACAACGTTGTATGTATTCGTGTTTCAGCAATTCTGCAGTTTGGCACAGCATATATAAATCTTTTTGGTTCCCGCAAATTGCCGGTCCCGCAACATTACAGATCCAGGAGCAGCTGTGCCGTTAGCACCCCCGTACTGCAGCCCTGCTCAACGGCACATGCAACTGAGGCACGGCTCATTCATCCATTCCGTGTTCATCGTCGTATTGCATAACATCCCAATTTTTCCCAAGATCTCGGCGTTTCGCTCAATTTCCCCAACCAGTTTCAGTATCCGTAGTTCTCCGGAGACTGGTATTGTAGGGTTTAACGTCCCACCCGACACGCTATAGGTCATTTCGGAGACGATTTTACAGGTCAGATGACCCAACCAACAGTGTAACAGCACTGAAGGATGATAGTCTTCCAGGTCAAGGGCCAATCCGACAGGCTATCCAGAGATCCCGGCTGAGTGACGGTGCAATGGGCACACAGCACGGACACTCAGCGCAGCAGCAGCAACACCGACAAGGATGCCAAGACACTTGAGCTCAACAGAAGTACCGCACACCAGTCAATGCAGAATATATACGTCAGTCAATTAAACTAGCAGTTCAGACCTTGACCGTGGCCACACAAAGTGCAAGAAAAGAAAACTCAGAAATTCAAAAACGCCAGACGAACTGTCAAATAATGAAAACCGCAGAAACGAAATTGACTTTTTTGTCCGCTTCAGTTGGTTCCGACCGTTGATTTCCGCTCTTTCCACACGTTCTCCGTTTTCTTTTCCAGCACTTTCAGCCAGTCCGCCGCCACCGCCGTACAACTAAATTCCTAACAAGCAATCGTCTATAGTCGGCACCAGTGAGCACGCCAGTGTGGTCAAAGTTCCCAATGTCGGCTCACTCCAACACTCTCCACGGCACTGAATTCCAGACATCCACCAACAGACAACAACCCCCGAACAACTGCCACATACTACAATTCACGGCGGTTTCTGTGACAGAGCGAGCAGCTTCGACATCGCACATCAGCACGTGAAAGCAATTTACTGCCGTGAAAGTGTTTAAAATACAATAAGAATATTGATAATAACAGTAGCAATGTAAATGTAAAACCAAGGCCACACCTTGGGTTTGCATTGCTTTTATACCGTTTGTTTCTCTAAGGGGGTTGTCCGAGGTTGGCAAATGCCTGGATACCGAGACCCTGAAGGCTGCAGAGACTGGTCGGATGTGGTCACTTTATGATGAGTGATGCGGCTGCGTAACTCACGGAGGAATCTTTCATCGTCGTACACCGACTCGACTGGGCGTATTTGACGAAGCGCAGTGTGAACTGGTGGCCGTTTCCATTCTGACGAAGCACAGACACCATCTGACAGACAACAACGCACTGCTGTTAACGGTCAACTCTTCACAACTTACGTTTGTGTCAAGTTCAAGGTCACGTGACACAAAAACTAGGACAAATATCAGAAATCCTGCCTAATCAAATTTAGATATTGTGCCCTAATTTAAGAATCAGTGGTCAGTTGCCAGCTCCAATTGTAAATGGTGGAGGAAATAGCTTTTGAAAATTGCCAGATTTCCAACTTTCAACAGCTCGTGACCTTGACCTTGGATGTGATCCTACTGCATACCATCGTGCGACCTCTACATACATGCCAAATTTCACTGAAATCAAGGAAACCTTTGTATCCGGACGGACGTACAGACGGACATTTGAGACCCACTTCATTACGTCGACGAGTCGACCTAATCAGGGCGCATTACAACTGCAGAGCCCACATGGGGCACACGAGTGACTGACTTGAAAAAGCTAGAAGCATCGCAGATAACGAAGCAAGCTCATGGATTACAGGTGAAACGATTTCACCAGATCCACGGTTAGTTTGTCTATGGATCACTTCACAATCCCAGTGAAGAGCGTCAAGTTACAGTCACAACTTCAGTCAAACAGACTAGCACGCTCACCCCGAGTAGGACGCCGATAGGATGCCGGCCACAGATGGTGTTATGGTACTGCTTGAGATAACCGTTGAATGCGACGTGGTTCAGAGATTCAATCAGATCCATGCCCTGTCACAAAACACCGACCAACAGGCAAGACTACAACGTCACAGATGTAAGGTTTGGCATAGATTCTGACATCAACTGAAACACAATACATAACGATCAGCTGTATCACATATTCTAACAATCAGCAACTACTACATAAATTAGCCCCGTACGGGACTGACGGCCGACTCTTCACAACTGACGTTTCTGCCAAGCTCAAAGTCACGAGACATAAAAAAATAGAACACATATAAACATCTGGCCGGATCAAATTTAGATATTGTGCCCTAGTTTAAGAATCCATGGTCAGTTGCAAACACCCATTGTAAATGGCGGAGGAGACATCTTTTAAAAATAGAATAATTTCTAACTTTCAAGGGCTCGTTACCTTGACCATGACCTTGACCTTGGCTAGGGTCATACTGCATACTGTCGTGCATCACTCATCGACCTCTAGCTACAAACCAAATTTCATTGAAACCGAAGAAACTTTTTGTGGACAGACGGACGTACGGACAGACATCTGAGACCGGCTTTATTAGGTCGACTCTGAAGACTCGGCCGACTCTTCACGGCCGACTCTGAAGAGTCGACGTAAAATGTTGATGCAACTGTTCAGTATAAAATGTTCAGAAAATTCAAATAATACAAATGTTTATGCAACAGTTAAATATTCTTCATACATAGTTCAGATAAATGTGTGTACATAAGAATTCAAGACTCAACGACGGAGTAATGTGCATGTAACAGCTACTACCGTTTTGTCGAGCTGTTCAACAGATTGCCAGATGTCACCGTGAATCTTGTTGTAGTATGTGTATTTGAACCTCTGCCCTGCAGCACATAGTCAAACCAACACTTTCAGCCCTGCTTACCAAGCGTCATTTTCCCGGAATCAATCAATAAATCAATCAAACAATCAATACCTGCCTCCATCTTACGTTCCGGCCTTTTTCCACCGAACCCGGGTCTGCTGGTTTCCCATCAGTTTTCTTTATTTGTTGAGGGAGGTGGCACAGACTTCCACCGGCCTGATTCCATTTCATTCACCCAACCAACGGTGATTATTGATTGAGTAAAGGTTTTACGTCCCACCCGACACAAAACAGGTCATTTCAAAGACGCTCATCCCAGCCAATCTCTAGGCTTAGAACTAAAAAATGAAAACAAACATGACAAAAAATTAACAAACTCTTCGCAACTGACGCTTGTGCCAACTTCAAAGTCACGTGACACAAAAACTACGGATACCCAATCAATAGCACTGAAGGCAAGACGCCACAAACTAAAACCGCATTTTGAATGTAAATTCATCCAATTCAGTACTATTCATGGACGGTGTTAACGAGGGTAGGAAAGTTTAGATCTGATCCAAGAACAGCATATGTCCATAACAAAAGGAGCAAGGAACTTAACGAGTAAACAGCCAACCCGCGTCCACCTAGAAAGTGATCAGTAAACTGGTGCATCTTTGTATCACTATCCTTATTGGTTCTTGCACGTACCAATAGATAGATATTTGAAGTGCAAGCACAACGGTTGATGTGACACGGCAATGAATACAAAAAATATATATAATTAGAAAACCTATGTATCACTGAGCCACCGCAATAACAGCAGCATGGTTTCATGGAAAGGGGAAAAAGGAAGGGGAAAAATAATAGAGAAGAAGGAAGTGGAGAGATGGACAGAAAAAGGAAAGGGAAGGGAAAAGGGAAGAGGAGGGACGGAAAATGGATGGGAAGGAAGGAAAGAAGAACGGGAGGGAAGAGGAGGGGTGGGAAACGGCATGTAAGGGAAAGGGGAAGGAAAGAAAGAGAAGATGAGAAGGCAGAGGAAGAGAAAAGGATTAAAAAGAAAAGGGAAAGCCAAAAAACCGCCGAAAACCACAAATTACCAAATTCTAAAGTATATATAACAACTGCACTAGACCACAGAGTCTATAACAACAAACAGCAATGTACAAATTTAAACAAAAACAAACGCACAAGAACTAAGAACATCCGAACTTTTCAGAAATACAATATGATATAAAATCACAACCACATGTGCTTATCTTGCAAATAGGGACCTGGTATCTGATCCACCATTCCATGCACACTGGCATTTGTATGATGTGTGTATGACAGTCTATGGTAATGTAAGATCTTGGCCTCTATGTGTTTTTCAGGGCAGACAGACACCCAACAGGCCCACGTATGTTGACATATGGCAGTAGTGACCTACTACCGGTATTGGGAAAGTGCTTCCACACATGTGTGAGGGACCTACTGAAGACAGAGCGGCAGGTGTGTGTGTTACAGTAGTCAAACATCTGACCCCAGTGACAGAAGTCGGACGAGATGACGAAGAGGTTGTCGGGGTCGGCGAGATACCGTGCTAGCAGCTGTCCGTATGACTGTTCCCTGTCGAGTGTCAGCGAGCCGACAAGGATTGGCACGATGGTGAAATGACCTCGGCGACTGACACATCACAATAGCAGCTCGTTATGAGAACAGAAAGCACTCAGAGACAACCACAGACTCGGCGAAGGCGCCGTCTGCTGAATGACTACAGTATTACATCCCACCTGAAACTAAAGTCGTTTGAGATATGTCCTTCCAGGGCAGGCAACCACTTATCACAGTACCAGAAAAACTAAACCTAATACAACAACCAGAAGACGAACTTTGATGCCCGAGCATCGTCATGGAGGCCTTTGCCACCACATACTTGAACCAAGGTGTGAACTTGACCTTTGACCTCCAACATCTAACCAGGTCATCAGCCGGGGCTAGTGGTTATTCCCTGTAATTTTCATCCAGATTGCTAAAGTAGTTCATAAGATATGGCGTTCACAAGACTTGACTTCAACGGCCTGCTGTGACCTTGACCTTCGACCTCCAGAATCTAGTCAGGTCATCAATACGGGCTGGTGAATATTCCCTGTCAGTTATATCAAAATTCTTCAATGCGTTAATGAGATATCGTAATAACAATATATGACCAGATGAACGGACAAACAAACAGACAGACAGCCGGAAAACGTTAGCGCCTTTGCCGACATTGTCGGGAGGCACAGGCATAAAAATGTGCATCAATAAATCTAAATATATTATATTACAAAATAAACCAAAAAATTTGAAGCAGCATTTTGGTCACCCTGGCCCAGAAGTGGATTGGACCGGTTGGTTGCCGGCAAACTTTCCCTGTCCTGAACTCGACCTGTAGCTGACAGGTGACTATTTACGTGGGTAAGCTGTCTGCTATGGGTTAACCAACTAGGTCAACTTAGCCTTTCATCCCTTCAGGGCCAATAAATAAGTAGTAAGCTGCAATTGGATTCTGCTACTTCAGTTCGGGGTGGCGCCATCTGGTAAACGCTTATGACGAAAAAACAGGCATGGTGTAATTTGCAGGTAAAACTGTGTGATCTATGCTTGAGCGCATTGAGACCATGCGTAGTATAAATGGCACTATATAAATACTCCTCCTTTCCTTTCCTTCATTCGCACGCTCCATGCCTACAAGGGCCACATGGTGAATGACAAAGGAGTGTGATGTGCTAACATGAAACAATTCTGGTTCCACATCAGGATTCAGAGGCAGGTGACCCCCAACATCTCCTAATCGACTGTTCCATATACTCCTCCGAAACATTACCCAGAACTCCATTCACAACAATAAGAATATGAACAACAGCATCACCGATGCTGCAATCTCAGCACAGAATACATACATACATACATACATACATACATGCATACATACATACATACAAACAAATTTGTACAGCGCCAAAATCGTGGAAACGAATCAAAGGTGCTGGCGCAGGGTGACTAGACAGTCAAAGCAGACTGGAAGAAGTGTGACTTTAGTTGATGCTTGAACGTTGAGTCTGTCTATAGAGCGAATATGTTGAGGTAAAGAGTTCCAGGTTCACAATGCAGAAACAGAAAAAGAGCGTGAGGAGAAGTGACTTGCAACACCCGTTTGTATTGCTAGAAGATACGTGTTGGAGGAACGTAGTGTTCGCGCTGGAACGTAAAGAGAGATTAGCTCAGACAAGTAGGATGGTTCAGCAGTATACAATGCTTTCCAGGTAAGCAGGCTAAGTTTATAGCTAATACGATGGTTAATAGGTAGCCAATATAAATCACGACGAATGTCTGCTAAACTAATGGTCGACGGTGCCTGCACAACAACTCGTGCTAGGACATTCTGCACACGCTGTAGCCTGTCAATATTCGCCTGCTACACACCGTACAACAATGCGGCAATGCGATCATATATTCCGTTTCGCAGTCAACTCCCACTTTCCTGCACCAGAACAATCGTGAGAGGCTGACTGTGTTTAGCGACCGAACCTTTCCATGACTTTTGCGATGTACGGCAGTTGCATCTCTATGCTGTGTTCGTCTTCGTCGGCTGATATGCTCATCTCTTCAAACATCTCCGTCGCATATAACTCGCTGTACACTGAACACGCACACCCAGTTACCATTAGTGATGTTTAACGACAATCGGTTTACCGATAATCGCTTAAAAAACCGATAATCGGTTTCAGAAATCCAAAACCGATTACAGAATTCGGTTTTCACATCACTAGTTACTATCTGCAAAATCTACCTCAACAACTCGGTACATTTACACTCACGTTCCTCCACCTTATCCACATCCCTGAAACAAGTCACAGGACATCTCACAGACAAACCACGTGACAGACAGTCAACTCATTATTTAGGATCATTATGAACAAGGTTGACAAAAATTATCACATACCCTCTAGTACCTTTAAAGGTAATATGCAACGATTTTTTTACCAAATTGATTAAACGTAGTTTCTAGCTGCTTACTGCAATATAAACCCGTCTGTGTAACAAATGTTGATAAATTATGCCGTAAAATGCTAAAAAGTACAAGTTTATTGGTCTTTTTGGTATAGTTATTCTTTGGCTGTTTCCGTCATGTGTGACATCATACCAGGATACGCTTGTTTTGTTTGCATCGTTATGCGTTTAAGATTAGATAAAAAGAAGTTATTTATTTTACCAGTTTATGTTTTAAGAACCTATTTCTACGTCGTTATGCCTATGTGTTGTGTAATGTCTCACTCAACACTCCAATAGCATGTTCCTTTGTTTCTTTTCCTGGTATGACGTCATCGCTTGCAAAAGTAAACAAATTATCGGGTGCGCACTTTCTGGCACTTTTTCTAAAATTTCCTAATTTTTTTGATGTTCCTTAATATTCAAATAGATTTGCATATATTAAAGACACACTATGGTCAATTTACTTTAACAACCAAAAAAATCATTGCATATCATCTTTAAGCCCTATGAGTCGTGACTGTGGCTAAATTTACCAGACACTTATAGGTGGACATGTCTTCATGTCTGGACTTCTGACTATGAAAACCAGGTTTGGTCACCTCCTACGACCTCCGTCCTGAAAACGGAACGGGTCTATTGTGGAAGAAGTAGACAGATAAGTCTAAGTAAACGTGTAAGGAAGTAAATAAGTATGAGAGGAAGTATGAGGAAAGAAGAAAGTAACGAAGGAAGTTATGTAAACACAAAAACAAACAATTTATATAGTGCCAAAATTGAAAATCAACACATGAATCATGGCGCATTTCCGCCCTGGAGCCCATATGGAGCCACATGTGAAGCAAATGAGCAGTCAGTAAACGCTGATACCTTGATTGTCGATGGTGAGGTCGTAGATAGGCGTTCTGTATGTCTGAGTTGAGGACAACGCACAGCCAGTGAGATGGACATGATGGGCGGGACCAAGAACAAACACTCGCCGACTGACAACAACAATCAACGTACTCCCTCATGACCATTTCTCAATACATCATCCAGTCACCGTCTTATACAGACTGTAAACCGGTAAAGGCTTCCCATACTCGTTAACGAGCACTGGGCCCGGAACTGATCACGGTGTACAGGCAGTAAGCCCACAGGTGACTATAAGTCATCCACCCGGCGGTAGGCTGCCATTACTTCTGCCAAACCTGCGGTTACCTTCCTAGCCGCAGAGCATCACCGCCCATTGGCCAGTACCAAGTTATACTGCTTGGTGACAGAGGCACATAGGTGTGAACAACTTGCCTAAGCTTGTTACGCAACTTTTGCCCCAAGTAGGATTTGAACCCACGACCCGCTGATCGCAAGTCCAACGCTTTATCTGTTGTGCCACCTATTATACAGACTGTAAATTATGATAATAATCTTTCAGTTACTGGTGGCATGATATACTGCATCACAATGAATATTGCAATATTAATGGCATATCCATATCATCATTTTGTTCTCAAACATAAAACAAACGTATGTTGTATCCTATTCTTGTCACAAGCACTCAGGCAACAGAAGAGACTGTGGAGGGTTACACTTAGTGATGGCACGATACATCGTATCGTATCGAATATCGCGATATTGAAGGCGTATCGCATCGTATCAAATATCGCTATAATTCCCTCTCACACGATTCGATATTTCGCACTACTCTACTAGGGTGCGTTGACCGTACATAACAGGTCGCGCTATCGGAGTCACCAACAAAGACAGAGCGACCGGTGCCACGATAACGACGGTCGTGCGGGTGGGAAGTAATTAGTGTCACACATTCCAAGGCAGGCGGATGCATTCAACTAAAGCGGCCAGACGTACCCACTGCCAGTAATTGCCCGGAGTGGGCACGACCGTCGTTATCACGACGGTCGTGGTTTGGGGCGGTGGACGTTTGTTTAAGCATCCTCTCCCGGCCAATTTGAAGGCCGTCGTCGGTTCATTTATGCTGTCACTAGGCCTATATGTTTTCGTCTTACTGTTGCTGAATTAAGTAGCGTTCTCCTCACTGCGGCCGTAACGCACGCGCGCATTACCATCGTCGCGCGTCCGTACTGTGCGCGTTATGGCAGTCGAAGGCCGCAGCTAGCATGTTTTCAATGCTAATTTTTACGACTATACCCTCGTTCGCACACGTTCAATTGCGGGCGTGTTATGGCCTTGGATGGAGAACGTTACTTTAGCGCTAAACCTTTTCATATTACTGTTGCTGAATTATGTCAAATAAAGTCGGCGGTGTGGCTGCCCGGCACCAGACGTGACTGTCAAGCATTTGTTGTAGGCTTAGGAAGTTGTTGTCCAGCCAGTGTGCAGTCACACCCATATACAAGCAGTTCCTAAACGCTGTACACATATCCGTTGTGATGGCCTGCTAGAGTGAAGTCTTAAGTGGACTTCTCACTGACGTTCGAACATCGTTAACAACGTTCAAACGTCAGTGAGAACGCTACTGAAATCTAGCAATGCTATGAGACCGCCCCCACGTTCGCGCGAGTCGAACGTCATCGAAGGCGTACGACAGTGTAAGACTGCCGTCGATCGCGGTCGTCCACGGTTGACGGCGTGAGTTTGAATGCTACTGAAATCTATCAATTTCTGATACAGTACCATCCCCCACGTTCGAACGCTGCCGAAGGTTATGGACAGCGTTTAAATGCCGTCGACCGTTGATGGCGTTTGAATGCATGCGAACGCGTGCGAAGGCGTCAGTGTGAACGCTGCATTAATCTTGGGACTGTTGACCGTTACATACAGCAGAGCGTTTTGGGACCGTAGATCGTATCGTATCGTATGGTATCGCGATATTTTGTGCAGTATCGTATCGTATCCGTCGTTTTCCCCCACGGCCATATCATGCCATCACTGGTCACACTTATTACAGATTATAAAAACAAGAACTGGCTTCAGTTTCTCTTCATTGTAAAAGCCGCCGTTCTAAAACAGCAAATATCAAAATTTTATCCGCAAATTCAACGCACAGAAGATAGCTTTTACA
>Ga0209780_1005299_pt1 | contig 10152 bp, 7 predicted proteins | sample WorMetexBAHAMAS2_FD_187384 | JGI IMG/M metagenome (GOLD analysis project Ga0209780, IMG submission 187384) | Marine gutless worms symbiont microbial communities from Max Planck institute for Marine Microbiology, Germany - Inanidrilus exumae... | ecosystem: Host-associated > Annelida > Digestive... | reverse complement strand
GTCGCAGACGAACGGGCGACGCTCTGCGTGACGGCCGAAATGTTGTAAACAAACGTGATCGTTCATTGCGATAAAGCTGTTGACACCTGTGACTGTAGACGCGTTGGCGTAACTCTATGTCAGCAACGCCAATTACCGCATTCCGGAGTAGTTACTAACTACGGCAACAGTCACAAAAATTAAATGCATATTCACGCGCCTCTGATTCGCCTGCGACGTAGGGCGCTATATAAATTCGTTTTGATTGATTGATTGATTGAATGAACGAATCTATTGACGTACTTCTCTCATCCTGGCTGTCCAAACGCTGTAGCTGTCACCGGACGATGACGTCGGCATTACGCTGCCATTAGTCGACGTCAGCATAGAATTGTAACTGTCGTTGATAGCAGAGATATTGTCGTTGCTGACGTCAGCTGCTGCTGCTGTAACAACAGACGCATAGACAGCCACTTTGCGCACCTGCGCAATTGACGCACCACGTGACGTCACACGTTGACCAGAATCGATTTCACAATACACGTCACCGATTACTACGACGTACTGCTTTTTATTGAAATGCGTAAACTTCAAATTTATTTTACAGTTACTATGGCCGCCCGCCTTCGCTACAGCGACAGCGTATACGTTCGTTCACACCGGATGTGTTGCACTGCGACGCGCCACTCAATTTTTTTACATTTTTTTTCCGGAAGCAGATTCGCAGACATACGTCCTCGTCCACCAATGCGGTTTTAGCACCAAAAAGCGCTGCTACGCTGATTTCCTGAAATCGCCCCATAAAATAAATTAACTAAAATCCAAATTTCGCAAAATTTAGGCTATGCCTCATCGCAATATAGTGAGCATTGCCATTCTGCAATGGGAACGAAAATAAACAATCGAAAAACAATGTCCATCAGTGATTAGTAACTTTAATGTTACCAAAATTAATGTCCCTTACCACTGACCGTGACCATAGTGACCCCGAAAGTTTCTTTAGCTATTTGAAATGTTTTTAAATTCACGTTTTGGAAAATGTATCGTATATCGGCTAGAATGTATCTACAAACCAATATAAGAAATTGTACGTAGCATATATTTTAGGCCAGACTGTTGTAATGAAGCTGAAATACAGTTAAAGGTAAGAGGTATGGTGAAATGTGGTAATGTCTTGTTTTTATTTGTTTTTATTCGAAGCAATTTTCTTGACGTTTGTCAACCGTCATTCTCAAAACTTTCTCAAACAAGGTGTCACCCTAACGGGACGTAACACTACTGGCCCGCAGTGGAGTGTTACCGTGGAGCTATAATTAGAATGCAGGCGGCATGACGTCATCGTCTGGTCTGCGCGGGTGAAGCCGCCTGCAGGCTCCCCGTGTAGTGTACGCAAGTGTCGTCAACTTCGATCTACCGATAACCGACATCAGTTTATCGCACTGAGCGTCCATCTGTGTACAACACGATGGGCGTGACGCAGCGCGTTCAACACGTCCTCGCGCACCACGCAGCATGCACGTACAGTGACGTAGGAATGCTTTTTTCTTTCTCACACGCGGAAAATGGACGCACATTCCACGTCGCAGAGTTAAGATTCGTTCACATTGGATGCGTTACGTTGCGGTGTCGTGCGGCACCGCTGCGCGACTCACCGCAACGCATCCGGTGTGAACGAACCTTCACACTGTTTTTTAATAAAAGATTTATCGTCGATACAAGCGCATTCAACCGAGTTTGTATGCTTGGTGCGCATACAGTGATATAAATTTTGCGAAGCATTTGCTACAGTATCACAATATGACAGCATCGGTAAGCTACAACGCTATAAATAAAATCATCGTCTCAAAATAAGTGAACGTAACGTTTATTTTATTGATGCTTGTGACGATATGCTATCGACTATCGCTTCGCAAGCACGCCAAGATACCAGACTACCAGTCAGCGTTATTTTAGAATCGCTTTATTTATGCATTTCAGCTGTTTCGTGTTATAAATGCGAATTTTGCTTTTAACGGCATGAACACTATTTATACACCGTTCGCTCAATGTGTTTTGTTCGGTTGGCCAAATTGTTTTTTTAATGTCGCTTTGAGCTGGGAGCCGTGAACCCGGAAAATCAGAGCATGTGTTCACTGAATATCCTCTACTCTACTCACTGTACTGTATGCAGTACCTCATTAATCCGCCACATGCATATGACCAGTCATTTGCAATTTCTTCGAATATTTACAGCAGCTAATTTATGTATACCGTCTAACTTCACTGCATGTAAACAGTTAAAATAATTGTAATTTTTGTTTCGACAGGTTGCATAATCGGCTCGAAGCTATGTTTCAGTCGAATATTGGATTCACTTTTCGGCGCGTTTTGGCGGTGTTCACGAGTTCGGCAACTTCGGCTATAACTCCGCCGATAGTAAACCGATTTGGATAAAATCTGGCGCATTCTAGGTACATTGTCAGGGGCTGGCCCTAGTAGATTTTGGTCGCGATCCGCGCAGTAGCGACAGCTGGAGAGCCAGGGGAAATTTTATTTTTTTTGTCAGGTAAGCAACGCACGATTTCACCCATTTCCCGTCGGCCAAGTTTCACGAAATTTGCACACAACACGTCGATCGGTGAGGCAATAAAAACTTCTGGAACATAATTTTAAAAATTTTAACGCATGGAATCGTATTTCAAAAAACGCAAAAATTTCTCAAACATTTTTCACGTCTTGCGACTTCAGGCGTCGATAACTCCACACTGATTATAGATCGACGGAAATTCACTACCAAAATAACCCTCTACGGGATGTCTAGTTTCCATTTTTACCGCTGGAATCAATTCAAAGTCATTTCCTTGGAATGTACGCTCCGTACAAGAAACCTACTCCGTTTTTTCTGCGACGTCCGACTCCAGTTCACGAGCGACACGACACGCCATGTCGTAACGTTAACGGTCTAAGTGGGCGTGGCCTGTTGACATCGCAGTATGGTCAAAACTCAAAACGGCGACAAACCAAAACGGCGAAAGTCAAAACGGCGTCATGCCTAAACGGCGACAAACAATAAATGCTGTAACTACGCGCTCTTCGAACCGAATACTGTATTGTAGATATTCCACACAATACAGCCATCTAGTTTTTGCTGTCATCGCTTTTGATTCATGACAACATTGACAAGTAGGCTATTCGCCCAGAAATACTGTGATGCAGAAATAAAATATTAGGCCTAACGTTCGTCTTGCGTTAACGAAGACTGTAACTTGCTGTCTGACTCGTTCTAATAGAATGATGATCAAGCCTGGTGATAAATATATCAACGTTACAGTCAACTCTACTGCAAAAACAGCTAAAATTTTATATCTGGACGTTTCTTCGCATGCAACTTGCAGAAAGTGGCATATCTCTAAGTACCTTTCCAAAAAAACTCGCGAAGAAACTCTCGGGTATACAGTTTTCACTAGAATTACGTAAAAGCTACGCGAGTAATGTCAAAGAAATTAACACTGGCCTTTATTCTGGACAATAAAGTACCAAGTGTTGGCGCTATAGAAAAGAAAAAACGTTAAAAACGTCACGTCGAAACGTGAGACGAAGAAAAACACACAAAACGTTCTTACACCGACGACATTCGCCGTTGCTGGCGTACGGGGCAAGAACGCACCTGGTCGACCCAATGCGTTGTCACGTTGAATACATACCCCTGCCGCTGACAGGCCCGTGCGACGCAGTGACTCATGCCCACCGTGTTGTACACAGATGTCGACGGTCGGTCAGTGATAATCATATACTGGTAACCGAGACCGTTACCAGTTTACCACAATGACCGTCCACCTAAGTTGACAGCATCTAATACGATCAGCCGTTCCACAGATATCGTTGGTGCCCACCAAAATTCAAATGGTTCACGTGACCTGACCACGCCCCTTTCAGGGATAGTTTACCACCAGTGAGCTGGCACTTGTTACGATCAACCTATCCACCAAATTTAAAATCTCTATCTCCACCCACTACGAAGATATAAAAGGCGATAGAAATCGTCTAAAATGGGGTGGTTTCACGATCACTGGAGCTGGATCTAGATAAGTAAGTAGCAACGGGAAATAGCATCATTCGATAGAGCGCTTACGAGTTCCTATTAGCGTTCATAGTAACTATGTCCCTATCTTGCATTGTTTCTGAGATAGGCCTATAGCGAGATATTGGTCGAAAATCGCCGATTGTAACCTACCCCACCTGTATTTGGCGCCACCACTGGGATGACCCCGTTGGAATTTCGCGCTAGCATAGCGTCACGCGGTAAAAATTGTTTCAAGTTTAACGCCACCGGCCCGCGGCCGCGCTAGCTGGCCAAACGTCGCGGCTTGGTTTACTCATGGTCCTATAAACTAGTTCGCCGGTAACTGTTATAAACTTCTGAAGGTCGTCGGGCAACCGTTGATCACACCCACCGTCGAGATCTGTATTCAGCATCTAGGCCGAGTATAAGAAATGGTTTGATTACCATATGATGCGATACGCAATATTTAGTATGCGCCATGCGCTGAGCCTCTGCGTCATGCAGGTCCGTCAGCGGTTTAAGCTTACTGATAAGATGCTGCCTCTTGTCAAATTACTTTGGACACGTTTTTGTCAAGTTCTAACGTTTTTAGTGTTTTTAAATTTTTATTTCAAGCTTTTTTCATCTATGGATGTAGTAGATAGGCTAGAAACCTTGCGCGAACATTAATATTATAATAACAGGACAATTTCTAACCCGCCGTAACCTAGCAAGCCGTTACAGCTGCGGAGTCTGCAGAGGATGTCGCAGATTACTCACAACATCCGTATCATCTGATCTATTGTATAGCATAGCATGTTTGCATATCGTGTGCAGACTCAATATAGCTTGTGCTTCGTAGTTTTCGTGTATTTGCCCACGTGGCATGAAAATTCAATGCAGTATTTCACATTGAAAATTTTACACGTTTCCCCATGGAATCCCATGGGGTACTAAACCGGGTCTACTATCCTGTAGGATCGCCAAGAAAGCTTCTATATAATATACAGTCGATGTACGACATTGTACGTTCGTGCCTACAGTTCCTTCAGAATACTGGTATTGTGAAGTACTCACCTGGGCATTTCCATTTCGGCAGGTTGAGAATTGAAAACACGGGACTGAGAAATGCAAAGGTAGCACCTTGTACAATTGGCAACCTGCGCATATCGCAAGTGCGCATGCATACACTGTGAGTCGAAAAAGCAGACACTACACACTAGCCCGTAAATTTTATTTATTTATTTAAAATTTCGTCAAAATTTGACCGATTCTCAAAATTCTTTCAATGACGGACCAACTAGTAAATTTGTAATAAAGTCATCAGTAAATATCCCACCACAACTTAAACGCGTCTCTACACTACCTTGTGAAATAGATCTATATGTGTTCGAAAAATAGCGCTGCTCAAGACCGAGTGAAGCAAAGTTTTTGCGCCGTAAACGTGACATTTTGGATAAGTGCACGGCTGCAACCATATCCGCTGATTGGTTTGTAGTCGACTTGATTATATATACAACTTTATTCGCTATATAGGCAGCCACACAAAAACAGTAAACAATAAAGAAAAAAGTAAACGTTCTCTATAGGTCGCCGTGTTCAGACTATGATTTCACGTACAGGTTTGCCGTTAACGGCGACCGCTACCGGTAACCATGTATGGGAAAACCGTTGTCAATTGCGTTGTAAAACACGTTCTATGTCCATCACGGTTGTCGCGAAATGTGGGGAAGATTTTCAGAGAAAAACAAATTGTATACACTATGATCACTCTCCTTCGCTATATTTCGCACGTTCCTCACATTAATCTCTCTTTAGCTACCGCTAATTCAATAATTCACCCCTGGAAGGGGCGCGAGGTACTGCCATCAGCGTGTCTGTATGTATGTATGTCTGTCTGTCTGTCCGCTTGCATATCTCAAAAACTACATGTCCAAACTTCACGATATTTTCCCTACATGTTGTCTGCGGCCGTGGCTCGGTCAGCTTCTGACGACACCGCAATACGCTATTTACTTCCGGTTTCGTAATGACGTCATGTTTACACATAATGGGCATATACATCTGTCATCCAATGGCAAGTTCAATCTTTACCCTATGCCCGATTGGTTAGCCGAGATGGCCCGCGAAGCGTGCTATGGTAAACGGTGATACCTACTTCGCCCCGGGGGCGAAGTCTGCTATTCTCCACTGCTTTGTTCCCTATTGCAACATCCAACTATCTGGAATTCTCTCCCTTCCTTCATTCGCTTGTCCGAAACCCTAGTTTCACTCCGAAAGTATCTCAGAACCCATCTGATGTTACCGGCAGGATGCGTGCACTGTGCAGCGCATACGCCGGTATTTAGGTAATTCAGGGAGCAATTTAGAGGGTTTTTGTCCCGCAGGGACGACACGTTGCACTGATGGGGTGATATTTGGCGTGGATTCTTCTACGCAAAATGTCACGCCAAAAAAACTGAAAATTTTACGAAATTTCGTAATATAAATGCCCCTCTCTTGCATGATTTTCCTGAAATTTTCTCCATCTGTGTAGCAAAGGAGCTCAGCAGTTCAAGAGCTGAAACACATTAATACAGCCCTTCCAGATGTATGGCCGGTCAGTGCGACCAGTGACCACATCGCGTCGCGCCCAAACCCGCCGCCTGCACAAGTTCTATATGAAAATAAGAGGACAGTGAACAGACCTGGTACCGAGCGTTGATTGGAGCAGCGTGACGAGACCGGAGACGAAGAAGATGGTGCTGAGAATCTGGCTGACGTCTTTCGGTTCCTCGACGCACATGGCAGGTGCGACAATCAGCGCCACGCTGAGGTTGGCGCCAAAACACGTCAGACTGTGCTGAAAGTCACAACCGCCATACAACGTACGTTCCGTACTAGGATACAAGGCCTACGTCAATAAACAATGATTTTGTTGTAGCAGACCAGGAAGGACAAATGTAAATTGATCTGAATCGTTTTGTAGCGTGGACTATATATAGAGATCGACCGGAATTACGAAACAAGGTGGAAGTGTCTGCACGACGTAGTGCCGCGTTACTTGGCCGACCTATGTGTGTATTACTGCGTATGTGTATGGTCGTCGCCAGTCACGTTCTGCAGTCTCTGGAGCCCTCCTGGTGCCCTGGACTCGGACGTCTACTGACCACCGCAGTTTTGCTGTGTATGGTCCCAGAACCTGAAGCCTATTATCCACGGCTCTTCGAGTGCCAGAAATAACGCTTTCTGCATTCAAGCACCAGCTCCAGAGCCACCTGTTCCAGCAATAAACTAGTGCTGGTTGCATCTGTGGGTGTCGTGTACCGTCGTTCGGCGCCGACTACAAATACCCGAACTTAACTCTCCAACAACAGAGATCAAATCGCTCGTCCTTATCCGATCGCATTTGAGAACGCAACCAAGTATTAAATGCTACAACAGCGACGCTTACAGCTGAGCAGCGTGCATAAACGTTACCAAAAGACTTTCGCAACAACTTGCCGATACTAATATCTGATAGTGACAGCTGATTTCAGGTATATACTAGCTTTCAGTAAGTAAGTAATGTAAGTTTATCAGGCGAATATAGTTACCTGGAGACCGAGAAAGATGCAGAGGTACCAGGCCGGACAGTCATCGAGACCGTAGAGGATTTTCTTGTCCTCGGCAGCTGGCGGCGGCTGACTTGTCGAAGCTGGTTGGTCAGTGGCTGCTGATGCTGGTTCTATTGGCTCGACACTCATCGTCTTCGTCGTTGTCGACCCGTTCTTACACAGGTCGACTGTCGTGGCAACCGTCCGCGCACCTGTCTCCTCATCGTTCGCCTGCAATAATAATAATAATAATAATAATCATCATCATCATCATCATCTCAGTGGGACAATCATATAAGAGTCTCTGCGACGACGGAAAGATTTCTTTTCTGTTCCAGTCACGTAAACCATTTAAATTTTGGTGGGCACCAACCATATCTCTTGAACGGCTGCGCTGTCAACTTAGTCGACGGTCAGTGTGGTAAACCGGTGACGGTCTCGGTCGCCAGTTTATTATGTTCATCACACTGACCGTCAACATCTGTGTACAATACGGTGGGCCTGAGGCACTGCGTCGCGCGGGTCTGTCAGCGGCAGCGAAAACTTGTTAACACCCAGTACACTGCGAAACTCGAAATCGAATCACGTGGTTCCCCCCTACCATTGCTTCGTCGGCATGTAGTCCAGATGAACTTTTTCGAGTCAACAGACTGTGTTTAATCACTTGCTCGACTGTCAAGTGCCGCGGTTTGTCATCTCATTTATAGCGGCCGGACACAAAAATGCGCGCTGCGGCCTCACGGCCGTAGCCGACGATGCGCAGAAGCGATAAGCCCAACTCATGCATGTAGGCCCAAACTTCAGCGCGCGGCGCAACAGTCTAAATGGCCGATGGCGGATCTACCGCATGGTCGACCGCAACTTGGCAAATCCGTTACACGACCCTTAGGAGAGTGACAACTAGACAGCACTCGGTAGAACGCACACCTTTGTCACGCCACATCCTCATCGCAAAGGTTAAAACCCTAACCCGAGGCTTAGGGTTAGGATTTGATCTTTGACCTTTGACCTTTTGACCTCAGGGTCAGTGCATGCCGAGGTCATGCTATGGACTGTATTTCTGCCGTCATTGATGCTGATAGCTCAAGCCATTTTCCTTTTAGAGCGCGGACAAACAGACAAAGAGACGCGACTGAACGCCCCACCCATGCCACTACACTTTGCTGTCTATGAAACCCGCAGAATCTTTCTCAGCCCTTTTGTCTCAAAAGCGTCAAGATGTGTTTTTTCATTCTTTCTCATCGTCCAACTTTCATAGCCGTACGTTGCTACAGGCCATAGGCTACTAGCGCTTTCATTAGTCGTATCTTCGTTGAAATCGGTATGCTGTGACTTTTCCGTATTTTCTGCAGTGAGCCTCTGTTTAACCTGGTACGGAATTCCGTCGTACACTCACCATCTTCTGTAATCAGGGACCCAGGGCACGGGAGCGTCCGTGATGGCGGCATTTACATTGACACAGACCTGTCGATGCGGGCGCACGTCAATCGAACAGTGTCGCGGTGCTTCGCTGCTCTCCGCCGATTGCGCCAGATCCACCGAGCGGTGTCGACAGCCACGTTCCAGATGCTCGTAGTGACTTTGGTACACACTCGCGACTCGACTACGGCAATGCAGTACTGGTCGGCATACCACTAGCCTACCTGGTGCACCGATTGCAGTCGGTTCAACGCGGCGGCACGACTCATCTACCATCTGCGACCACGGGACCACATCTCTCGGATGTGTTGGCGACACTGCACTGGCTGCGTGTCCCAGAACGCGCGTGCAGTACAATCGCGGTGCTAACGTTCAAAGTGCTTCACGACAGCGCGCCGCGATATCTGGGACCTCTTGTCGCCGTCGCTGACCTACCCTCTCGGCGAACTCAGCGGCCAACAAGTACCAGCCGCCTAGTCGTGCCGCCCATCAAACGGCGCCGCAGTGTCTTTCCGGTTGCTGCAGCTGAAGTCTGGAACGGTCTGCCAGAAGCCGTCGTATATGATACGTAAGAAAGTCATGCTAGCTTTGGAGCAATGCATAGTTAGGAATTTATTAATTTATATAATACCAGTTGAAGTTGAAAAAGAACAAGAAGTCTGGTATAATATGGAATGAGAAACTACAGTCACATCAATTCTTGAAGAGACTGAAATGGACGCACGACGACCTTCTTGCCATTAGCCAGGATCGCAAAGAGTCTTCCATTCCAGGTCCACGACTTTCTAACAACGTTACTATTCTTCAGTCTATTCATCGTTCTGACATTTAGTGCCGTCAAATCTTCAGTGATCGCGAATTTGGTCCCCTTTAATATTTTTCTCGCCTGAATAACTTTGTCTCTGTGTTCACGTTTAAAGAATAACTGGGCGATGTTAGTGTGGTTAATGTTGCCTTTTTAATAATTTTGCGGTTTTCGATCCGTCGCCGTTAACAGTGTGTATTAAACTGCAGTTATTAGGTCGACTCCGCAGAGTAGACCTAATAAAGTGGGTCTCAATGTCCGTCCGCCCGTCCGTACGTCCGTTCGTCCGTCCACAAAAAAAGTTTCTTCGATTTCGATGAAATTTGGTATGTAGGTAGAGGTCGACGTGTGAT
>Ga0209780_1005298_pt1 | contig 10153 bp, 5 predicted proteins | sample WorMetexBAHAMAS2_FD_187384 | JGI IMG/M metagenome (GOLD analysis project Ga0209780, IMG submission 187384) | Marine gutless worms symbiont microbial communities from Max Planck institute for Marine Microbiology, Germany - Inanidrilus exumae... | ecosystem: Host-associated > Annelida > Digestive... | reverse complement strand
TTATAATATTTTTTCTGAATCACGAGTACATACCTCTATTTAATTATGCACTTTATTTTGAAACTTCAAAAATCGCTATACCCCGTCTTTAACGAAGCCAGTCACTACACTTGTGTAATATTTAATGTTTTAACGGGGCTCAGAGCTGGGTGGGCCAGGAATAGCTGCGGCTCACAGGGGTAAAAAGGGCGGTGCCCAATTTTTTTCCGTTGCCTATGACTTCAGTTAAGTCCAATGCCGATTATTAGGTTTCTTCAACAATTTTCTTGCTTATGGATGAGGACTGGACAGTTCATTAAATCTGATCGACAGCGAAGCCTAATTGTAAGTTACATAAAGTAAAGTAAAGTAAAGTAAACAGTGTATATGCCTAGCAGTTAGCATCAACTTAGCTTACACCGCTACATGAAACTCACATGCCATATGGGATCACACAGTGTTACCCCCAGCCGAAGCAGGTACTCGATTTAGCGACCCCGGAGGGATGCACAGCTGAGTTGACCTATGTTACGTGAAAGCGGACCGGCCGGGAATTGAACCCACGACCTGTCAATCGCAAGTCCAACGCCCTACCGCAGCGCCACCACGCAACACAACAATTGCCTACGTAATAGAAGTCGGCGACAGCACATGACATAGAGAGTATAATGACGAAGTGAGAAATCTATCTATGCTAACTTGAAGTAGACGAAGGTTGCCAAGGCGACGACGAGGCAGATGATGCTGAGGATACAGCCACAGTACGTTATCACCTCCAGACTGAAGCTATGCATGTTCGAAATCTGCCAACAGACAACTCACTTACAGCTCACAGTCGGCCACAATTACTAGTATTCACGGCCTCATTGCGACGGTCATAACGTCCGCTTGTGTTACATGGGCCATTAACCGTACTCGCCACAGGTTAGGCAAGGGGTTCCCAAGGGTATTCCCCAATAAAGGAATTTCAGAGTTTCAAACTTTCAAGGGGCAATTTGGATCAATGAACGACAGACTCCAACTGTTAGAACATTGATTGGTCTTTTAGCAGATTTAGATGAAGTCATTGTCCAGCCGGGCCAAAGTCAGCGATGTACTGATGCAAAATAATGTACAGAGTACAACAAAGACGCTCTGCTTGGCACATTTGAATCATGAACAACATGGTGTTTTATTGTATAACGGCCCGCAGTACTTAGAAATCATATTCTGAGTCAGACAATCTTGCAAAGAAAGAATGAAATTATGACGTACGATAAAAACAAGTGCATTGGGCATACGATACGATACGATACGATATGGTAGATTAACGTGCACTCAAAAGCTGACGGGATGGCAAGCTTAATCTAGCGCACGGCAAAGAAACGAAAAAAATACGAGAAAAAAATGAAAATAAAAAAGGTAACAGCTTCCCATACTCGTTACCGAGCGTTGGGCCCAGAGCTGATCCTGGTGCACAGGCAGTCAGCCCGCATGTGACTATAAGTCATCCACCCGGCGGTAGGAGAATTTATTTTATTTGCTGTAGGCTGTCATTACTTTCCGCCAGGCCTTTGGTTACCTTTCCAGCCGCAGAGCATCACCGCCCCTTGGCCGGTACCAAGTTATACTGCTGGGTGACAGAGGCACATAGGTGTGAACAACTTGCCCAAGGTTGTTACGCAGCTTTTGCCCCGAGTAGGATTTGAACCTATTGTATATAAACGGCTGGGAAACACTGGTTAGGCGTACAGTGTAGTCAGGACGAACGAATGCATAGGACACTGCTTATCACGGGCAGCAAACGGCTTCAAAATACGACGCGCTATAATACTAGTAGCTCTTTCGAGATTATTAAGCACCCACCAACTGTTCAGTCAATGAATTTACAGCTACACAGTCCTCGCGTGATTGAACTCGTGTGATTGTCGACGTAAATAAACCAGAAAGCCCTCACTCGAGGTCACACCGACCACGTTAGCAACATTTTCCTCCTGTAGACGTAAACTTTGACCTACAAAACTTGACCTTCGAATTTGAAGGTGAACTAGCATGCCATACAAAGGTCGTTTGTCTGGGCACACAGACACACAGTCACACGCACACATACATCGGAAGGACTGTTCTATCTGGACCACTATAGTGGTGGATAAATATCTTATGCATCGATTTTTAATTTCAATAAAGCTCCATAAAACAGTGCCAGATGAAACCTGGGTGTAAGTGTGCCGGTGTGCCTGCCTGTACTGCTATCTCTACCTCTGTGTGTGTGTGTGTGTGTGTGTGTGTGTGTGTGTGGTACGTACAGCGACTGCGGTGACTGACATGACAATGCCGAAGTGCGTGAGGTGATGACATCGACAATGAGTATGAGTTGAGTTGTGTACAACCACCTCGCAGCCTTCAGTCGACCAACCACCAACCACTTCACTGCACGATAGCACACACACACACACACAGACAGGCCGATCTAAGCCGACCAAGGTGAACCCATCATGCCCAAGTCGCCATATTATTACTGGCCCACCCACACTGTGTAGGGAACCAGTATTGTTTTGCTCTTTGGCGTCTGTCGTCGTCTGTAACACTCCATGGCGTAACGTAACTCACCAAAGGCAGCACGCGACGGCGGGCCAGTAGTGTTACGTCCCGTTGGGGCGACCGCCTTGTTTTTTTCTTCCACAGCAGGTTCAGAATCACCCTAATACCCCAATAACTCGCCGCTTGGTTCTTGATCAGCCAAAAATTTCACGAAGATTCATCTGTAGTTTTCAGTACTCCTGCTGACAGGCGAACAAGCAAACACACCGAGGAAACCACGACCTCCTTGGCACGGCTACTTACTCATAAATGTGCCGAGTTTCTACACTAACAGACAACTCAACTTACGTGTTCGAAAGATGCCAGAATGCGCAAAATGTTCTGTTGGTCGAGTTCGGTTCCTGCAATTAAACGTTCAAACGTTTAAATTACAATCGCTCCATCAGTCTTGGAACTCATACCTAATAACCTAGTAAATGTTTTGTTTGTCCTAGCGACCGTGAATGTGTGTATCACCGTATCAGTATTGGGGCCTAGGACCGCTTTGTCCGCTGGTCCCCATAGCAAAAAGATAAAAAATCAACGTGTCCATAATCTGTGCAAGGAGCAGTGGTGTTGCTAGGGGGCCAGCGGTCCCAGGCCCCAATCAATCTTGTCAGCAAAAATCGGAAATACATGCCTACCATAGAGCGAAGCGAGTTGATACACTTTTGGTGTTCTTTTTGTAAATAACTGTTTTTATGCTAGGACCTGGTTACAACGCGTTTCAGAAAGACTCCAGTATACCTCAAACGGTCGGACAGACTTCTAGCATATTAGAATCCCAGCTTGTTTTAGTTCATTTCCTTATTTTTAAATCTTTGTTGCCGTGCGTTAGATTAAGCAGGCCCTTCCGTCAGCTTTTGAGCGCACGTAAATATGCCATAGCTTATCGTATTGTATCTTACCCATCAGTTGAAGCAGAACAGTTCCAGTGGGATTAACATATACAGCTGGTACCCGGTACTCACGTTCGTGTGCTGTAGTACGAACTCCACCGGTTCTACCAGCTTCTTCACGCCACCAGCAAGTCCACTTGGTTCATTGATAGATGCCGAAATGACCCTTGACCTGACCCGATATCGTGATCCAGATTCGGACACTGATTCAATAGTGTCACTTGGCTGCAGCAAGCGGTCGAGGTTGTTGTATGCAGCAAAAACTACGCGCGACAGTCCTACAGCAAACATTGACCTACTTACTTAAATTTATTTGTTTTCATTAAGTGCTTCGTCACCGCTGAATGGCTCACAGGAAGGGCATCCAACCGGTAAAAAACTACGTCACTTGCTACTTATTCCAAACAGAACACGTGGAGGAAGTAAACGAGGGGAACCGACTGACGCATGTTCACTGTTAAAAGAAGGCAGGTAGGCAGGTAGTTGCTTATATATATACAATTACACAGTCGTTACAAAGTATAATTTATATGTGAACATTCTCAAATGCTACAAATGCTCTCTGATAACGATAAAGGATGCAGCCGAAAAACTAAAACCCTTTGACTTGTGCTAATATTTATAATATTTCAGCTATGCTATGGAATTCTAAACGAAACTGTACAAAGGAAATGGCTCAAAATTCGCAATTTTCGATTAATTTTCCCACTACAGAAGTACAGTACAATAATGTAATTTGTGGGCCTACAATTCCCTGCAGACAGACGACGCACATATGCTAGTAACGTAAAGTAAACAGTGTATAGCAGTTTAGCATCAACTTAGCACTTCACCGCTACGGAAACTCACATGCCACATGGGATCACACAGTGTTACCTGCCACCCAACAGAGGTGATAATCCCGCCTTTACTCCCAGCCGAAGCAGGTACTCAATTTAGCGACCCCAGAAGGATGCAAGGCTGAGTTGGCCTATTTTACGTGAAAGCGGACTGGCTGGGAATTGAACCCGCGACCTGTCAGTCGCAAGTCCAACGCCCTACCGCAGCGCCACCACGCAACATGCTAGGTGATTAAAACGCTGGCTTACACAACAGCCTGGCATTCTCAAATGCTAAAAGACGTTGTACACGACAGGCAGGGTACAAGTGGCAATGTTACCTGCGCTGACAAGGTTGCTGCCGCTGAGTCGAATGAAACCTAGAGACTGTTTCCACGAGTCATCAGCGTCATCACCGCTATGCTGCTGCTGCTGTTGTTGCCGTGGAAACGTGAGTTGATCGTCAGTTGACTGTGATGAGTTAACAACGTACAACTCAACCACTGAACAACAGACACACGACAACAACAACGCCAACAATCACATCGACGAGAAGGGACCGTGGTTATAGTTCGGCTTGTCTTACGGGTTGTGTGTCTGTCTGTTGATGTATTGGTTGATTGCGTGGCACAGTGGTAGAACGTCGGTCTGTGACCATTTACCCTGTCCTACGCTCGACTTGCAGCTGACGGGTGACCACTTATGTGGGTAAACCGTCCGCTACAAGGTCAGCAACTAGGCTAACTCAGCCTTTCATCCTTTCGAGGTCGATAAATAAGTAGTAAGCTGTAATCGGATGTGCGCTACCTCGCTCTGGTGACGCCATCTGGTGAATGCTTACGGAGTAAAGGCAGGATGGTTCATTCCATTCGTGGATAAACGTGTGGGTGGCAGGTAAAACTGTGTGATCCCTCTAACACGTGCCATTCCTGAGCGCATTAGAGGTGGTTACGACGATGCACTATACAAATCCACGTTTACTTTACTTGCTTACTTACTACTTAGTTACTAGTGTAGCTAAACCTGTGAACGGATCGAGCTGATTTCTGGTACGAGGGTTACCACATAGAACAGCTACTTGGTGTTAAATGGGGTCTGGATTCGCCCACTGGTAGAGAGACCTCCCCGAACGTGTGGTGTTGAACTGAGAAAACTTTCGTTCTCGCTACCAAATGTCAGCGCCTGACGGTCACTTGGACCCACTACACTTCGCTACAGCACAGTCGACCACCTCAGCTCTTGTCTAACTTAAACACGTCGACGGCGGCAGTCCCGAGGGTAGAGTTTATTTTACCTCTGTCTGTCTGTCTGTCTGTCTATCTTTTTTCCGTAAGATATCTCAAAAACCGACGCAGCTAGAGTCACCAAACTTGAGTCCTGAAACACATTTATTTTACGGTCAAAGGGTCGAAAATCAAAGAGGTTACGAGTCATAAGACATTGCCGGCGTGGGTCGTTGCACTCCTGTGAGTGCTGGCTTCTTCTTGTATAAGAGGCGGTGAGAGTTCTGTCACTCACCGATATTGCTGTAGTCGTCGACGACGACGGTCACTGGCGACTGGCTGAGGTCAGCCCTCATAAATGAACTTCTCTCCACGGCACTGACCAGCTCACTGGCCGCCTGCCGCTGGTCAGCTTTGGTCATGTCTTGCCATGACGTCACGTGGTCACCTGATAGAAGGTGACTTCCCGCAGCCAATATCCTCTGCAAGACATTGACCACTCTTAGTGTAACCAACACACGTTCGTAGTTTGTATTTAATCAATAAAACACGTTATGACACAACTGTAAGTATACTAAATTAGCTACTTAGATACGATTTTTCTTTAACTCATTTCAGTATAGCAACGTAAACATATAATACCGAGCTGATGTTGGCAGACAGCGACTGTGCGGCGGAGTGGCTGTCGAGTGCTGGAAGCAGTCTGACGGACGAACGATTGACCACATTAGCCATAACAGTGACGAGTGCTTGCAGGTCGCCACCGTACAGCGCATGACGACGGCTTGTTGTGCTGACCAGGACATCCAGCAGATCGTTCAGAGCTTCGACACGTTCCGCTGGACGATAATCAGCTGCCTATAGAAACACAACAATACGCTACGAGCTATGACGCTCGAGTCTTCATGCACGTCTGGTTCCACTCATACAACTCCGCACTTTGCTCATCTTGGCGACATCCTAAAGCTATATACAGTTAAATATGGCTATATCAGAGACAAAAGGTCAGGGGTGGAGAGCTATCCCTACCCAGTGAAGGAAGGCCAGCGATATGCTAACCTCAACCCTGGCCGCCTTTCAGCGCACGTAAATATATCATATCGTATCTTATGCACTTAGCTAATCTTGGCGACATCCTAAGCAGGCTAAGCTATATAAAACTTGGAGGCAAATTGTTAAAAAGTTACACCAAAGGGTCGAACACGGGTGAATAAAACATAACCTTGTGTCGCTAAAAATGTAAACATATATTACACTACGGAACTCTTAGTTATTTGATAACAAGTTATTTAAAGTAAAAAATCATGAATTACATGAATAGCCTTATAAAACTTAAGATTTTAGGGGTTTTCAAATTTTATGCGACTTTTAGTGTACATGCGTCCATTTCCGCTTCCACTTTACCTTGCTATGTAATTAATAATTAAGAAGTACATAATATGTTTTCAATATTATTGGCGACCAACGGTCACGTTTGAAAAGTCGTATCTTAAATTTGCCGAGACCGCGCGTACTCTGAGGCTCTAAGCTGCTAGTTTATATTACGTTTAAATCCGTCATTATGCTCTCAATGTCTCGATCGCCAGAATTTCAGCTTCAGTTCGTCATTTGTAAGGCTGAGTAACAAACATGTACGTAATAAATAGCCGTGACGTTAATGCCTGCCTCATCAAAGAGTCGCTGAGAAGCATCTGTAAGATGGGCCACGTCAGGTGAGATACAGCGACTGAGGTCTGGATGCCCGACCCACTCGACTGATTGCTGGCGACACCGCCAGGTCGCCGCCAACACTGCAGAATCCAAGCACACAGCATCACACAAGACTCAGTTACACTAGAAAACAAACCGTTTCTTCGAAGCTAATTGGTTTTTGTTTTTAGTTTTTCTTTATTTTTTTTGTTTCTGTGCCGTCCGCTAGACTAAGCTGGCTATATCGTCAGCTTTTGAGCGCACGTAAATATATCGTATCGTAACACACTCAGACAGTTCAAACCACAGCGAAAAATGGAAACATGCTGCCTGGACCGGATTAAGTTCTTTGAGGGCCTTTGGAATTTTGATGTAGCCAGGAGACATATTTCCTGTCTACACTGTCGATTGGAAAGCCGAAAACTGAATTTTCAACTTTCTGTTGCAGCTTCTAAAATTCCTTTGCACTTACTGTCTGTCTACGATGTTACTGAAACTGTCCGGTACTATCTACGAAATGGTGCGTATTGTACTTTGTACTCATATTCCTTTCTTGGTGAAACATTTACCTCTGGATTGGGGATCCTATGACCCCCAAGACCTCTCCTGGCTATGCCTATATCTAAAAATCACAGTTCGGGATGCTCATGGTGCGACATTAAAAGCCATATAAAACTCTAGACGTTGGAAATTTTCAAGTTTTTTGGCTTTTAATGTAAATGTAACTTCACGAGAAACAAGAATAAATTTTAAAAATGTAACGAGGTAAAATATTAGTATTAATTAAGTAAGTTCATCGACTGCAGCGTTTCATTATTTTGAATACATCCGGTAATAAATAACTAATATTTTAACCAAAAAAAATAAAAATTAGTTATATATATGCAGAACCTTTTAAAACATGCTTTCCTCGGCCTATACTTATGTTGAACAGATTTTGCTTTGTGTAGAATATCATAACTGATATGACTAATGTTTACTCGTAGGCCCCGCCTAGTGTGGTTGTTATGAGAATATAGAGAAGAACTCAAAATGCAATAATGCCTGACCTTGAGGGTTATTAGGGCACGGCTGGGTGGCCACGCCCCCGGCGGCTGTAGCTGGCCATGTGACGTCACGCTCCACCGTTGAGTTACAGTAGTCTACCCCGACCTCTCTGGTCAATGATGTTGTCGTTTCCATGGCAACCGTCCGCAATGTCGTAGTTGCTGAAGCAAAAGATCGCATTCATTGTATTGTAGTAGACCAAACGAGCGAATAATTTCAAATCATCGTGTTCTCAACCAGTTGACAAAATTAACTTTACTTTAGTTCCGTTCAGTCTCATTTTATTTAACCTTTAATCGTAATTAGTAACTTAGCAAAAATGCAATTTTCTATTTCATGCTATTTTGCTTTATTGTCAGCATCATCAAGACCGTTGCCTATATAAGCCGGTAGACTTAGTTTAAGCTACTCAAGTTAATCTTCAACTTATGACTACTGTTAATTGTAATTTCATAAATAACAGTAATAACAAGATACAGTCTGAGACGGCAGACTACGCCCTCGGTGTGCCGTTTCCTCGCAAACTGGACAAAACATACGCGTCGTCGTTGATTCTGGCCCATTCGATCCATTATGTGAAAACATGATGTCGTCCACATAGCCGGAAGTACATAACGTATTGCATTGTCGTCACGGGTTACATATACAGAAAATTTTGTGAAACACGGACTGTGGTTTTCGAAATTTCGAGATATGCAAGCGGACAGACAAACAGAATTTCAACTAGCGAGAGTAAAGCCGACATAAAGCAGGCAGAATGTCTGTTAATCGACTGCTATTAGCAAAGCAGCAGTCCGGCGGTGCAAGTAACCTTCGACTATAATTGACAAACCGATGCGCATTCAAAACACTTTGCAAGTCGACGCCTCGCCCACTGCTGTTTGGCACACTGACATTGTTCTCGCCGCCACTGCCATATTATATTATATTGCTGCTGCTGCCGCTGCTGCTGTTGTTGTTGTTTAGCATAGTAATAGTATTAGTAACAGTATGCCAAATAAAAGGAAACAAAGAGAGTTCGTGATCACTGAATGTACGTACGTCTGTCTAGTAAAAAGGTCAAGTCAAGGGTATCAATCATAGTGGATCGCAGGCAGGGTGGGTGCATGCTCGATTCTCTCTCTTGAGCTTAGACTGAACACGCTAGCCAGTGCGATGCCTGACCTGCGGTTACCTTCCCAGCCGCACAGGGTTGACCGTTACCAAATTAATATACTGCTTGGTGAGCGGGAACTTGCCCGAACTCGTTACACAGCCGTGCCCTGACCTGGAGTCAAACCGGCGACCTCTTGACTTAGCTCTTTGAGCGTGCCTACATTACAGGAAGCGCCTCTCAGAATTAAGTTTTAAGAGGCTTTATATAAATGTACGATTTCATATGATTTGATTTGACTTGAAGTCCAACGCTCAACCCGTTGTGCTTCCGCGAAAATCTACGAAATTCCTGGTGTATAGCATACCTGTTTCGGACAAACAACGGTAGTCAACTTGCAGATATTTGTGAGTGTTGACGCACGGATCGCCTCCGAACTGAACATTATCAGCCGAGACAAAGCACGTCCTTAAGCCCCCTTCACACCTGCACGTCCGGCCGACAAAGTCATGCATGTGTGAACGCCGCTTTAACGATACAACAGCCAATGGCTCAACGCTTACATCAGTTTGGCCCCGAGAAACAAAGATATCGTCTACCAAATCAAGCAGTGTCATATAGAAAAGCACAAAAACACCACCATGTTTTTGCAATCCTTCAAAACACTGTGACAAAGAGGTGAATATATTTATTAGGCCCAGTTGCATCTTTTTCGAAGACTGCAGTATTATTTTATTTTATTTTTCCAAGTTCTTATCTTTCACTCTTAAGTAGATTTCATGTATTTTATGTTATGTATTCCTCATTTTTGTGTTTATATTTGTATCGTTCCTATTATCATTGTGT